>ENA-OQER01000297-OQER01000297.1-human-gut-metagenome-genome-assembly--contig:-NODE-297-length-28132-cov-8.706338_pt1 | contig 28132 bp, 28 predicted proteins | sample MGYA00242797_ERZ504639 | MGnify/ENA primary metagenome ERZ504639 (study PRJEB26092, sample SAMD00036306) | human gut metagenome | host: Homo sapiens | study: EMG produced TPA metagenomics assembly of...
GCTTTATGGGGTAAGGGGATTTTGTGTCTGCGACATTTCTGTTGTGCAAGAAATATGTACAATAAAATGAATTTTGTCGCTTTGCAAGCAAAATCCCACTAAACCCTATAGGTTGCGGATTTGAGGGATTACACAAGAAAAAGTGCTATATAATGCTCGTTTTATAAAAAATTTTAATTTTATGGGATTTTTCTTGGCTATTTAGCATTGTATATTGATTTTTTCTTATCTTTGCAGGTACAATTCAAAAGATTAATTATTATGCAGATATTATTGGCAAATGCCAAAATCATGTTTGAGAAGGCAGACAGAAAGCCTATCTCCGTGCCACTATTCCAATCAGTTGCCAATGACTTGGCCACAGAAATGGCAATGATGAATGTAGAGGAATTGGCTAAGCAACTGGATTGCAGCAGCAAGATTGCAATGACGAACTGGAAGCGATATCATGATTTTATGGCTGCAGAGAAGATGCCGGCTATCCTGGCTTACAATGGTCAGGCATACAAACATTTGCGTGCCAGTTCTTTGAACGAGGAGTCGTTAGAGTATGCCCAGAAACATCTCTGGATTACCTGTTTCCTTTATGGATTGCTTCGACCGTTGGATGGCATCGTACCTTATCGTATGGAGCATTGCGTATCGCTCGAAGCTACAAACGACAAGCCTATCAATCAGTTCTGGAAAGACAAACTGACAGATGTTCTCATCGATAGTGTGAAAGCTGACGACGGTATACTCATCCATCTTTCTACAGAGGAATATGAACATCTGTTCGATTGGAAGAGAGTATGTAAGGAGATTAAGGTCATTCAGCCACTCTTTTATGTCCGCCAGAAAGACGGCAGATTGAAGATGCAGGCTGTATGGGCTAAATCTTGCCGTGGAGCCATGGTGAGATATATCCTGAATAATCAGCTTCTTACTCCAGAGGAACTGGCAGGCTTCAGTTACGAAGGTTTTGAATATGAGCCAGAATTAGGAGAAGCTGCTTTTCCTCATTTCGTTCGTTGAAATAGAACAAAAGCAAACGAACGTTATAAAAGGAAGATGCTGTATGTTTGGATTGAATGAGAGCACCCAATATATCTCATAGAAGTATCATCATTTTACGATTGTACGACTAAAGGGTATACAGTTGTACGACTATAGGGTATACAGTTGTACGACTATAGGGTATACAGTTGTACAACTAAACAGGTTATAGCTGTACGACTAAAAGGTGTTGTCACTAGGCTCAGCAGAGGTGCTGACTGCAGTCAGCAGACCTGCTGACTAGGCTCGGCAGAGCTGCTGAGCTAGTGGCAATGTCTGAGAAGGTATATGCTTGTACTCTAAAAGACGCTTGTTCTGACTCCTGGAAACGCTTCTTTTAACTCTCGGAGACGTATCCTTCAACGAGAAGAGACGCTTCATGCAAGTTGAGGTCATTCAATACCTTATTGGCATGATAGCGGGTGACACCGAATTCACGAATCATATCCTTCACCGTGATATAACCCTGCTGCTGACAAATCTCTACAATATCAGCAAACTCCTTGTCCGCCTCCTTTGGATAGATTTCACACTCCAATACTGTCGGCTGCAGCCATTAGAGTGGCGTTTAAGCCTTTCCAGGAACTCCTTCGTGGGCTGAATTTCCAAGCCGCAGATATCCACCTCATTGGCTGGAATCAGATCACCCTCATGATAGGTCCTTTTCCACTCGATTCCATTCTTGTCCTTATGCTTCACCATCCCAGCTTAGGCTTGACGATAAACATATCGCCTACCTCACCTCGTTGCCCTCAGCCAAGGCGTAAAGCGTTTCATCCTCCAGCGTTTCCAATGCGGAGATAAAGGACGAAACGTTCATCGCACAATGATCGCGAACACGCTTCTCCATCTTCTCCCGGTCAACGATATCCCGTTTTACGAACATCGGATGTATCTGATACTTACCGCTTTCGTCCTTCAAGGGCGTGCGATGATCCAAATAATTGATTGAACCTGTTGCTCTAGCCATATTCTTAGTTTTTTTGATATTTCTTTATATCCCCCATCTACTTCTCCGCAAACAAATTGGAGATAGCATAAAGAGGAATGATGTCTATCTTCTTGCCATCGGGACTCTCGAATGTACCAAAGTTTTCGAGAGAACAGCGGATGCCCATTTCTATATGCTTCTGCGGATTGCGCATCAGCGAATACATGCTGCTCATAGAACCCTTCACACCCGATTTTACTTCTATCGGAACAATGTTGCCACTGCGAGCTATCACATAATCCACCTCGGCACAAGTACCTTTGTTCATGTTTTGCCAATAGTACAACTGATGCCGCTTCTGCGGAGAAGAATATTTAACCAGTTCCAAACCCGCCATCATCTCTGCCACATGCCCCTTGTCAACAAGATCGATGGAATCTGCCACCATCATCTCCTTGATGCTGTCGTCGATGTCGTCATCTATTCCCAGGATTCCAAGCAGCACGCCTGTATCATGGATAAGATATTTCACAACCCGCTCGTTGATTTCAGCCCCAAGCGGCACCCCATTGGCATCCGTATGATAGGTCGGATGATTAGTCCGGCATCCTTCAGCATCTCCAAAGCCACCTTTACTTCTGCCGAACGATATTGTCCTTCTACCCTACTGTAAACAAACTTGGCTCCAGCCTGATGCGCTACGCTTATGAGAGTTTGGCGCAAAAGCAGAGGATTTGCCTTGGCTCCGTACTTGGCAAAATCGTCCTGATACCCCTGGATGATTTCATTTACAATATCACTGCTATAGCGATAAGACCCTGTCTCCGTGTAGGTTGCCACGGCTTCTGGCATTCCGCCAACCAGCATATAACTTCGAAAAGCCTCCACCAATCTGTTATAGAATGCCTCGGGCAGCGGATTCGTAGGACTGCTATTTCGCTTGGTTCTAAGAAGCCCCTCTTGCCCCATTGCCGTCAGGAATTCATCAAAAGACATCGGATAGACAAACAGTGAACTTACTCTGCCCACTCCAAATGATGCCAAATCCTTCAGCGCAAACTCCAGGAGCGAACCTGCTGCAATGACATGAAGTTCAGGATAATCTTCCTTAAAGAACCAAAGGCTGTGAATGACATCCTCGCTCTTTTGTATCTCATCGAGAAAAAGAAGGGTTTCGCCCGGAACAACCGGCACATTAAAGAAGTCGGATAGCTTAGCAGCTATGCTCTTCACATCACGACAGCCCTTAAAGAATTCCATCACCTCAGGATTTCTTTCCACATTAACTTCCAAAAAATATTTGAAGCTCTTGCCCAAATGCCGAATGGTGCTCGACTTGCCTACCTGTCGGGCGCCCCTCACCAAAAGAGGTTTTCTTCGAGGATTATCCTTCCATTCCAGCAAAGCCTGGTCGATGCTTCTTGACAAGTATTTATCCATATCTTTGCGTCTTTATGATTATACAGCTGCAAAAATACTGATTATTAACGAGATAAGCAATTATTTTATGTTAACTTTGTTAAAAGATAGAGTTATAAATGGGTGTTTTGTGACAAAAGATAGAGTTATAATGGGATGTTTTGTGATAAAATATAGAGTTATAAAGACATGTTTTATGATAAAAGATAGAGTTGCAAATTTAAAAAATTTTTCGTAAACTTGGTGCTTTTAAATTTGCACGTTACAATCGCTTGGTCGAATTTTACTTATGCAGCCTTAGCATTTGATTATAAATCTCAAAAATTACAAGAAATGTTTGGCTGTATCAATTATTCAGCGTATCTTTGCAACAATAATAAAAGAAAGGAAAGCTATATGGAAACAAAAGACAAGAAAATACAAGTTCATACCATAGACTACAAAGACATCGACAAGTTTTTTCCTGCTCGTAGCGAAATTACAATGTCTCCACTTCCGAAAGGACACATAGCACGACTCGCTACCATCCACAAGGTTAAGGCTCAATAAAAAACTTCAAGATGAAAAAGTCTATTACACAAAAATATCTAGCAAAGGCTGAAAGCATCCTGTCAAGTTGTTTTGTGATAAAACCTGCAACTAACAATAAACTTGAATATTGCGAAGTAAACAGAAATGTGGTTTTGAGCCTTCTTGTTAACCTGAAACTTAAAAGCAACCAGATCTGAACAACAGTCATGTGGAAGAAGCATTTCGTTGGCGAAGACGCTGCAAAAACGCTCTTTCTTTTTGTTATCGATACTCTCATCAAAGTAAAGAATGGCATGCGCCAATTCCTTAAGGGCAGCAAAACGAAAGTTTTCAGTATCCATGTTGCTGTTGATGGCAATCACCGGAATGGTGTCATCCAGAATAGCATGTTGGCTTATGAATGGATCAAGAGCATCAATTTCTGCTGTGATTACGCCATTTGATTCCAAGAGATTTATCACATTGGTGATAGCTGCACTACCAATTTTCCATGCCTCACGAAGTATGGATGCAGCCTGGTAGATATCAGAAAGTGTCTTTACCGGCCGTTCTGCAGGAATAGAATTGAACGAATGTTCTCTTCCACAGATATTTTCCATCTCACCAGTTCGTTCTATTGTATTTTCAATGATACTGATGATAGCCATTTCTTCCCTCTTGCTCAATCCCTGCAGCTTACCATAGCGTATGTTTTTAGGAGAAGAGCTTTTGTAGTTGAAAAGATAATCCGGGTTTATCTCCAGGGCATCGCACAGGGCTATCACTATGTCACTTTTAGGCAGCATCACCCCATTCTCATATTTGGATAGAGTCTGTTTGGTGATAACGTTGTCCATCATATCACATAGCTGCTGCATAGACAATCCTCGCATTAATCGAGCGTTATGCAATCTTTCTGCAAAGCTTTTCTTTAAGTCCATTATATTATTATTTTGGAATAGTTACCTTTTGGCAAGAAGATTCTTACTAAGAGCCTTCTAACTTATTAGTAACTAATATTTGTTCCATAATCTTCTCCTTTAAACGTTTAAAGTCTTTTTGAATATACAAAGATACATTATCCCCCTCACATCGCCAAACTTCTTGCATTATTTTAACGCAAACGATACGTAAACACTTAGAACAACAAGCTTGCTTGATTGTTATGCAGAGGACAATTTTATCCTAGAAGACCAGGAAGGCAATGAACTTGATTTCCTTCTTAATAGCATTCCATTCCCATATAGTAGATCATTTCAGATGGATGGTCTGTGTTTTCCCCGTAATATCAGTTACCACAGCGATCCCCCATCACGAATCTCCACCTTCTCATATTTGGCATCAACTATCACCTTGCCTTTTACTGTCATAACACCCCAATGTCTGGGAATCTGTTCAAAGGCGCAATAGGCACCGACTGGTTGCGCTATACTATGGTAGAGAGGTGGCACGATAACTTTACCATCTACCTTCACACCCCATTTCCTTCCTGCTTGATATAATTCTACATACCCTGCCTCCGACTTCTCTTGCATCAGCAATAACTCCTGTTCCTCTTGCTTTTTCCTGCGCTGCATTTCTCGCTCATAGACCACTTTGCCAAGCCGAGGCATCGCAACCATCAAATTCTCGCTTTCTGTTTTGGGTTGATTGCAACCTATATAGGTCTTTTTCAAGCTGGAGTCAACGAAGTAATAATCCTCATGGCTGTCCATGACCACTATGCCACTGTCGTACAGGTCGGCACATAGCCAATATACATGAGTATGGTCGCTACGTAAAAAACAAACCTTTTCACTGTTTTCTTTATGCATTCGCATAGAGCCGCCATCCTCCTCTTTATATATCCATTCCTGACAACCACTGGCTGTTGAGCGTCGAAAGTTGTAGATCAAATAATATCCATAATTCCATAGGTCATATTGGGAAGGGCGAAAAGGTAAAGCAAAGTACTCGTAGGTACGAGATCTGAAGAGACCATTATATTCGACGAACTCCCATTTATTGATGGTGATGACCTCGGGAGCATCTTTCGCATGAATGTCCTCGTCTATGACAACTCTCGCCAAGAGATCGTAGTAACATACAGTCTTTCTGCGAGGTCGGTAGAACAGGATGTTGCCATCCAACAGCTTCATGTCATAATAGTTGCCTGGTTCTATCACCTGTTCGCCTTGTCGGTTCACTACCGTCATCTTTCCATCAGGCAGCTTGATGATGGCAAACTCCCCTTTGCTATCTACAAACTCACGATACTGTATCGTTTGGAGCAATTCTTCATGGCTCATCACCATCATCATTTCTGAGTCTGGATGAATCTGAATATCGTCTTGCTTTTCGTTCATCAGGAAAAACTCTCTATCCTTCGGTGTCTCCTTTCTCTTGCCAACTTTCAGCTTTCCCTCGAACATAGCATTCCAGTTCCATACTTGCGAAGGTAACCCGAACACCCGATATAGTCCTACATTATCTATAATTACGCAGTTCTTCTTTCCCTTAGCCACTCGCAATCCACGTCCCACCATCTGCAGATACTTGGCAAGCGACAATGTAGGTCGAGCCAACTGTACAAACTCCACATCCGGACAGTCAAATCCCTCCGAGAAGATGTCCACATTCACCAGCACTTGGATGTCACCTTTCTTGAAGGCTTCAATGTCTTGCTGTCTTTCTACTGCAGGTGTCTTCGAGTCTATGGCTATGCTTTCACGCCATGTTCCTGATACAGTTTTGTGATTTTCTGAGCATGAGAAATATTGATAGCATACACGATGCCCTTTCTGTCTTTACCAAATTCTTCCAAACTCTGATAGAGCCTTTCGATACTCGGTTTCTTATTCAGCAACATATCCATTTCCTTGTTCTGGTAGTCACCATCAGCCCCTCGCTTCTGTAAGGAGTCGATAAGCCGTTGCGTCACACCATCCGACTTGATGCTCACGAAATCGTATGTTGCCAATCTTCCCTTGCTGATAAACTCAGGAACACTCCACGACTGCACCAAGACATCAAACAAATCCGTGAATCCCTTACCATTCAATCGGCAAGGAGTAGCTGTCAGTCCCAGGAACTTAGCATTCGGGAATCTCTCCCACATCTCCTTATAGGTCTTGGCAAGGGCATGGTGCGCCTCGTCAATCACTATCATTCCCGGTTCTTCCTCTATCTCGTCGTAGTGTCTCATCAGCCACTGAATGGACATCGCCTTGACGGATGACAATAGGGAAGAGGTGCTTGATGCGAAATAAGAATGGAACTTTCTTACGGTTTCGTCTATCTGCGACACCAGCTCTCTTCTATGGGCTACAATCCATACTTTCTCCATTGGATTGTTGCTCACGAAAGAGTCTATAACTGCTGTTAACAGGTATGTCTTACCTGTTCCCGTTGGCATTTGTGCCATCACGGACCGATGAAGGCGCAACGCTTCTCAATCCGTTCCTTCATATCCTCTTGGTAATCAAATAACTTTATTTCCTTCATTGCAAAGAAATTATTTCTTCAATAGATTCTCGATATCCTTGATGGCTTTATCAAGGTCAAAAGCCCCTTTTCCTTTAAAAATCTCCCAACCATAAGACTTCAATTGCTTCAATGTCTTCACAAAGGCTTCTCGCCAGTTGGATGGGTCGTGTGGCAATGTCTCCATTGCCACCTCAAAGCCATCACGCACAATCTTTTTCATGCGAGTAGCCTGTTTCGGATAGTCAGCGATATACCAATCTGAGTAGTTGGTACCACTGAAGACAATAAAAAAGAGGCGATAAAATGAGCATAAGCATAGTTGCATGCCTTCCAGATAAACATGCGCTTGCTTCTCTTGTCATTCCGCTAAATAAGCACTAAACATTCAACATTACTATAGGATGCTTCCCAAATAGCTCTTGAAATAATATTTGTCAGGATAATCCGCAATTAGCTGTCTGATACCATTCTTAATAATCTTATCCACGGAAGCAGACTTTCTCATCACGCGCTCTATTTGTCCCAACAACCAGTTGAACTCCTTTGGCTTTTCTTTGAGCAAAGCCAATCTCTTGATGTCCTTAAACAGTATCTCACCCACAAAGGCATGGTCTTGCTTGGGTACATACTTGATATATTCAGGATACAGTTCCCACAGGTTCCAATGCTTATGTACAAACATATCTTTGAGCAAGTCCAATCGTTCCTCCTTGATGAGGATCTTGGCTTCTGCATCCTCATAATCATGCTCCCAATCGGCATTTTCCAAAGTTCATCAAAGAAGGCTGGCCATTCATTTCTGTCTATCACCTCCTTCAGAGCCTCATAATATTTGATTCGATAACCACTGACGATAAATCGTTTCTTGCATTCTTCTATCAGCCAATCCTTGTCACCAGACTGTTTCAATGCTTTCACCACTTTGTCCTCCCATTTCTTGGAGTAAGAGTGAAAGTCGTCTTTGTTATCGTCTATCACCTCAACAGCTTTCATATACTCACCCCATTCTATGAGGCTATCGATATAATGGTCACGGATATTCTCGTCATCCCGTTTCTCCCACATCAGTTTCTCTGCCTTTGCACGCATTCCATGCGCTACCCAGTAATCCGCCTTTTGGATGTAATAGCGATAATGGAAGTATTTCTCTTTCTTGTTTTTCAGTCGCTTGCTGATATGAGCCAGATACGCCTTTTCATCATCACCGCAAAGCAACGGCATCGCCTCATCCACAAACCACTCAAAGCGCATGAAATAGTTATCGCCTATTTCCTCACATTGTTCTGCTATCTCTCCAAGCATTCCCAAACGGGAATCCTCTTCTATCTCATCACTATTGATCAGCAACTCCCTCACCATGTCTGTCGACTGGGTGACAATGTCCTTTAACATCTTGTTTTCCTCTGCCCAAACATCATATCTGGCAGGAGTATAAGCCAGATGGTCGTGCTTGAACTCTCGGCAAGTGATGGTCATCACATATCCAGCTATCAAGGCAGCATCAATCAGATTACCTTTCTTCTTCATGCTCTTGGCTTTTCTCATCATTGCAGCCAGGTCTTGCTCTATCTTCCTCCAGTCCAATTGAGGTTGCCCGAATCTCTTACCCAATACATCAGCATGGGCAAAGCAAGCTTCCACCTGCTCCTTGTAGTTACCACGCTCCGGCTTCCAATATTTTTCCACCAAAGCGGTAGCGAAGTCCTCATGCGTGGCTGCATACTGCCACACAAAAGCTTTCATCTCCTTGCCCGATATTTTCGAGAGTACTTTATCTATCTTGTCTATTTGAGTGTTCGTGTTCATTATTATTTGTCTTTACAACATTCCAATTTGTTCCAATATATCCTTTATCAACTTAGAAAAAGGGCGTTTATCCAATTGATTATCACAAGTGTACGTCCCCCATATTAAGTTGTTGATATACTCATTAGAATAGCCTGCACCTTGAAAAGTACGGACGATACCATCATAGTAGTTATCATTATAGGCCTGGGCTTTCACAACAATATCCTTAGCAATGTCTGCATGTTGCTGATACAGCTCTTCCAAAAGAAATTGCTTCTTGTTCTGATTGTCATCACTATTGCTTATGGAAATTTTCAATTCTGAAGTTGGACGAATCCATGACAAATCTTTCTCACCTTTCGACAGCACAAACTTCTGATTAACAGGAAATCCTTCTTGATATGGATTAAAGGTCACCAAATGTTCTCCTTTTAGTTTGTTACATATAGGACAAGAAGGCACCAAGTTGTAAAAGCATAGTGTAACCATTGGATATTTCTTTTTAGGTATGAAATGATCAAATTGCGCTCTTACCTTAGGGCTTTTAGTCTTTGCTACAGAAAAAGTATAATTACGGTTGCAGTATGGACAAACTCTAATATTTAATCGTTCAACTAACCAATAACCAATAGTCATTTCCCTTTTTCCTACGTTTGCTTGAAAAAATCCATTATAGAGTTCGGTCATCAATACAGAAAACTGTTTGAAAAACTCTTCCTTATGGCTATTTTTGACGATTTTATTCATCCATGTTTTCAGTTTGTCAGGTTGTGCCAGTACAAAGTATCTGTTTTTTAAAGCTTTTTTCATTCTATAGCAAAGATGGGCGTAACATCTCTTTTGAACTGCATCAACTATTTTTGCACTATAAGTTGCTTCCATAGTAGCAAAGTGTCCGTTATTAAACAACCATGCTTGCAGATACTGATAATATTCTTCAGCTATCAAATCTAAATCAATTCTTTCAATTTTTATCATCAATCATCCTCCTCAATTCTATGATTTGTTCTTCTAGCTCTTTTATTTTTTGAGAATAGTCACCTTTTAAATCATGATATAGCTTTAGTAACTGTCCACGAATATAAGAATCACCAACCAAAAGTATCTCTTGATACATATCGTCAGTAGCTACACCTCCATTCAACTTTTGAAAAAGATGGTTGATTTTATCCTTTGCAAATGTTCCCATTGTTACTCCTTCGAGAAGGAATCCATGTTGCAACAAAGCATGAATATTTGCTCCGAAAGTATTCTCTTGCATATATTCTATCGGGGCACCATCTTCCAAGAATATGACATTACTCTTTGGTATGTCAGATAATATAAAAGGAGAATGGGTGACAAAGCAAATATTGATGGCTTTTATATGTCTAAGGTTCAAAGCTGCAACTTGTTCTAACAAGAATTTGACAAAACCTTGTTGGTAAGCAGGATGGAAATACAGTTCGATTTCTTCAAAAATAAGGTTTACATGCTTATACTGGATATTGCCTACTACAATTGTATCCAAATTCCGCAAGTTATACAACACCGAACTTATGCAATACAATCGCTGCCTCTCGCCAGAACTTAAATATTGGCTATGAAATTGATGGTCATCCCTATCAATAAGAATATCCCACTCAAATATAGGAGGAGGCAACAGTTCTATCAATTCCAAGCTATACTCTTGACACAGTTGGATAATGGACTCATAATATTCTCCAAAAGATACGACCTCTTCTGAATTCTTATTGAAAGCATTGTTTAAGAATTTGTTTTTTCTGTTGTAGAGTATAAAGTAAAGTGTCTGACGCAATTTCAATGTAACATGACTTTTACCTTGTAAGATATCATTCAATAATATTTGGAAAGGTCTTTCTTTCGCATTCGTATCCTCACCCAATAGCCATCTGTGTAATTCTTCTATATGATTATAAAGTAAAGGATCTTTCCCCCAAACATTCAATATATTATATTTGTATGTACGCCTATAAGTATTAAATATATCAACAGTTTTTCCAACCAAATAGGAATAAGCCATGTTCAAGAAGTCTCCTTCAACATCGGATTTGTTTTTGATAGATACATCATCATTTAGTCGGAATCGTCCGTATTTGAATATATGTTGCCATACTTGATCTATGACGCAATCTCCATCATTCGCTCCATTTGAGTATAGGTAACATAGTTGAGAAAATCATAGACTTCTTGCTTCTCATTCTCTATCCAACCAACTTTTTGGTATAAAGCCAAGAATCCTTTCAAATCAACCAACCCATTTTGGTTGGTTGATTTGGCTATCTCCACCAGTGAAGGATAATTAGCAGCTAAATACCTAACATTATGCATGAAACACTCAACAGTTACTTTGTCAATTTTTCGGTCAGTGTTATTTAGCTCCATCCTACTCTTTACTACATGACAAAACTGCTCAAACCCATGAAATAAATTAGAAAAATGCACAGTACTTATTGAAAAAAACTCGGTGTAGCAATTATCATTGATATTCCGAATGCCATGTCCTTCCATATCTTGCATACAAAGCACCATCAAACGTTGCTTTGTCAGATGTGTTTCAGAATTGATGTCTATTTTTCCAAGATGCCGACAAGGATTCAATACGATTGGAGTTTGATATCCATCATTCTTATGGAAAATAGAGTCAATCCAACTTGAATGGTTCTTTGCTTCAATGAAATCAATGGAATTGTAGGAATAGATAGAATAATTGGTAACGTCTGTATAAAATAAAATATGAGCGTAATCGAATCTAAAAGTGCTATTTACAAGCATCTGACAAGATGCATTTTGCTTAAAAATGATGTCATAACCCTCACACCTAAAGCTATATACATCATCATCTATCGAGAAAAACAGTTCTGCCAGAAGTCCTTCGACATGCATCACGGTGTTATTTATATCCCTGTATGCTGCATAAGCCACATTGTTTAATATACGAACTATCAATTCTATCAAACTACTTTTCCCATCACCATTTTTTCCAACTATGGCAGAAATTGATATGTTAGGACTTGTGTCTGACACATGATAAAAGTCGTTCGGGACAGATTTTACATCTTTTGTTTTTAGCCATTTTCCATCTTGTGTAACCTCATAGTCCTTATAAAATAAGTACCATTTATTTTCATACAAGACTTTCCTAATACGACTGCTACAACCAGGAAGTATTTTTACTGCAAGAATTTTAAAATCAGCCATATCTATGTATTTTTATTCGGCCCAAGCTTTAATGAGATTTATCGTCTCATTCTGAGGTTTGTTTTTCTCTTCTATTCTATCTATTTGCACTATGATTGGCATTTCTGCCAATTGACCAGCCAGCACACAAACACCTGTTGATAATATTGGTAGGGATTCTACGGAAACTTTATCCAAATAAGAAATGGTGTTGCTCACCTGTTGAATATCCCTTTCATTCATCAAGCGATGAATGAAGTAATTATGAAGTTGTGAAATGATGGTAGAAGAAATATCAGAAGGTCGTTGACTGGCTATGGTCATAAATACGCCAAACTTGCGTCCCTCTTTGATAATCTCTTCAAACACCTCCAATCGATAGTCCTTCCAACTCTCACTTTCACGAGTAGATTGATACGAAAGAATATTATGCGCTTCATCCACTATAATATTGAGATAACTCTTGTTATCTCTCTTTTTCTTGTATTCGTTATAGAGCTTGTTTGTCAGCAGGAGTGGAATCAGTTTCTTCATATCTGTGTTGACATTGCAGAGATTGATGACAACAATATTCGACTTATCCCAGAATGAATTGATTTGACCAGAGAAATCAAACACCTTTTCTATATTCTTCTCATTACTCTTCAACTTATTGATAGCAGGAGCTATATGCTCATTCATAGCTCTATTCCCAAGCATGTCATATATCAACCTCATATACATGATGCAAATGAAATTCTTAATGAAGTTATTTGAAAAAGAAAAATCATCAACCTGCCTATAAATAGCCAAATTCTTAATATACTGAGGTCTTTCCTGAAAATTAATAAAGGTATTCCCATCTCTAGTATAGTAACATTGCCCATTGGTATGAAAAGAGAAGTCTTTTCTCAATCCTTCTTCAATGCCGTTTTTTATCTTCGGTGGGAGGATTTCTTCAACATAATCTATCAGCAAATCTCCTTTTACTTTATCTGACATCTGAAGAATGGAAAATATTTGGTCTCTCAAATAATTTTTGAATTTATCAAGTTCTCCACCGATAGACTTGTACAACTTGATGCATCTAACAATAAAAGGTCTTTGGGTCTTCTCTGTAGCACTAGCAAAAATACAAAGGAGGTTCTCGTCAAGCATATCATCATCTGAGAGCGGAATTTTGTCAGAACCCTCTTTCGTATTTGTTGATAAGTCATATATTTTCTTCCCCTCAATGATAGCTTCCTCCTTAGAATACTCTCCATTGAAATCATAAAAGAGGAACTTGGCATTCTCTCTAAACTTGGCATTGTCCTTGAAAGACACAAATAGCTGCCTGTAAATTTTAGCCAACGTATAAGATTTACCACTGCCCGTATTGCCAAAGATACCAATATGGCTGGCAAACAACTTGTTTACACCTATAGAAATTGGCACCAATGGATCCGAGGCGATTGTACCAATCTTAATAAAAACATCATCCTTACTACCGAAAGAGTGAATCATTTCAAATTCATTATTGGTAAGAAGATGACATTCATTGGCAATCAGAGGGAGTTCTGTCAATCCTTTTCTATAGCTATCGCCTTCTACATGCCCAATCAACTTGACAATCAAATATCGATTGATGTATTCTTCTTGCGAGCTATATTGCCCATTTATCCCCTTGTCAACCTCAACATATTCTGTTTCAACCTTGCCTATGATCGTCTCAAAACCTTTTAGTATCTTCACATAGCTGCCCACAGCTACATTCTTAATCAGTTGACCTTGAAAAATCAAGTGGCTATTATTTTTATCCTTATCAACAAGAACTTTTACAACTCTTCCGTCAACGGAGTGGACTACTCCTATTCGGAAGACAGAACTATAAATTGAAACATTATTATACTCCATAACAAGAATGAATATTGTTGGATATTTCCTTGAAAATAAGATTGATAGTTTTAAGGTCAAAGAATGCAACTTTTGAACATAACCCACTATACTTCTCGTTATTGAGTTCCTTAAACTTCGTAGGCGTCAATATCAGAATATTATTGTTGCTGCATCCATGTGCTATCTGAAGATTCTTTTTATAGCCTCTTCATCTTCGTCACTGTATGCAAAGACAACAACCTGTAGGGTAGGATTTGTGTCTGCTGCACGCTTGGTTATTTGTGCTATATGTTCATCTGCAAAAGAAAATCCCATTACAAAGAGAATGCTGTTTTCACGTTCCAAGGCATTTGAATATATACGCATCAATTCGTAGAATGATAATCCAGAACACTTGTCTTAAACTTCTCCTTTGTAGGATTAATCATCACAATTTTGTTGTAAGCTTCAAAGAATTCTTTGTATGCATCGTCAGGCAGTATAAGAGCTATATCTTCAGCTTCCGTTTTCACCTCATCAAATGTCTTTTCTTTCTTATTTGCATTCAGTAACTCCACAAAATAGTCTTTGTCAATTTTTTTAAGAGCCTGTTCAATCTCCCATAAAAGTAAGGTGTCACTGACAATCATCCTATTCTGTTCTTTCCAATTAACAGCTCCGTGAACTTTTATCAGATTAAACATCGGAACTTCCGACTGCTTGTGAAATTGCATACTCGCCTTAGAAAGAGATATTTGAAAATTACTCTCGTTATAAACAGGCTTTATCGTTCCACGAAAACCATCATTTAGTTCTATACCTGATTTCGACAAAGTTTCTTCTGCAAGCAAATCAATATTGGTAGTAAACAAGTTAATCTGTTTGTTTAGCAATTGAGAATTTCGTTTATTCATCAACTCATTGCAGATGCTAAAGAATTCTGAATAAGCAGATTTCGTTTCCAAAAATTTTTCATCAGAAGCAAAAGACAAATATCGATTTTTCAGTATAACCCCATCACAGTATGCTTTGTATAAAGAAGCCTCAATTACTTCTTTATAAGTTTCATCACTTGCGTCTTCCGCCAACATAGTTAACCACTTCTCTATATTTCCCAATGTAGCCAAGTATGGTCTTGATACACCAGAGCCATACAAGAAATTGATATGAGAAGACTGAATAAAATTTCTAAGAACATCTAATGTCATGGTAGTTGATTTTTTCTTTGATAATATAACTATATATTAATACCTCACATTACAATTGATACAAACCAAGATTTTCCTTAGCAAGATTCTATTCTTCCAACTTTACAGATTCATCCCACGCTCTAATACCATCATAAGAAAAACCGATTAAACAACTTACATTATGATGAAGATTAGCTTCTGTAATACCCTTTACTGAAGGCTTGAAAAACACCTCAAGACCACAATCAAGAGTTATACGTGCATCTCCAGGATGCTTATATGTGGAAATTGTACCATATACTCTTCTTCGTTCATCAACCCCATCACTCAACTCAGCTTTTTTCTTGATGCCAAGTCCATCATTCACAAACCACTCTTTGATATAAACAGAGTCCACACCTGGAGCGTGCTTACATTGATCCAATAAATTAATAGCAATACCAGCAGCTGTAGAATCATTATTTATAGCCTTGATAGCATAGAATACAAAACAATAGAACAATACATCTTTGGTCGGATTCAAACCTTTCCATTGATTCATTTTTTCCAAAACCGTTTCCATATTCATATGAGAATAACGAGCAACATTAAACCAGAGCATATAGTTATTCACTTCGTTAGGGTCACTTAAGATATTTTTTTCCATCAAGGAAAGAAGTCTTGAATTGGTTTTATTTTCATTTTTATATTTATCATTCTTTTTAATATAAGCTCTAACCAACAATCTTCTGACTAAGCTAATATTTTGCCCCTTGTCTATTTGACTGTTAAGCAAACTTATCACCTCAGAAAAATCCTTGATAGATTCCCACATTGTAGCCTCACAGAGAGTATATTGTTCTGATTCATCCGATACATAAGCATTTTTTAGGGCATCCAATAAATTCTGTGCATCATCTATCCAACGGCAATATGGAGTTATAGCCTCTCCTAACACTTTCTTTTTTTGTAATCCTCTTACATCTATGGCATAGTCAAAAACATTAATCAACATGTAAATGTTCGGTAAGTATGTTACCTCTTTCTCATCATCATGCTGATAGCAACGAGCATACTCGAAATTTTCGCTCGCTAGTGGCAACAATCTCTGTAAGATTAAATCTAGATTTTCCTGTTCTACCTCCTTATTTTTAATCTTTTTGCCATTAAAAGCATCAATTATAGACTTAATTTTTCGATAATAGCACATAGCTTTGATATGATACAACATAGAATCTTTCTCTGCACTGATTTCCAAAGCCAAGTCTGCATACTTTATGGCATTAACAAAATCCTTATTTTTTGAATAATATCTTGCTAAATGTGAATAAAAGTGTGGATTTTCAGGAAAATCAACACATAATTTAACAAAAACATCCTCTTGACTAGCTGCATCCATATCAGTTACAAGTTTTGTAAAGTTTTCTCCTGCTCTATCAGCTTTTGTTCCAATAATCAGAGGTTGCAAAATCGTTTCTTCAAGCAACTCTCTATAGCTACTCCTTGCAATTTCAGAAATGAGTTGCTTACAATACGAGCCAAGATTCATAAGCCTACCATTGTCAGCGGCTTCAGTTCCATTCAGCAACATCGGGAGCAGCTTTTGAGAGAAGAAAGGATGTCTAATCTGCCATTTTTTTTGTCCTGCATTTCTATCAAGCAAGAGCAAAGACTTGACAATGCCATCAGCTCGGTTGAATCTAGTCTCAAGACTAAAACTTCCTATTTTATCTTGCTCATTAAAAACAGAAGCGAAAAATCCTTCAGGTAATGCTTTTTTCACACCATAAACATCACACAGAGAAAGATAAATGAGGACTTTCCTTTGGTTTTCATTGTGTTGTATAGCATTTACAAACTTCTTCAAATAGCTATGAATCGCATAAAAGTCCTCGTCAAAAGTAAGCAGACCTATAAAAAAGGAGTACGCTCATAAGCTTCACTTGATTCTCTTACGATTTTATCAAGCATATTCTCCTTCTCTTTTTGAATCTGAGATGGGTATCTATTCAGATATGGTTTGAATTTATCTACAAGCAGACATACATCTGTTCCCCAATCAGTCACAACCAAATTATTTACAGCTTTATCCTTAGATGGTGTTCCTCTCTTTACACCCAACAAAAGAATAGGCCTTGTAGAGCTTAACTGGTCTTTCAATCTTTCAAATTCATCATTAGAAACTACCTGCGGGATCTCAGCAATAACTAGCACAGATTTGCTTGTAATATCATATATATGTTCCAACTGAGTCTTTAAGGATACCCCTTTATATTGTTTCAATACAAGCGTCGGAAACTTATCATGTAAGTCATAAGCTATTTGTCTCGCAACAGTTGTGCCACCAAATCCAGGTTCATGGATGAGCATAAGAGACCTATCTCCTTGCATCAATGCTTTTTCCACCTTTGCAACATACTGCTGATAATGCTTATTTCTAACTGATGCAAATTTTCGGTGAGCACCTTCCCAGGTTAATGAGCATAATCCCCTTAAAAAGTCTTCTTCTTTTTCTTGATAACCTTCTTCAATTCCTTGATACAACACCTCAAAATTTTCCTCTAAAGAGCGCATTTCAATGGCTTTAACAACACAAGATTCATCTTTACCAGGCAAGATATATGTAGCTGGTTCACTATTTTCCCCCCTCTTTGGCAAATAGCGACTTATACATTCATTCACTTCCAAAGGCGTTAGCCCGGAATTAATGATATTATCCGCCAAATCATCATGAAGCGAAGCCATTTTATTATCGGAATCATTAGCAATCACGAAAGACAGCCCCTACCAAATTTATCAATGCTATAAAATAAACTACGTACAAACTCGGCATTATGCATGAAACTCACCACAATAACTTTCTGTTGAGTATTCAACTTGAAAAACTGTTCAAGAAATTTCTCAAGTTTACTGCCATAGGAGCGATTCCAATCTCTTGCATTGTTGTAAGACATCGCCTTCATGGGTAATCCATTGGCCATAATTACAGGAACTTCACCATTATAAAGAGGAAACGTATCTTCTGAAACCCTATCTAAGATATTTATTATTTTAGACGGAATTGATTTTGCAGAAAGAGCGTTCTTTATAAATCCGTTATCCTGGGAGTTCATATACATATCTATCACCAAATCCCATTTTACTCGACATAAATGTTCAAAGTTGGCAGTTTGCATAACAACGTTGTCTAAAAGCAACACAAACAAACAGTCTTGGTGTGAGAACGAATTACATGCAGAATAAAACTCCAACATCTTATCATGTTCAGGAGCCAACATTTCATCAAGAGTCAAAAGATATGTTGTATCATCCAAGTATTCATGAATAAATTTTGCGATCTCAACAGCATAAGTTTTCTGTTTTTCAAAATCCAAATCTCCAGCTCTATGCTTTCTATTATTAGTAACTTTAGCTTTCTCGCTTTTCAAGAAATCAAAATTCACAGTTGTCTTCTCTCCGGTTAAGGTCTCTGAATATAACGATTTTTCCTCAGTACCAGGCAAGAAGAATGAATCTATCATCACAGGAGTACATTCATAATTGTTAGATAAAGCTTTTGGATCATGAGAATCAATGCAGCAATGAAGAGCCCACTCTATTGTTTGCGAAAGAGCTTCTCCCGCATCACTCATATGCTTCAGTCTAGCTGCCTCGTCCTTTATTTTAATTGATCTTTGGACCTCAGCTAAATCATTTATTGCATTCGAATATCTTTCGACAACATTTTCAATGGTAAATTTTCTTTTCATAATCATCAAGCAAATGTAAACCACCAATACAGCGTCCCCACTATTTATCAGCGGGTTAGCCGTACCAGTATTTTTGAATAAAGTTTTGATAGTAAGCGGTCACTTTAGGTACGTTAAGCCATAAAATGAATGCTTTTTTATTATCTTTTAAGAAAAAATCATTTGATTTTATGCCCAAGCAGTAACAGTAGCAAGCTGCCATCTATGGGCTAGTAAGTCTACCAATTGTCCTTTGCCGTTTTCTTGATCCTGCGGAACACATCACAAAGATACTCCACAGGATCCAAATTGTGCTTTCGGATATTGGCAAAGTGGGACATCAGCGAGCAAGACAGCGCAACATACAAGGATATTCAGTAAGGCATAGTTCACTGCCTTGAGAAGTTCGGGTTCTTCCTCCTTCTCAAGGTTCTTTGCCAATTTATCCAAATATGATTTCAAATCATTAAGCATAGGAGCTATGCGAAGAACTCGCTCTCGCCGAATGTCATCAGGATTTGAGAACCCTGCCTTTATCAGCTTGTCCTCACGGAAGATTGCATCAAACAACTTCAATATCATCATGGCATCTTCCGAAAAATCCTTCAATTTGAAGAACGGTCTTCGCATATGAACCAAACAGGCTATTCGTTGTATTAACTCTCCAACATCGTAGCACTTATAGATAGGTGCGCCATCACTATGGAGGTAAATTTTCTCCATTACTCTTCAAAGTACTTTTTGACTGCCTCCTGGGTTCTACGACCACGCTCATGGAACACGAACTGGGTCAAACCTAACATTGGCGCATAGTAACAGAATATCCAACGCTTGAAGAAGTGAAGCTCATCCTCTACATCCTCAATCGTCTCACCCTTACCAGGCAATCTCTGGTCTTTACAACCCAATGTAGATTCATCACCATGAACGTTGCCAGAAGCGATGATTTCCTTATGGAGAGGCTCGTCCAATGGCTCCAGTATATTGGCACCGATTTCAATCCACCCCATAACTGTCGAATGAGCATAGTTCAAGCCCATGCCTTTCAGCCATGCCTCGATATCTCCGATTGTCATATGATAATAGAAATGCATCGTCAATATCTGAGCTATCAATGACTCCGTTGCCCATGTTCTGCCCATGCAGTTCTCATACTCTTTAGGAAGATTTACATGATAGCATTTACCCTTGGAATCCTTATATTTCTTGCGACGGATAATATAAGTACGGATAAAACCTTTCACATAAGTATATTTGACTTCTGCTGTTCGCTGGCCTTCAGTTTTGCCTCTGGTGACATTGTTGAAGCCGAGTTTGAGTTACTTGGCATTGTGGTTGTCGGATTATCCCCATCATTTATGCCTTTCAACTGATTTATCTCATTCTGCTTAGCTGCCAAGCGAGCATTGAAATCAGAAGTAAGCTTCTCCAACTCACTAGCATATGTTTCCTTTAGTTTTTGTTCACGTGCCTCAAACTCAGCACGCACACCCGCAACTACAGCTTCACGAAGAGAGTCTGAAAGATTAACCTCTCCATTACCAGTCATGAATGTTACAAGTTTTTGCATCATGTCATTCAACTGATCTACCTTTTCACAAAGCTGATTGTTCAGGTTAGAAACCATAGCCTCAAGCTCCACCACTCGTTTGTCACGAGCCTGGAGTTTCTTGCGGAGCAACCTGTTGTCAGCTGCCTCGCTATGCGCTTGCGCACTTATAGCCTGTATGGATTTCTCTTCTGATTTCATACTGCAAAGATAATAATTAAAACCACTTGATAAACTCAGCATAGTGTTCCCTCCATTTCCTTGATCAGTGAAACCAAAGCTGACTTGGAACAGCTACCTATGTGCAAGCTAATCTTACTGCCAAAGTTCAACTCGATATCATCAAGCAACAAATCTACATCTTGCTCAACAGGTAAAACTGCTGGTTCTATCGTGACAGAATCTGCAGGTTCTACGACCAGTGGATGCAAGCCCTGCTCTTCATCTGAACTCACTGGCATAGCACTTGGCTTCTTCGTTTATATTCATTTTGTCCCAAATTTAAAATTCGGGGCAAAGGTATACATTTTTATTAACGTACGCAAGACGGCCCTAAGTGACTGCTTACCGCTGGGGAGGGACAGGTGGGGCATCAACAATACATCTCCTCATAATACTTCTGATACTCCCCAGAAGTAATATGATCCATCCATTCCTGGTTCTCGAGATACCATTTTACCGTTTCCTCGATACCCTGCTCAAACTGGAAGAGATGGCTCCCAGCCGAGTTCCTTCTGCAGCTTGCGAGAATCGCATATCGTGCCCCTTTCTGTCGGTTACATAAGTGATGAGATCCATATCCTCTCCTTCCTTCTGCCGAGCTTTTGCTATTATCTATCATTTAGCATTCTTACGCTTAAGAAGTTCGTAAAAAATTTCTTTGATACGGGAGATGTAATGACAAATAGACTCTATATGCTCTTGAATATTAACCTCGTTAGGTGTATTTAAAATACTGTTAGTTTTATACCAAAGTTGATCCATTGTATCATGTACCCTAAACAGCAAGTCATCATCAAAATATGTCTCATACTTTTTTAAGAGATTATTCATTAAGATATAAACATCTACTAAATTTTCTTTTAGTTGCGACTCAATTATCTGAATGTCAGGACTTACCTTTTCTTTCTCAGATTTCTCTTGTGTATCAACATCATTATCAAATTCACTTGAAAGTTTCAGATAATCCTCTTTAAATTTCAGAGAATGCTTTTCCAGCTTATCCAATTGTCCTTTCAACAACTTAGGGCATGTCAGAAGTACATTTTGATGAATTTCAATCTCTTCTAATTCTGTAAGATTCGCAGATTAACGGAAAAGGTATTTACCAGTTCCGAGAATCTACCCTCCAAAGCTTTCTTTCTAAATTCACTGATTTCATTATTGAATCTATTTGTTTTATGACGCATTTCATTTGTATATTTATCCAACTGCCTTTGGACTTCTGCACTGAGCAAATTCACTTGTGAGTTGAAACTCATATTCTGATTAATACCTATCACGATTGGCAGAATAGTACATATTGCAGCGATAATACTCAACCAAATAGCAATATTTTGCTGAGCAGAACTTTGTTCCGCTCTAAATAAAGCATGCTCTTGTTTCAAGATGGTATCCCATTGTTCAAAAAGCATATTGAGAGAATCTTTCTGATTACGATCAAGATTTCCATCCCCGCTATTAGTTAGTTTCCGGATAACATGATCTCGCAAGACCTTCTCTTTCTGATGCTCTAATCGCAATTGTACTTGGTTATCAATATTCGGACCTGGTGAGAAAACAAAATAAGTCCAAACAATCAATCCAGATATTAAGACAACTAAGAAAAATAGCCACTTAAACTCATTCTTCAATCCTTTCATCTTTGAATCTTTTTAGTTCTTTTACAACTTTACAAAAAGAGTGTCCATCTACAAGTTTAATACATCCATCAAAATACGGAGATGGCAAATATGCTTGTTCCATCAATCTTGATACGGAATAATATGTAAATGGAATATCCTTTTGCAATAAGGTATTCACAATCTGTTCATCATGAGTGAAAAATATAACTTGTACCGCATCTTTGTCTCCTAGTAAAGCATTGGCATTATTAGCAAGCACTTGAAAGAATACAAACAATTCGTTCTTATTTCGATAGTCATTTGCATAGAAAATATCATCAAAGACAAACGGAAAGCGAAATTTCATTTTCTTCATCATTTTTAGATTGAACGCAGCCATTAGTGACAAACAGAACAACCTGAAACGAAAGGTGTTAAAATACTTGTTAACAGGAATATCATTTACCGTTACTTTCATTCCATAGTTAGCAGCTACCACTCCATAATCTACCTGTACGAAATCAAGTTTCTCTCCTTTAGACATAAAAGGCTCAAATGTATTCTTTATAATATTTTGGAACTCCCCATCAAATATCTCTCTAAACTGTTCTTCCAGATTTTCTTTCAGGTTCTTTTGGAATGCCAACAACCTTTCCGGAAGTCCTCTGAAGAAATCAGCTTCCTTGGTATGTTCCAAAGCTTTTTGTGTAAGAAGATAACTTTGGGTTTCATGAATAATTCTGTCCAGTGGTAAATCTTTGGTATTTTTAAGTTCCATGGTTGTTTCCAGACTGCTATGCAAATCCTCTATGATAGTGATTAGCTCAAAACGATTTTCATCTGCGTCCAAGTTCTCTGTTCTAACTCTTTTTCTTCCCGCCATAGGCTTATTGTCCCCGTTTCCCTGATTTTGGATCAATTGGTAATTTGCATATACCTTTTTAAATCGCTCTTTAAACCTATTCAGTGAGTAGAGTTGAGTTAGACCAGTTGGCATATTCATCTCTATAAGCTTCAAAAGTTCTTTGGTATCATAGCTAGAAAAATTTTCTTTAATACCACCTAATACTTCCTTAAACTCGCCAACCTTTTTAAAATCATTATCGCTCAGTTCTACACTAGTATCCCTGATGAATCTCTTCAAATTGTCACGTTGTTTTTGAGGGTCATCTGATATCATAGCTACAGCTTCATTTATTCTATCAATAAGAGCCTGACAATACCCAGTCGAATCCTTTGCAAAATTCAACAAATCCTCCAAGCCTAGAGCATAACAAAAACAAGGAACCCAATCTACATCCCCAGAATTACCATTAGTTTGCATATACCGTGAAAGCTCATAGATACTGTTTTCCGATAAGAAGAAACTGTGAGAATCAATGCCCATATCACTGAATGGAAGATTAACTCCATTCTCCAAGGCAGACTCATCATAAAAGGTATAAAGCTTCACATCCGGAATGATACCTTGCTTTCGATTCACATACCAATTCAAATCAGAAATACCTCGATAAGTCGCTTCACTAATCTTGCCTGTACAAACCTGTTCCATGGCATCAAACAGAGAGCTTTTACCTAAGCCATTATTTCCCAGGACAAAAACACTTTGAGGATATTCTACAGTTTTCCCTTCTTTATACAGCTTTTTACAGAAGGATATTCCATAATAAGAGGTGTCTTCCTTTGGTTGTCCATATTTTCTGTAATTATTGAGCAATAAATATTTAAATCGGAAGTCATACACATCATGTTCATAAAATCTCCACACATCATACATAGGAGGTTCCCTAAACATTTTCTTCCATTGCCCAGCCAGGTCATAAGGATCGTCGGTAAATAGCCGAAAGACCTCTTGCAGATCCCTCTCAAGAGCTTTGTCGTCCATCAAGGAATCTGCCAAAAGTTTACATTTCAGAATATTCATACGAATTAATATATCAAAAGTTCCAACATCTTGCTACGAATGTCTTCATATGGAACCGAGAGGATATTATCCAAATCCTCTTCCAAAGGCCGGAACCAATCAGCCATTCTGGTACCATCAGCAAAAGACTTATCTTCTCCATCCAGCCAATCAACGAATTGCTCAAAGTCTGCATAGTCATAATCATATAAGTTTTCTTTTGTCTTATAGTGATACCACAAGTTCCAGAAATACTTCAGATTTGTCACCACATAGAAGAACATCACATCCTGCCCACATTTTTTTATGGTAGACTCATACTTTTCCTTGAAAATCAATTCAAAATCCTTATATGTCACGCCCTCTTGATAAAAGTCCAAATCCGTATCAGGGAAGCGCCAAAACAGCGTGTCACATTCTAAAGCCATACGCTTTACCAGTTCATCGTTTTGAATATCATCCTTGATGAGATGACATAGCTCCAACATTTGGAAATGTATGTCTTTAGCCATCGGAATATGCTCATCCGTATAAAACAAGAAGTTTAAATACTCACGAGTATCTACATACATTTGCTTACAATTATCCATACGTTTCTTTGAAGACTTCGCTATTTCTTTCAATTTCCCCAGCGTTTCCTCATCCAGGATAGAACCTAAGGCAAGATTACGAGCATATTCATTATCCTCTATGGTAATTTCGCCAAAAGAATCCTCACTCAACACATTTGATTCAATCGCCCATTCCAGCATAGGAATTTTCTTTCCCGATATTTCGACAGCCATTTCATATCTGGCGGCATCTTGATTAAAAACAGGACACCAATGCTGCGCAAATACTCTACGTGGCAACACATCTACATGGTTCTCAACCAAATAAATATGCGATAAGAACAACTCCAGATCTATCAGACTGACAAATGGAGATTGAGTCTCACTCATATATAAAGAGACTAGCGTAAGAAGAGTTCTCAACATTTGGTCTTTGTTGCTATCCTCATTCTCACCCGATCTGAACATACGAACCCAACCACTATTAACACCTTCATCAGTTCTTACATAGTTAGGAACCACCGAGCCATGATCTATACGGACATCAATTCCTTTATGGATTTCATTTAGCAAATCAATATACTTATCATCCCAATGCTTGGAAAATCTATCCAACATGGAAGCATAAGTTTCACCAAAACGTAAGCGACTATAATCAGAATGTCCTAGCTTTCTGGAAGCGATTTCTATCTTCCAATGCATAGCACTGAACATACTGGAAAGCAACAAGTCTGCATTATTTCCACCTGGCTGGCGTTGATTATCGATAGCCATTTGGTAATTGTAATCCACTTGAAAGTTGAGTGGAATCACAAAATCAACGTTGGAAATTTGTGCATGCCAATTACTCAATCCACCCCCATTATAGTGACACAATTTTAATAGGTTCTTTACAGTGTCTACCAACTCTGTTCCTAATAAATACTGAAGATCTTCATGTAAAGTATAGAAATCAGACGTTGCCAAATCACCGATAGCATCACGTAGCGCATCTTGTATTGTAAGGAAATGCTGATAAGAAAACAGATAATTGGCCATTACAGCCAAACTCTTTTTCATTTGATAGCAATATTCCTCACTAACACACCTACTGTTTTCTTCCAGACTATTTGTATTTTGTTCTGCCTGTGAATAGATACTATTCCATATAATACTCCATGTACCATCAAATAAGGAAGAATTACGGCATATATAACTATCAGGGATACGATAAGGCACCATAGAGGCAACACAAAGCCTATTACCCTTTTTAAAAAAGCGTAACTTTGCGAAATCAGGCACCGACACCCCCAGCTTGCTATTCTCACTAAAAGAGTCAGTACGTAAGGTATAGTTATTGATATAACAATTCAACTCCCTTACGTAATTGCTACTTTTATAGTAAGAATACTTTTGGTCTTCCGAAGTTTACCCAATATCAATTCTATTGTATCATCGCTCAATTCATCCTTAAAATCAATATAGAACAATGGATATTCTATATCGTAAGGTTTTCCAAGGTCGAAAAACTTAGAGATAATAGAATCTACGAAGAATGGTATATCCGAAGATGCAAGAAGGTGACATCCGTTAAGAAGACGCTTTGAGATACCTTTCACCTCCATAGCATCACTAGTTAGAAACAATGGGAAAGCCTTACACAAAGACCAACAATGCATCGCCTCTACCACCAATGTCATCACCTTATTAAAGGTGGTTCCGTGGTAAATCGCTTCATCTGTCAATATACAATCCTCATATTTCGACCAATTTTCAAAAGGCAAAGCAAGTTCTGTAATAATGTTCACATTACTACTAACCCCATGTTGCTTGCACCACTCAAGCAATCTAGGAGCTTTTCTCGATATTGCCACATGAGCAATATTTTTATCTTCCTTCAAGTATGTTTTAGCCCAGGCAATAATAGCCTTGTTCAGCTCCTCATAACTATTGAGAAGTTTTAACTCTTTGCACATTATTATAGATAAGTTGTTTATTAAAGTGTTCTAACAACCACCATAGGAAAGTACTATTCCATAATGGTGGCAAAGTTAAGTATTTATTTTATAAAAACCAAATTTTGATTAAAGAAAGTAAGCTAGAAGTTGAAGATTTATACAAATTCAACATATACATAGAAGAATTTAACGCAAATAAAATGTAAAAACCAGAATACAAAGCAATATACCTTAGTAAACTTTGCTTGATTTACAAGAATCGCAAGTTGGCAAAATGTAAAGAGTCGATGCATCCTTAAAAGAATGCACATATGCACCATGTACTCTTGCTGTTGATACAACTTTACCACAGGAAGGTAATGTATTAATGATTGTGTAAATTAATAATAAAGATTTTGCAAACGATTGCAAAGAAAGCATGCTTTCAAATTACCGAGTGCAACTAATCTTATGTACAGGTAGATGGTGGATTCACAAAAAGCTAGTTACAATACATATTATCATAATACTTCTGATATTCCCCAGAAGTAACATGATCCATCCATTCCTGATTATCCAGATACCATTTTACAGTTTCTTCGATACCTTCCTCAAACTGGAGAGATGGCCCCCAGCCAAGTTCTTTCTGCAACTTGCGAGAGTCGATGGCATAACGCATATCGTGACTCTTTCTGTCTGCTACATAAGTGATGAGATCCATATCCTCGCCTTCCTTTCTGCCGAGCAGACGGTCAACGGTCTTGATAACCACCTTGATGATATCGATAGCACGGGCATGGTCTACTACATACTGCATAAGTAGAGGAATTATGCAAGGCATAAACTCGAAGCCCTTTATGATTCATCTGAAGAACATGTAAGAAATCGAACTGAGTCTCATTTGAATCCGAAGTGAATCTCAAGTAAACATTAACAAAGCCCCACGTAAACTTTATCAGAGTCTTAAACCAATTCGAAATGAAGTTTATTTCAAAATCAAGTGAAGCCAGTTCCAATCGCAAAAAACTTATTCCACCGTCACACTCTTCGCCAGATTTCTCGGCATATCCACATCCAGTCCCTTATCCACAGCCACATAGTAAGCAAGCAGCTGCAGCGGAACCACGCTCAGCAGCGGAACCAGCGCATTCAGGGTTCTTGGAACCTCCAATACATTATCCGCTATTTCCTTCACCTGCTGGTCACCTCAGTCACCACGGCAAGGATGCGGCCGTTTCTCGACTTCACCTCCTGCATGTTCGAGATAATCTTTTCATACAACTGATGATGTGTCGCAAGGAAAACGATTGGCATATCCTGATCTACCAG
>ENA-OQER01000298-OQER01000298.1-human-gut-metagenome-genome-assembly--contig:-NODE-298-length-28123-cov-5.699886_pt1 | contig 28123 bp, 30 predicted proteins | sample MGYA00242797_ERZ504639 | MGnify/ENA primary metagenome ERZ504639 (study PRJEB26092, sample SAMD00036306) | human gut metagenome | host: Homo sapiens | study: EMG produced TPA metagenomics assembly of...
CACCATATAGATATCTTCTACATATCTGATTTCACTGTTCTGAACCAGAACTTCCGCAACCTTGTACGTCTGATAAGACGTTGCGGATACTGTAATTTCATAAGTTCCATCCTGCAGATTTTGGTGCTGTACTTGCCAAACACATCGGTATAGAGAATTCTTTCTGTTTCTGTTCCTTCCTCTCTCCAGGCTCCAGCTCCTCCTGAAAAAACAGCAATTTCATTTTCTTCTGTTTCAAGGCTCCAGGCTCCATGGCTTCCGCCTCCACTGCCGCCTCCGGCTACGCTGTTTCCACCATTGCCGCTGCCTGCTCTGACTTTTCTGGAAATTCTGACTCTCGCGTTTTCTATCGGCAAACGTGTTTTGCCCGAGTAAACATATCCTGTGATACCGCCGCTGGCGTACGTACATTTTTCAACGCGGACTCCATTTTCCTTATGCATTTTTATTCTCAAGTTGTTGTTTTCATCATTTTGAAGCGGTTTGAATTCCAGATCAAAATCGAAATATTTCTTCAATACATCTCCAAGCAGGGAATCTGTATCGAGTCCATTTGTTGAGTATGGATATACCTTGATATCCTCGCATGCGAGACTTCCATTTTCTAAATCATGGTATGCAAATTCTGCCTCAACGCCTAAGCCTAAATCTGCATAATAGCCTGCTAAATCAAAAACACTGTACAAAGTCAACAGACCTTTTATGCCAATACCGCCTTCCATATTTCCCTTTACCTCAAGGGTATCAACACCATGATGAAAATCGAAAATGCCTCTCCATGTTCCATCTTTATATTCAAATCCCTGTGTTGATTCAACGCTATATGAAATATGTAAGGATCCATCTGCTTTGTATGAACAGAAAAGTACAACATCAAAGGTAAAACCGGTAGCCCCTATTGTAATTGGAAAACGCATTAATTCTACCTGACCACTGTCAGCAAATTCTTTTTCCGCCGTAATATCTTCATTTGCATTTTCCGTGACAGCAAGTTTAAGTTCATTTACCGAAACACCATTTACTCCAACGTCAACATTTACAACACACAGAATTTCAGGAATTTCAAAATCAATTTTTCCTTTTCCTTCATCATTCGAACCAATATTAAATTCAAAATTCTTTTCGTAGCCAACATCAATAACACCACCTGCTCCTATATTAGCCTGTGTTGCAATTCCGTATTCATCCGTGTCAGCAGCTCCTCCGATAAGTGCTGTACCGCCTCCGACAAAATCAATTTTGCTGACCACTTCCCATAATTCTGGCTTTATGCATGTCAGAATCAGTTTCTCGCCATCCTCTGTTACCGTAGTTGCTTTGAGCGCGATACCTGAAATATAAACTTCATTCGCAGGAGGATCATAACACTTCCTTCTCCGATTTTTTCTGTCTCGGTTGTTTTCGGAAGTGTAACTGTATAGGTTCCATCCGCATTCTCTACAACTGTATAATCTGTGATATTTTCCAGTTCTTTTTTCAATACACCATCTACGTACTGTGTATTATCATGCGGCTCTTCACCAATTGTTGTGTCTTCCTGTCTGATTTCATCAATTTCATAGAAAATCGATTTAACATCTTTCTTGGAAAGCAACGCATGCGGCTGGAACTGGTTTTCTGTATTTAATTCCAAAAATCCTTTCCCTACTGCAATTGCTGCTTCATTTTGATATGTAATACTATCCCAGTCCGTCCAACTGTTCGTATCATACGAATGTATTCCATTGAATCCCATTGCATGTACTGCCGTATAAGCCGCAAATTCGCGTGTTGCCGGTTCATCTGGATAGAAAAACGGGATATCCTGCTCCAGATCTTCGATATCCGGTGGCGGCAGGATTCCATATTTCTCTGCGATTTCGATTGCTGCTTCATACGCATTTCCTGCCGTATCCGCATAATAATGGTTTAAGGAATCCGGATCTGTATCCAGGTTCATTTCAACCTTTTCAGCGAGCATCTGCACCCACTCACCGCGTGTATATGTTTTGGTATCGTCCGATGGATCATCTGACTTCACGTAGGTATATTCAACTTTTGCTTTCAGCTCCGCGGTAGTCTGATCCACAAGAATATTCTTGGAAAGCTCCATGACCTTTCCTATGTTTACACTTTGTGCTTCTGCTCTTGCCCGTTCCGGAAATACGCCTGCAACAGTACTTCCCGTCATAATCAGGCACAGAAACCACGCCAACATTTTATTTCTTCTGTTTTTTTTCTTCAGTGCAACAACAATGGCTGCTCCTGCCAGCACCAGCAGTACAACCCAAACAATAATTTTGGTGTTGTCACCCATTTTCGGTGCAGATTTCAGTTTCTCAGCCTTTAAGGACTGGCCATTTTGCTTTGCGTTTCCAGTTCCCTGATCTTTTGTTAATGTCGTTCCGGAATCCTTGCTGCCCGTTGTCGTACCAGGATTCTTCGTGTCATTTGCTACGTTTCCATTTCCTGGCTTTTCATTATCTGTCGGATTCTTTTTGTCATCTCCAGAAGGATTTTCCTTATTTTCATCATCCTTCTTGTCATCTGATGCTTTTACCGTACAAACCGTTGTCAACGTAACGGTTTCTCCAGCCTGCAGAGATTCCATCTTTTTTGTTGTCTCCGCATTTTCGGCCAGCACAAAATTTTCCGGCAAAATATTTTCCAGTGACAGATTCGTTACTGCTGTATCATTTGTATTGGTTACAGTTAAAGTAACTTTGATTTCTTCACCCTGCTGGTAAGTTTCTTTGTCTGTTGTCAAGGCTGCTTCGATTCCATCCTGAAGCAGCGATGCTGCAAGAGCAGGCTGTGTCATCATTCCGGTGCATAAAAGCAGTGCCAGAAAGACAACTTGTAATTTCTTCCACACTTTCATACGTCTTCTCCCTCGTAAATGTAAAATTTCGATCCTTTTTCTCTGAATATCTGCCGCTTATGCTGTCTTCAGGATCCCTGGTGCCTTCCGTCAATGGAAAGGCGGCTTTTCTTGCTCTACATCTCAATCATTAGCCGAGCAGAGCAACGAACATTTCATTTTCCTCCTTCTTCTATTGTATTTCTTTTAGTGTAATACATCCTCCCTTTATTTGCAATATATTTTGTCATGCATTTTGCAATGCATATTTCATTATCATTATGCAATACAATAAAACAGACTGGGCTTCCAGTACTCTTTAAAATCAGAATACAGCCAGAAAAAAGCGCACTGAAATAAGCTGTCCCCAAAACAGCTTTTTCTTCATTTTTCGATTTCGCAGATTCGAAAAATTTATTTTTTGTCGAACTTTTTTTGAAACACCTTTGTTATGTTTTATGCTGCCCGTAGTTTCCACATAAGATCCGGAAGCATGCTCCGTTCTTATATTCTCCGGCAGCAGAATGGAGTTTGATATGGCATTTCAGTTAAAAGGCAACCGCAAGGAAACGGAAAACAAAACCATCCGTTTCCCCATTCACCTGATCGATCAGATCGAACAGGCAATTTCCGATTCTGACCAGGACATTACCTTTTCCAGTTTTGTGATTCAGGCGTGTGAGTATGCGCTGGATCACATGGACGCCCCGTCAGAAGAACACAATTAACTTTTCTTTTTTCAAAGCAGATTTTTATGGTTCGACGTGCATTTTCTGGCTGTTCTCTGCTTCTATTTTATCTTACCATGCTTCTTATTTTTTTCAGGACAAGATCCTGTCCTAACTCAACTCCACAACCTCATCATACAGACACACAAACACCTCTTCCACTTCCGCATCTTCATGAAAGTGTCCGAAATACCATTTCTGAAATTCTGTCTCATCCGCCACGCGCTGCAGGTACTGGCGAAGTTCCACCTCATCGTCAGACAGCTCTCCATACCCCATTGCCGCGGTCACATCTCTTGGGGCTGTGTGGGTCAGTATGTAGTCCACCTGAAAATCTTCTTTTTCCATATTTTTCCATCCTTCTTCGTACTCTTCCCGTGACGGAATTTCTTCCGGGAACCACGAAATTCCCTCCGCGCGGGACATTTTGTCGATGCTGTAAGCACCTCCGAAGGTAAAGAATTTCAGCCCGTCAATCGTAAAGATCTGGCCGCGCATCAGATGGATCATGTTGTCCTCAATGATATGCACCTTTCCGCCGTTCCACTGCTCCACGGCGTAGGAGTTCAGCTGTTCGAAGTTCTCATGATTTCCGTCGATAAACAGTGTCGTCACCGGCAGACTTCGGAAAACGGCTCTCGTATTCGCTTCGTATGCTGCAGAAAAGCCGCAGATGCCGACATCTCCGCAGATGATCAGATAGTCATCCCGGGTGTACTCGTCTTCGTGCTCGTTAAAATAGCGTACAACTTTTCCAATATCAAAGGTGCCATGGGTATCGCCTGTAATGACAATGCTCATTCTCAGCGTCTCCTCTCGTGTTCTCTGTTTCTGTTCTCTAAAGTATCGCAAAACATCATCCGCAAATTCTGTCCGCTTTCTCTGCCGCTGCTATCGCTTCTTGCAGAGACACAGACTACGCCGCACTATTCCCGAAAATAAAACACTTCTCCCCGTGCCCGGAACGGCAGCCGGTTTCCTCTCGGAAGCAGAAATGCATGCTCTCGTCTTACCTTCAGGTCATTCTCAATCTCCCCGTCCGTAATAATCAGAATCGGCCCGTCCTTTGGAAAATCGTTCGCCTGTTCCAGACAATCCACGCCCGGCTGCAGTATGGTTCCTCCTCGTCCCGTGACTTTTACCCGTCCGGCAATATCTTCCGGTGCAGATATCCCGCATCCGTCGCTTTGGCATCACAGAAAATGATTCTCACGAACGGAACATCTTTCGCCGCGGCATAGCTGGCGATGGAGCCAAGTGCCATACCGATCTGTTTTGCACTCATGGAACCGGACGTGTCCACGACCACACCGAAGGTCCGGCTCTCCAGATCCTGCTCGTAATACGCATATCCTGGTCTTGGAATGTCCGGCGTGGCACCCTGCCGTCTGCTCGGCCGCGCATAGGTACGGTGTTTTTCCAGCGGTGGAAACTGTACGTCAAACCACTTCGTCAGCGCGGCATCCCAGGGAATGACCGGCATCGCAAGCGCCCTGATTTCCTGCACCAGCCCGGCCGGCAGGAAACCACGATTGTGCTCCTGATGGTAATCCAATCCCTCCCGCAGTGCATTTTTCAGCAGTTCATCCAGGCTGACCCCGTTTTCTCTTCCAGTAAAATGCGGTCTGTTTCCGTTAAACATATCACCTCTGCCAAAGCCCCGGAAGGTGTTTAGCTTTTTGTACTTTCGGATCTCTTTCACGATCAGATCATAGATACTTTCTGCCGATTTGTTGTGAAGTGTTTCATCATACAACAGCCCATCCGGCGGCATTCTGCCGATCTCCATTTCGTGCAGCCAGTCGTTGATGACGTAGTCGCAGGCGATGTTCCACAGAAAGAAGTCACGCCCATTGCACCGTTTCTGGTGCTGCAGTCCGGCATGGAGATATTCATGCGCGAGAACAAAAATCCACTCTTCCTCCGAAAATCCGCACGACGGATTGGCATAAATGATTCCCTGCTCTGCGTCAACCGCTGCAATATGGATTTCATACCGATGGCACATTTCAATGTCCTCCACAATTTTAAATGTAGCTGCAAGACCTCCAAGCAGCGGATAATGGGACAGGAACCATTCTGCTGCTCTGGAAATGACGGTATTCTTTTTCGTTTTAAGATCGTATCCTCCCGCATCGCAGAGTGCAGATTTGATGGAATGAGTGACTGCATAGGAAAATTTTTCAGCATATGCATTTCTTTCTCCCTTTTTATAAACGATCGGCCGTTCTACCCCGATCATATCCTTTAATTTTTCAGAGTTTGTCCCGCAGATCTGCGCACCATTATCCTGGTGCTTCAACAGATATTCATAAATTTTCTGCTCGCTGTTCAGTTTGATCGGATATGCTTCCGCCGGATCTGCGCAGATCGGCTCGCCGAGGCGGATGTCATAAAGGAATCTGGTGATGTAGATATCACAGGCTTTGTTCCAGAGTGCCGGGACAAATTCGCAGTCGGAAGGGATGCTCGCTTTGTCAAAGTGGCCGAACGCCAGGTGCAGAAGGTTGTGTGCCATCACATAGCACCATTGTTCCGGCGACAGGTTCGCCCGCATGTTGACGTAGATATCTCCATCTTTCGTAACACAGGCCAGACTTCCTTTTGCATTCAGATGGGAGGGCTTTGCAGTGATGTACCCATCCAGTTGATGGAACAGTGTATTTTTTTCCAGCAAACCAAAGCCGGCCTCCACTCTGCGGTACCCGGCCGGCTTTTCTTCTTCGCGGTAATACCTGCTTCGAACGTATGGCATCCTTTTCTCCTTCCTTTTTCATCCGACGAGCCGCGGCAGATCACGGATGATTTCCATCATAAACCAGTCCGGCAGTGCCTCCGCCCCATCAGCTGCGACGATCATCTGGGCGATTTCGAAATTGATGACTGCGAGTTCTTTGATCATGCCCTTGGCGCGGTACGCAAAGGAAAGCATGCCGCCGGAAATTCCCTGCTTGCTTTTCGGCAGTTCTGCAAGCAGTCTGGCGCGGAAGGACTGTGCGAGAAAATACAGCACATCCCGATTTTCCGGCTTGTCCGGCCATTTTGCTTTCTGCGCGATAATGTCATCCAAGAGATGTGTGTTGCGCAGTGTTTTTGTGTAAGCAAGAAACATCCCCGCATGCTGTTCCAAGAGGCAGGCGTACGCATCATTTTTAATGTTTCCTGCGAAATATCCTGCTCCCCGGCCCGGTATTCCTTCAACGCATCGCTCAGCATGTGCCAGGAACGCGGGGTGGAAAACGGTTCTTCGGTTTTCGGCGGTTCGGAAAAGAGGTGATCCGGCCGCTGGATGATATAGTCAATGACCCACGGATGGAGTCCTTCTGCCTGCGCCCACTTGATCCACTGTCCCACATCCGCTTTCAGCTGCACATGGAACATACGGTTTAAAAGGGCGGACGACATCGTTTTTACGATCGCGCTGTCCTCGGCACGGTTTCCTGCTCCGATCACAATGCTTCCCTCCGGAAGATGGTATTCTCCGATCCGCCGCTCATGGATCAGGGAATAGAAGGCTTTCTGCACTTCCTGCGTACAGGCGTTGAGTTCGTCCAGGAACAGGACATATGGCTCTTTTCTGGCGATCATTTTCGGCGGAAGGAATTCCGATGTCTCGCCCCGGATCTGCGGAATGCCAATGATATCCTCCGGCGCGAGCTGGCTTCCGAGGAGCGACACGCACGGCAGGCCGACTTCGTCTGCGAATTTTTCCACTAACGCGGATTTTCCGATGCCGGGTGCACCCCAGATAAAGACCGGCCGTACCGGCGCAACCTGAAGCAAAACTTCTAATAATTCATCCTGTGTCACACTGATTGGTAAATGCATCTGATGTACTCCCTTCTGTTTCGATCCTGTATCTTTTCAAAGCGGATATCCGCAATCCACTTTACCACTTGCTTAATTTGACTAAATCACTTTTTCTGCCCTGCCGTGATCTTACTGTACTGCATTACAACGTGTCTCACCATATTTCTCTGTATTTTTCAGTTTCACTGTCATATTCCAGCACCGGAATTTTTCCGCTCCGCCAGGTGGTTCCATCGAGATAATAGTGGCTCTGACCGTCGTGCCAGATACCGTCATATGTCCTGTTTCCGCTGATTTTTGCCGTGGAAATGTGGCCTGCAATCACATCCTTATGGAATGCTCCGCGGCTTACCGTTCTTTTCCCCACCATCAGCTCCCTGCTGGTCACGCACAGCCAGTCTTTACCGCCCCATTCGGCAATTCCGGCGTGCACCAGAATCTGGCGCTCTGTTTCATAAAAATAAGGAAGATGGCACATCCAGGTAATCAGTTCCCACGCATCTTCGAGCATCAGCCGTACTGCTTCTGCATTTCTGGAATCCTCTGAGAGGTGTGCTTCTTTTTCCAGAAACTCTTGAAAATGTTCTTCTTTCAGAAAGCTGTGCAGCGTTTCATAGTCTCCATCTGCATCCGATGCCAGCCATTCCCGGCTGCGATATTGTTCCACACTGCCGATATGCCGGTTGACATCCGCATATTCTTCCAGCCAGTCCAGCAGTGCTTTTTCATGGTTTCCCATCAGGGCAATGACTTTTTCCGAACTATATTTTTCCTGCAATGCCCTGACTTTTTCCAGCACCGCCCGGCCATCTGGCCCATAATCTATGTAATCGCCCAACAGAATCAGCTGGTTTTTCCCCGAAAGGTCTGTTTTTTTCAGAGCTGCCTCGAATGCCTCCAGAAATCCGTGAATATCTGACATCATATATCGCTTCATTGCTTTTCCTCTGTTTGTTTATACATAGAAAGTTTCCTTCGTTTCCAGGCAAAGGCATCCCAGTCTTCCATTCTCAAAACCGCAGCCGCAGTCACACAGATAAACGTTTTCTTTTTTATTCTTCCAGATGGATCCATTTCCCATGTTCTGATGGCCGCAGACGGAAATATATCCATGCACTCCCTCATGAAGAAAAACCTTGTACCACAAATCCCCCATCAGATAATAGTTGTCCAGTTTCCATTTTCCCGGTTCTGCCGTACAGGCATGGGCAAGCAGATACGGCTGACCGTCCACCTCGATTTCCACCTGTACCGGCCAGGAAAGGATGCGCTCTGCGAGCTGCTTTAAATCAACTTCCGTCAGGCGTTCCTGTAAAAGATGGAAGGAATTGTACGGATACGACTGCAGGAGGACGCGGTCTCTCTCATCCATCCCGTAATAGCGGAAAATGTAATTGGCAAGCCAATGATCGTGGTTGCCGCGGATCACAGTACATTTTTTCCCCAGCTTCAATACCTGAAAATACACGCCCGCCGGGTCTGGATGATCCATGCAGCGGTCAAACAAATCACCAAGCAGATACAGGTGATCCTCCTCTTTGAGATCAATTTTTTCCAGCAATTTCATGAACCGCCAGCTGTCGTTATGTATATCGGTAATAATATAGTGCATCCAAAATCTCCTTTTCTTTCGCAGCTTTCATGTCTGCTCCTGCAATCTTCAAAGCTTTCGTTATCCGCTCATTTTTTCCAAAACGGCTTTCCTGCTTGTGTTTTGGCATGTCCTGTTTCAAAAATCTTCCCGCTTGTTCTGCTGGTTCCGGATCCCGGTCTTCTGATGCTGGCATCATGGAACGTCTAAAATCTTTCACCCATTGTTGTCCGAACTGTAAAACTCTTCCCCCGTTTCCAGACAGATTGCTGCCAGCCGCCCTCCCGGGAAGCATGCGCCGCAGTCGATCGCAATGTGGTGATATTTTTTATAAATATACCCGGGATTGTCATTGTCAGGAATCGTCTGCGTCGGCGTATGCCCTGTTACCAGATTTGTATCCGCAAAGTATTCCTTCTGATAATCTGGTCTGGTCCATACAAGATCGTGCAGGGAATATTCCTCGATCCTCTTTTCCGGTGTGAATCCACCCAGCCTCCATGCACCAGCAGATACTGTTTTTCTCCCACTGTAAGCTCCTCATACAGACTGAAATCCTCCAGAAAATTCAGTACTTCCTCCCGCATCTCGGGATCCAGCGCCCGAAATTCCCGGATCGTAGCATCACCGCCGTTATACTTCCAGAGAACAAGATTGTCCAGCAGTTCAGCATCCACTTCCTCAATGGCAAGATCTGTGATTTCCTGACAGAGAAACCGCAGACATTCCAGCGCCATCACCTCATGGTTCCCCACGATACAGAACGCATTCGGCATTTCCATCAGTTTCAATATCACCTTAATCGGATGCTCACCCCGGTCTAAAACATCACCCAGAACATAGAGCGTATCTGTATCTTTCAACTCGATTTCTTCCAGCAGCTCCATGAATCTCTCATACTCACCGTGAATATCAGAAATAACGTAAGTAGCCATAAACAGAATCCTCCCTTTTTCATCCATACGAATCTGCATACGTTCTCCATTACCAGCTTATCTTACCATACTTCCTGTTTTTTACCGGACAAACTCTTGTCCCTCCTTTTTTTGCATAATGTACACTCTAGAGCGTGTCTGAAAAAGGCTTTTCGCAAGCTGCGAGTCCCAGTTTGTGGAAATGATTTTTCAGACACGCTCTAATACATCTTCTATTGAACTTTCCTTCATGCGAAATCCCTTTTTCTTGATACTATACCACATCTATTTTTTTCTTCATTGAACTACAAGTTTAATCCTCTTTTTCTTGCTGTTTTCTCGCATTCTATCAGCATTACGCGCTGTTTATACAGCGCCTTTTATTTCTGTACAATTTATTCTCTATATGCAAAAAGGAACGTTCTATCCAAATCGTTCCTTTTTGTTTGTAGATTATTTTATTTTTCAAATTTCTCAATCACGCACGTATGCGTTTTCGTTTTCTTATCACAAACGCGTATTTGCCGAGTGCACAGTAATGCCCGCGTCCCCCCTTCGTCATCCCACCGTCAGGCGCAAAAAACCTCCCGCCGCACAGAGCACAAGTCTCCTATTTACTTAACACCCCGTCGACAGCCACTTTCCATCCGGCATACTTCTTCTCCCGGATTTCATCGTCCATCTTCGGTTCATACACACGTCGGTTCATATTTCCCGCGAGTTTTTCCAGATCGTAGACCCCGGCTGAAATACCGGCCATATAAGCCGCTCCGATGCCGGAAAGCTCCTCCGCGTCCGGAATATTTACGCGTTTATTCGTAATATCACTCTGGAACTGCATCAGATATCCGTTTCGTGTCGGGCCGCCGTCTACACGGAGTTCCTCGATCCGCATGCCGGTATCCTGCTCCATCGCACGGACAAGGTCGGTGATCTGGTAGGCAATGCAGTCGAGAGCCGCTTTTATCACCTCAGCTTTTCCTGTGGTGCGGGTAATTCCGCTGATTGATGCCGTTGCTTTCTCATCCCAGTACGGCGCGCCAAGCCCGGTAAACGCCGGAACCAGATAGGTGCGGTCCGCCGGATTTGCCTCCCTTGCCAGTCCTTCCGTCTCTTTTGCCGAAGAAATCAGCTTCAGATCATCCTTCAGCCAGGTAATCACCGCTCCGGTGTAGTTCAGATTGCCTTCCAGCACATAGTCCACCTTGCCGCCTCTTCCCCACGCAAGAGATGTCACAACGCCGTGACTGCTTTTAATCGGCTTGTCTCCAATGTTCATCATCAGCGAAGAACCCGTTCCGTACGTCGCCTTGATCATGCCCGGTTTTAAACAGCCCTGTCCGAACAGAGCCGCATGAGAGTCGCCTAATACACCACAGATCGGAACCGGCTCGGAAAACAATCCTTCCATCGTCGTGGCTCCATACACCGCATCGGAATTGCACACCCTGGCCAGCGCACAGACCGGAATCCCGAACATCTCACAGATCTTCTTATCCCATGCCAGTGTTTTCAAATTAAACAACTGCGTTCTCGACGCATTTGAAAAATCTGTTTTAAATGCATGATCCCCCGTCAGCTTGTAAACCAGCCAGCTGTCAATCGTACCCAGGCAGAGTTTCCCGTCTGCAGCACGTTTCTGTCTTTCTTCTCCGCCGTTTCGAAGCAGCCACGCCATCTTTGCAGCAGGAAAATAAGCCGAAAGCTGCAGACCCGTCGCCTCGCGGATCTCCTCTGCGTGCCCCTGCTCCGCAATCTCCTGCGCAATGCCGCTTGCGCGGCCGCACTGCCATACAATTGCCTCTTCCAGCGGTTCCCCGGTCGCCTTGTCCCAGATCGCCGTCGTCTCACGCTGATTGCTGATGCCGATTCCGGCGATTTCTTCCGGTGCAACACCGGACTCTGCCACCAGCGTTTTTACCGTCTGTACTGTATTCCGGTAAATCTCATTCAGATCATGGGACACCCATCCCTTTTCATTGACAATCTGCCGGTGCGGCAGGTCGGTACGGCGGAGTAAATGTCCCTCCCCATCAAAGAGCAGCGCTTTCGTTCCCTGCGTGCTCTGGTCAATTCCGATGATATACCTTTTCTCCATTTTTCCAGCTCCGTTCCTAAAATTTTATAAATATCCAGATCCCCATCTCGAATAACGCTGAATACACCCTGTTTTTCAACACACCATGCGTCATTTTCTATTGTCGCAGCATTCACCCTGCCCCTATAGGCAAGATCTTTGGCGATTACCACACATTCCAACATCTTCCGCAGAACGATTTGTTCCTGATTATATAGAAAAAGTTCCTGCGTTCCCGGATTTTCTTCCGCCCGGGCACGCAGGAACATGGCATACGCAGACCTGCGGCAGTTTACAGTTCCTGCGGGCTATCACATTCACCGCTGATTCCATTTCTGGTTAAGCCAGTAATTCTTTCGCTTTTTTTGCAATGCCCTCGGCATTCAGTCCATAATAGTCAAAGACTTCTTTAGAAGTTCCCGTGATCACCGGTGCATCCGGCAGAGACATGTTGACTACCTTACGCGGGCACTCTGCGCCGACCACCTGGCTTACCATCGAACCAAGGCCGCCAAATGGAGCGTGCTCTTCGATCGAAATGACAACTTTTGCCTTCTTTGCAGCCTCTACCAGGCCCTCTTTGTCCAGCGGTTTCACACAGTACATATCGAGCAGTCCTGCGCTGATTCCCTCTTCTTTCAGCATAGCAGCTGCATCGAGCGCCGGGCGGACCATCTCACCGCAGGCTACCAGTAAAACATCGGTGCCTTCCGAGAGAGCCGTTGCCTTATCCATCTCAAACGGGGTATTTTCTTCGCTGTAAATATCCGCAACGGCATTTCTTCCCACTCGGATATAAGCCGGTTTTTCATCGGTAAGGAGCGCCTCAACCAGTTTTGCTGTCTGGAAACGGTCGCTTGGCAGATACACACGCATATTCGGAATGGCTGCCATTGCTGCGATATCCTGTGCAGAATGATGCTCATGCCAAGCGCACCGTAGCTCACACCGCCGCTGATACCGATCAGCTTTACATTGGTGTTGGAGTATGCACAGTCAATCTTCGCCTGCTCATAGCTTCTGGTGGAGAGGAAGCACGCCGGAGATGCCGCAAATGCTTTCTTGCCGCATTTTGCAAGACCGGCAGAAACGCTGACCAGATCCTGCTCCGCGATACCCATCTCCACAAACTGCTCCGGATACGCATTTGCAAACGGTGTCAGGGAAGCACTTCCTCTGGAATCGCTGCAGAGCACCACGATATCTTTATCCGTTTCGGCATGTTTCATTAAAACCTCGCAAATGGCCTGTCTGTTTGGAATCTTATTCATGACAGTGCTCCTTTCTCTCATCCAGATCCTTCATGATCTGTTCTACTTCCTCCGGTGTCGGCACTTTATGATGCCACTCCGCCTTATTTTCCATCACGGAAGAACCACAGCCCTTCGTTGTGTTTGCAATAATAACCGTCGGTTTTCCCTTGCAGTGTTTCGCCAGCTCAAACGCATGAACGAGCGCGTCCATATCGTTGCCCGGTACGGAAAGAACATTCCATCCGAACGCTGCCCATCTCTCCTCCTGGCTGTCCTGTTTCATGACATCCTCGGTATTTCCGGAGATCTGCAGACGGTTGCGGTCTACGATCGCACAGAGGTTGTCCAGCTTGTAGTTTCCTGCGGACATTGCGCCCTCCCAGACAGAGCCTTCTGCCAGCTCGCCGTCACCCATAACGGTGTAGACACGGTAATCTTTTTTATCCATTTTTCCTGCCAGCGCCATTCCCACGCAGACCGGAAGTCCGTGGCCGAGAGAACCGGAATTCATCTCGATGCCCGGCAGTTTATTGTTCGGATGGCCGATGTACGGACTGCCGAATTTGGAGAATTTTTCGATGACCTCTTCCATCGGGAAGAATCCCTTTGCCGCAAGTACTGCATAATATGCCTCAACGGAATGACCTTTACTCATTACAAAACGGTCGCGGTCCGGGTCGTCCATGTTCTTAGGCTGATGTTCATCTCTTTAAAATACAGCGCTACAAGCACATCAATGACACTCATGTCACCGCCGATGTGGCCGCCCTTGCCGGAAACTACCATTTCCACTACTTTCTTCCGAAGATCATACGCCAGACAACTCAATTCCTTGTATTCACTCATGATTTTCATTCTCCTCTTAAATATGCTTTGACATCTTCCTCGATCGGATCATATAAATCCGGGGCAATACCGATGTATTTGCATGCTTCATACAGAACCGGCACAACGTTCTCGTGGATACCGACACAGTGGTGGATGTACGGTCCTTCCACGATTTTTGCCTCCAGGCGTTTCAGGTTCTGTACCTCAACCCATACGTAGGTTCCCTTCGTGTAAGGTCCCTCGACACCTTTTGCATTTCCAAGCAGCAGAGAGTATTCTCCGTTGTCTCCGTCGAAACGTGCCAGTGTCATTTCACCTAATTTTGCCTGTGCCTCTACAGCGCCCGGATGGCTGAATGCCAGAGGATAACCGATCGTCGGTTTTTCCTGTGCAACAGAAATCGGCCACGGTCCGCAGTGCTGCAGCAGCTCGCCGTTCTCGTTGTCCGGGTGACGTACCGTCCAGTCAGCAAAGAAGCTTCTCTTGTCGTTTCTGCCGGCAGCCTCTACCATCAGAGCGGTGATGCTCCGTGGATATCGGTCTCACAGACAACCGGAATTCCCTCTTCGTTCAGCAGTGAGTTTGCCGCACACGGCATGATGCCGATCTCACCCTGCAGCGCGTTCCAGCACTGGATCGCGATGGCATTGCAGGAATATTTTGCAGCCAGATTTTTCATCGCAACCTTCAGAGCTGCTACATTTTCCAGTTCTTCCGGTTTGATCTTTACACACATATTGGTATTGCAGTATGCAACGACTTTTTCTACCTCGCTGCCCTCTGCTTTTACTTTTTTCATCTCCGCAGTCAGTTCCGGAAGCGGAATCGGGGAAAGCTGGATGTTAAATTTTTCCAGCAGCTCGCCCTCGTTGCACATGGTGGACCAGAAATCGAACGGACGCGGTCCGATCTGAAGGATTCTGGTGTGGCGGAAGGTATCTACCACATTACATACAGCAAGGAAATCCTTGATGCCGCGCTCAAATTCCGGATCGGTCAGACGGCAGTTCGTCATATAGGTGAACGGAACACCAAAACGGCGCAGCACTTTTCCGGTTGCAAACAGGCCGCACTGGCTGTCGCGGAGACGCACACCGTTCTCATCCGGTCTCTCATCGCGCGGTCCCCAGAGAAGTACCGGAAGCCCCATTTCCTTTGCCAGTCTTGCACAGACATATTCCGTTCCGAAGTTTCCGTGCGGGAAGAAAATTCCCTTTACGTTTTCACGGCGGAATTTCTCCTGGATTTTCTCACGGTCCGCCTCATCGTAAAACAGACCCTCCTCATTGATGTCTGTGATATCGACAAATTCAACGCCGAGCTCTTTTAAACGCTCTCTCGTCAGGTTGGCGTATTTTACGGCATCCGGGGCACTGAAAATGCTTCTTCTCGTAGGTGCAAATCCGATCTTAATTGATTTCATATTCATTTCCTCCACTTAATTTTCTTTAAACTCTGCTAAATTATGCCTTGAATTTCCCTGTTCTTTATGGCTCTTATATTACTAAATTCTTTTGAACTTGTCAACATCTATTCAGCTTTATTAAATCTTTTTTAGTAATTTATACAAAAAAGAATGGCTGTTTTTATGCATTTCTTCATATTTCATTTTTTTACAGTTCAGAAGTTGACTTCTTTTTTAATTCATATTAAAATCAATGCATAAGTTTAATATTTTTCAGATAAATACTGAAATAAATTTCAACATCCCGCATGCACAAAACAAACGAAAGCACCATGCGGGCTGATTTTATCGAACAGGAGCTGAACTCTTATGAATATTTCTGCGAAAGAACTGGCAAAGCTGATCAACGTATCGCCTGCCACGGTTTCTATGGTTTTCAATAACAAACCCGGCATCAGCGATGCCACAAGAGAGCTGGTTTTAAAACCGCAGCCGAGTATGGCTATGCGCCGAAAAAAACTGAAGCCTCCGGCGCTTCCTCCCGCATTATTCAGCTGGTCAATTATAAAAAGCACGGAAAGGTCGCTGCCGACACGCCGTTTTTCTCCCAGCTGACCGAAGGAATCTCCACCGAATGCACCCGCCAGGGCTGTGCGCTTCATATCTCCTATTTTTATGAGACCATGGATATTGACAGCCAGCTCGATGCACTCCGCGCTGTGGACTGTGAGGGCATTCTTCTTCTTGCAACCGAAATGGCTCCGTCCGATTTCCGCAAGTTCCGCGATTTTTCTGTTCCGATCGTTGTCGTGGACTGCTATTACGATGAGCTCGATTACGACTGCGTTCTGATCAACAACATTCAGGGGGCGTTCAACGCCACGAATTATCTGATTCAGTGCGGACACAAAAACGTGGGCTACTTTCACTCGAGCCTCGACATCAGCAACTTCTCCGAACGCGCCGACGGCTACTACAAAGCGCTCCGTGCAAACGGCATCAGCACCTCGCATCCATATGTTCACCTGGTTTCCCCGACCTCGGACGAAGCTACCGCGACATGCTGCGCCTTCTCGAATCGAAAGCTCCGATCGCGGATGCCTACTTTGCCGATAATGACATCATCGCGGCGGCCGCCATGCGTGCACTGCGTGAAAACGGCTACCGCATCCCGGAGGATGTCTCCATCATCGGCTTTGATGACGTTCCGATGTGCGATATGATGGTTCCGCCGCTTTCCACCATGAAGGTCAGAAAACGCGAGCTTGGTGCCACTGCCGTCCAGCGCCTGCTTGACCGCGTGGCCGATCCGAAACGCGAATGTCTGAAAATGTGCATGGCAACCAAGCTGGTGAAGCGCCAGAGTGTTTCCAGACGTTAAAGCTTTTTGGATGAGGCTGTCGTCCAGCGCGTGTCTGAAAAATCATTTCCGCAAACCGGAACTCGCAGCTTGCGAAAAGCCATTTTCAGACACGCTCTGTACGGCAGCCTCACCTTTTTTATTTTGAAAGGAGTTTTTTTTATGCAATCTGCAAATGACCTGAAACAGCTTTTATTCAGTATCAATCACAAAAGCTATCCCGCCTATAAATCTACCCGCGGTGCCTATCAGTTTCCGCGCTACACACTCTCCATCGACCACGTGCAGGGCGATCCGTTCGCCGCTCCATCGCGCGTCAGCTTCATATCAGCGGCAAAACCGCTGCGTTTCCGGCTTTTCTCTACGACACATATGAAAAGCGCGTCGCCCTCCAGGATTACTTGCTGCGCCAGTTTGCGCGCACTATCGCACCGTATTCCTTCCGCGCGAAGGTTCCGGCAAAAGTGGTCTGCTGGGGATAAGCCGCTGCGGGCAGGAAATTCTGGAGCGTACTGCCTGTGTTCTGAATCCTTCCGACGGCAGTCTTGTCGTCAACACGGAAATCGGCTTTCCGGCTAACGGCCGCACCATCGCCTCGCAGGAGCTGATCCGCATTCTTTTCGACTTTCTGCCCGGCTGCGTGGAAAAATCGCTGTTCTACCGTGCTCTGGATCCGAAAGCATGCGCCAACGTCGCCTATCTCTGTGAGGACCAGCAGGCGATCCGTTCCGCATTAAAAGAAAAAGGGCTTACTGCTTCATCGCCGACGGCTCCATTCTCCCGCGCGAGACCGGTGTTTCCGATCTGCCGATGAAGCACGCCGTTCCGTTTACCTCACCGGAATCCCTGCGCGTTACCCTCGATCTTCCAAACCGCGGACCTGTTTCCGGCATGGGAATTCCTCTCGGCGTCACACTGATCGTAGGCGGAGGCTTCCATGGAAAATCTACCCTGCTGCAGCTCTTGAGCGCGGCGTATACAACCACATCGCCGGGGACGGCCGTGAATATGTCATCACCGATGCAAGCGCCGGAAAGCTCCGCTCCGAGGACTCCAGAAGCATCAGCAACGTCGATATCTCCCTCTTCATCCACAATCTTCCCGGAAAGAGTGATACGACTTCATTCTCGACCGCCGATGCCAGCGGAAGCACCTCGCAGGCTGCCAACGTGATCGAGGGCATCGAATCCGGCACGAGCCTCTTTCTGATCGATGAGGATACGTCCGCCACCAACTTTATGGTGCGCGATGAGCTGATGCAGCGCGTCGTTGCCGACAGCGAGGAACCGATCACACCGTTTATCAGCCGCGTGCGGGATCTGTATGAGAAGCTCGGCATCTCGTCGATTCTCGTTGCCGGAAGCTCCGGTTCTTACTTCCACGTGGCAGACACTGTCATTCAGATGAAAGAATACGTTCCTTATGACATTACGGATCGCGCGAAAACCACAGCCGCAGAATTTCCGCCGTTTACTGCCTCCGTGCGTCCCTTTTCCGTTCCAGCCTTCCATCGCTGCCCGCAGCCGGGTAAAGGCCTGACGGGAAGTGACCGCACGAAAGTCAAAGTGATGGGACAGGAATCCATCCTCATCAACAAATCTCTGACGGATCTGCGCGCGTGGAACAGCTCACGGACAGTGAACAGCTGAACGGGCTGGCTGCGCTTCTTTTAGAAGCCGCCGGACACAAAATGGACAGTAAGAAAACACTGGTGCAGGTGGTGGATCTGCTGGAAAAACAGATGGATGAAAAAGGCCTTGCTTCTCTTCTCGCTCCTGGAAGACCCAGCGACCTGGCACGGCCGAGACGGCAGGAAATCTTTGCATGCCTGAACCGGTGCAGGGAACTGCGGTTCTGAGAAAATTTTTAGCAATTCAGAGCCATAAAAAATCTTCAGGCAAACCTTGTTCTTTTCAGAATCTATCGGTTTGGCTGAAGATCTTTTTTATCTTTTATTTTTCAATTATTTATTCCCCGCAGATCCGCACAATCGCCTCCGCGAAGATCACAACGCATTCTTTCAGGCATTCGATTTCCACGAACTCGTCTGCTCCGTGCATACGGTTGTCGACTTCAAGGTCTGCGCATCCAAACGCAACACCGTTTTTCAGATGATGCACATACGTTCCGCCGCCGATCGCAAATGGTTTGCCTGGTTTTCCAGTGACATCCGTGTAGCACTGCAGCAGGTTCTGGACAAACGGGCTGTCGGCCGGGACGTGGTGTGGTGGGAACATTCCGCTGCCTTCCATGGAGAAGCCGCCTTTTTTCATGTTCTGCCCGGCGGTATCGTACAGGTTTTCTTTTGTCGCGCAGATCGGGGCGCGGCAGTCGTAGGAACCGATCAAGGTTTTGCCGTCGTAGTTCATGAGGTCGAGGCTTAAGGTGAGCTCGCCGGACTCTTCATCTGACATGGCGACACCGAGGCCTGCGCCTTTGCCGTCGCCGTGCGGGTAAACTTTTGCAAGGAAACTGATGTCGTTTTTCAGTTCACTCTCTTCCATTCCAACAGATGCGAGAAGCTGCAGCAGTGCGGTCAGTGCGTTGTTACCCATTTCCGGGGTGGATGCGTGGGCGAAGGCACCGCAGGCTGTGATTTTTATATTGCCGTTTTCGGTGTCTTCCAGAACGAAGGAAACGCCGGTCTTCTGCTCAGTCTCGTCAGCGCAGGTTTTCAGGTCTTCTTTTGCCATGCCGGCAAGCTCTGCATATGCTTTGCCTGGTACAACGTTCAGTTTGGTGCCGGCCTGTAAGGATACAAGGCGCACGCCTGTCGTTCCGGCATCGGATGTTTTTTCGAAGTGGCCGCGCATGCCGCCTTTTTCAATGTTGATGACCGGGAATTCGGCATCCGGTGAGAAGGTGCATGGTGCTTCCACTTCTTTCTTATAATAATATTCGAGGTCAGAGCTTCCACACTCCTCGTCGAACCGAGGACAAGACGGACGTTTTTCTTTAATGGGTAACCGAGTTCTTTGACAGCGCGCATTGCGTAGATAGCTGCGATCGCCGGTCCTTTGTCGTCTGCGGTTCCGCGGCCGAACATTTTTCCTTCTTTGATGCGCGGGGTGAATGGATCGGTCTCCTGCCAGCCTTCGCCTGCCGGTACGACATCGAGATGGGCGAGAATATCAAGGCCCTTTTCTTCCTGATTAAAGTCAGCTGCAATCGCGTAGTTGTCGTAGTTGGTTACGGCAAAGCCGTATTTTTCCAGAATTTCGATTCCCTGCGCCAGTGCTTCTGCCGCCGGTGCGCCGAATGGTTTGCCTGGCTCTGCCGCCTGTTTTTCGCTTGGAATCCGGATCAGGCTTTTCAGATCCTCGATCATTTCGGATTCGTGGTTTTCAATATATGTTCTCAATTCTTCTTTCCGCATCGTAACTTCTCCTTTTCTCTTCTCTGGCACCGTCGCAGTGCCGTTCTTTTCCTATCATAGCGCAGAAAGAGCAGAAAATCCACATTTTCTGCTCTTTCTGCCAAATAATCATTTGTTTTTGTCCAAATTGACTGTAATTTCATAATAATCGCACGGATGCGCCGTAAGCCCCGTCACGCCCTCGCCGGATACCATCGACATTTTGAGGTGTGATGTGAAGAAAAACATGTGGTCATCCAGCAGCATCTGCGTCATCTCGATGGCCAGTTCGGTTCGTTTTTCGGTATCAAACTCGCCGCTTAACTGCTGTTCCAGCATCTCGAGTGTCTCACTGTAATAACCGCCGCGGTTCTTGGAGGAATCCTGCAGGCAGTGCGTTGTAAAGAAATACTCGGGATCGCCCGTCGGTGCGCTGACAAATGCGCTGACATAAACATCCCAGTTTCCTTTTTTCAGCAGTTCCAGATGATTTGCCGTGCACTGGATCTGTACTTCGATTCCGATTTTCTTCAGCGATGCCTGTGCACTCTCCGCGAGAAGCGGCAGTTCCTGGCGGCTCGGATACGTGAGCCAGCAGATGGTCAGGCGTTTTCCGTCTTTTTCCACGTAGCCGTCGCGTCTCATCGGTCCAGCCTGCTTCAGCCAGCAGTTCTCTGGAATACTCAAGATCATAGGACTCTTCCTGCACTTTGCTGTCGCCGAATGCAAAGTAAGAGGGGAACGGGCCTTCCGCCACGCTTCCGTTTCCTTCCATCAGCGTATTCACAAAGCCCTCCCGGTCGATCGCTCCGATGACTGCCTCGCGCACGCGGTCGTCCTGCAGCACCTCGGATGATCCGTTAAACTGTCCGAAGAAGGTACGCGACGTATCCGCCGAAGAAATCGTGTATGGTTCATCGCGGAACAGGATCAGATTGGAATACGGCAGGCCGTACGCCGCGTCGAGCTCGCCTGACTGTAACGCCATCGTCATCGTATCGCCGTCGCGGATTGTTTTGACTTCGATCCGGTCGAGCTTTGGCGTTCCGTTCCAGTAATTGTCATTTTTCATGAGCGTCAGTCCCTGATCCGTCTCCACCTGTACTGCGCGGTACGGGCCGGTTCCGGCGACATTGCGTCATCCGTCACACCTGCCTGCATATCAATGATGCATCCATATGGGTCAGACAGATAATTCAGAAGCGCCGGGACAGGCTGTTCGGTGTGAATCGTTACGATCAGGCCGTCTGCTCGATGCTCTCAATTTTCAGATCCCCGCGTGCACGGTCATGTACTGCGATCAGATCCTCGAGACATTCTTTGACCGCCTCCGCGTCGAGAGTGCGCCCACTCGTAAAGGAGATGCCTTCATGCAGTGTAATCCGCCATGTTGTATCGTCCACAAGCTCATAGCTTTCTGCCAGCCATGGCTCAATCTCCATAGAATCGGAATAATGAAACAGCGTCTCACCGATCCCATAGCGGATACACGCCCAGCCGGAATAGCCGTTGTGCGGGTTGACATCGGACTCGTCGTTTTCGGCGTTGAATGTCGTGTCGCCGTATACGAAAACTTTTTCATCTGTACCATCTGCCGCTGTGCTCTGACAACCGGAAAACAGTACCACCGCCAGAATGCCGCACAAAACATATGCAATTTTTTTCCTTCTGCCGTTCTTTCTCTGCATTCTGTACTTCTCCTGTTTTCGCAAATGGCACCACCATTTCCGCTGTCTGATTTTCTGTTTCAACAGTTTTCTCACAGACTATACTCCATCAACAGTTTCGTGTATTCCTCTTTCGGGTACTCCAATACCTCCCGCGTCTCCCCCTGCTCCACGATTTTTCCCTGCCGCATGACAATCACACGGCTGCAGAGTTCCCGCACCAGCGCAAGGTCGTGGCCGATCCACAGCATCGCAAGTCCTTCTTCCCGCTGCAGTTTTTTCAGCAGTTGAACGATCTGCGCCTGTACCGCCGCATCGAGCGCACTCGTTGCCTCGTCGCAGATCAGAAGAGACGGCTGCACAGCAAGAGCCCGCGCAATTGCGGCTCTCTGGCACTCTCCGCCGCTCGTCTCGCGGGGATAGCGCATCGCCGTTTCCGAACTAAGTTCCACTTTTTTCAACAGCTCCGGCAGATGAAGACACGCCTCTTTCCGGCTCATTCCCTGATTCCGAAAAGCTTCCAGAATCCCGGTTTCGAGCGTCTGCATTGGATCGAAGGAATCCTGCGGGGTCTGGAAGACCATCTGTATTTTCCGGTAAACTTCGCGCTGCCGCCTGCCTTTTCTTCCGAGGATTTCCTCGCCTTCCAACAGAACGCTGCCTGCATCCGCCTGGACCAATCCGGTGATCAGACGGGCCGTCGTGCTTTTTCCGCATCCGCTCTCCCCGATCAGCCAAGACATTCACCCGCATCCAGTGTGAAGCTGATGCCGTCCACGGCGGCAAATTCCGTTTCCCGGCCGGTTCCAGCAAAGTTTTTGCTTAAGTTGTTTACTTCCAGCATGTTATGATTATGCATCGTTCTTCCCTCTTCCCGGCACAGCCGCAAGGAGATTTTTTGTATATTCGTCCTTTGGGTGATCGAAAACCGTCCTTGTCTCCCCCTGCTCCACGATGTTTCCATCCTTCAAAACAGCAACCCTGTCTGCCATCTGCTCGAGAACCGCAAGATTGTGCGTCACCAGCACCATCCCCGTCTGCTCTTTCTGCTGCAACGCCTGAAGCTCCCGCAGCACCTGCGCCTGCGAAACCACATCGAGTGCACTCGTCGGCTCGTCCGCCAGAAGAAGCGACGGATGCAGCAGCATTGCGAGCGCAATCCCGACGCGCTGGTTCATGCCGCCGGAGAGCGACGATGGATAGCTGTTCCAGATCGTCTCGCCATCCGAAAGCCCCATATCCGCAAATCGCTGGAGCGTCATATCTTTGATTTCTCTGCGGCTTTTTCTGCCAGACATTCCCCCAGAAATCGGGGTGATGAATCCGCAGCGTTTCTCATGGGCGCGCACGCTTTCACAGATCTGTGCTCCGATTTTCCGGGTCGGACAGAGTGATGCCCCTGTATTCTGGAAAATCATACCAATTTCTGAACCGCACAGACTCCGCAGCTTCTTTTCGGACATGCCCGTCAGCTCCTCTCCGCGAAATGTGATCTGCCCGCCGGTGATGGAACCATTCTTTCCCATCAGCCGCAGGATCGCTCGCAGCAAGGTACTTTTTCCACTGCCCGACTCCCCCGGCGATGCCGACGGTTTCCCCTTTTTCAACGGAAAAAACAGATGTTATTTAAAATTTGCTCCCCTTCATAACAGACAGAAAGGCCGCTGATTTCCAGCAGTTTTTCGCTCATGTTTTTGCTCCCTTTGTTTCCATTTTCGTTTGCCCCTTATCCCTGATCCACCGTTTTCCGTACCGCCTCACCAAGCAGATTGCAGACAAGAACGGTCAGAAAAATCGCCAGTCCCGGCGCCAGAATGACCCAGGGCGCGGTCTGCAGCATACTTCTTCCGTTGCTCATCATCGCTCCCCACTCCGCCGACGGCGCTTCCGCACCAAGGCCGAGGAAGGACAGACCTGCGATTTCCAGCATCATCGTTCCGATATCGAGCACCGCTGTGACAATCGTCTGCCCCGCAAGATTCGGCAGAATATGGCGTCCGATCATCTTCCATGTTCCGTTTCCTGTAAGGCGCGCCGCCGCGATGAACGGCATGTGTTTCAATGCCAGCACACGGTTCCGCGCAAGCCGTGCATATTTCGGCCAGGAAACAAGGATCAGCGACACAACGGCTCCCGTCATGCCGCTCTGCAGAACGCCGGAAAATGCGATTGCAAATACCATACCCGGAAAGGCCAGAAAAATATCGGAGATCTGCATCAGAACCGTATCCGTTTTGCCTTCCAGCCAGCCGCTGAAAATTCCGGCGAGTGTTCCGATCAGAGCGCTTGCCGCAACGACAAGAAGTGCTGAAAAAATGCTGACCCGCGCGCCGGAGAGAATCCTTGAAAACAGATCTCTTCCATAGCGGTCCGTCCCCATCCAGTGCGCCGCGGACGGCGGAAGAAGGGACAGTTCCAGATTCTGCTCATACGGATCGTACGGTGCCAGATGGGCCGCACACGCGGCAAACAGCAGCAGCGCACCGGCGAGGATGCCATAAAAAGGATCTTTCTTTTCTGTTCTTTTTTCATCGCATTCCCTCCAGCTTCGCCCGCGGGTCCAGTGCACCCATCATCAGATCAGCAATGAGATGCAGCAGCAGATAGATCGCCGCCATCCACACCAGATATGCCTGAATCACGGGAATATCGTGCATGGAAACGGCATCCACGGCCATTTTTCCGACACCATTCCACATGAAAATCGTCTCAACGATGGCGGTTCCTCCAAGCAGCGAACCGGCGGATAAGAATAGCAGCGTGACCATCCGAAGCAGCACGGATTTTAATACATTTCCAAACAGAATCCGGTTTTCACTTAACCCACGTGCCGTGCACCCGCCACGTACTCCTGCTCCAGCTCTGCAAGCACGGCAGAACGCACCTGACGGGTGTATTTTGCGTCATCGAAACCGCAAGCGTCGCCGCCGGAAGCACACAGCTTTTCCATCCCTTTCCCATACTGAGAACCGGAAAAAGATTCCATTTCAGTGAAAAGAAATACAAGAGAAGAAGTGCAGTGAAAAACCCCGGAAACGAATTACCTGCAAAGCAGAACAGGCTGATACTGCGGTCCGCCCACGTATTCTGATATTTTGCACTTAAGATACCGAGTGGAAACGAAAGACAGACCGTCATGGCAAGCGCCAGCGCCGCAAGTGCAATCGTTGCGGGCAGTTTTTCGCGGAAGCTTACAAGCACCGGTTTGCCGGAAACGTACGACTCCCCGAAGTCACCGCGCAGGCGTTTTTCAGCCATTGCAGGTACTGGACAGCTTTCGGCTCATTCAGTCCCAGCTCCTCCCGCATCGCTTCTTTTTCCGCCTCCGACATCACGCCGCCGCTGCTGCTCTCTTTTAAATCCACCGCATCGACCGAGGAAAATCCCGTCAGCAGAAAAGCGAGAATCGTCACGCCGAGGAATACCGGAATCAGGCGAAGCAGTCGTTTTAACAGATATTTTTTCACAAATACTCCTTTACTGCTTCACGGCACAAATCGAAAACATCGGTGCCGGGTTATAGAACTCGTCTTTTTCCAGATAAATGCGTTTTCCAAGGCTCGTATCAATGCGGATTTCTCCCGCTGTGTTTTCGCACAGCACCGCCACATCGTACGCCGGCCGTTTTTGCGGCTGATCGGGAGCTGTGATTTGATCCGTTCGCACTCTTCTAGCATCTCGTTTCCAACCTTGAAATGGGCATGCGCCTCCGGAAGTCCCTTCGTATCGGCAACGTCTTCTTTTCCGTAATTGGCATCGAAGTTCAGCAGCACACCGCCCGTTTTCAGCACACGCATCCACTCGCCGTAAGCATGCTCCGCATTCGGCAGCGTCCACGTCAGGTTTCGGGAAATGACAACATCAAACGTTTCATCCGCAAACATCGGATTTTCCGCGTCCATGACCTGGAAGCAGCAGTCGGCATTCTCTTCTTCGGCAAGCTGGATTGCATTCTCAATCATCTCCGGTGTCAGGTCGATGCCGAATACCTCGTGGTCCTCTTTTGCCAGCAGGATCGAGAAAAATCCGGCTCCGCAGCCCACATCAAGGATCTTTAACCGTCTTCCCGCCGGGATCTGTTTTTCAATCTCTTTCATCCAGCGCTTCGCAATCGGGTTTGCAAGTTCGGAGCGTCTCTGCTCTAAAAAGCTCTCGCTCCGTTTCTCCCAGTAATGGACAATCTGCTCTTTGCGGTCGTCGTACTCCGGCTCGCGCACAATTCTTCCGTAAGCAACGACAGGGCCCCCTTCTGTTACCTGCAGACTGCCCGTCTGGTACAGCACCACACCGGTGTACTCGGCACGGCACGTCTCACGGAGTTTTCCATTATAATCACGGATCGTTCCGAGCAGTGCGCCCTCTGCAACCATATCGCCCGGTTTTGCCGCCGGATACCAGAGGCCGTCTTCGGAAGCCGCCTGATAGCAGACATCCGTCACCTCCATCGGCACGTAGTTCCGCACATCGCGGCGGATCTGATATATGTCGAGGCTGCTTAAGATATTGCGCACATCACGCTTGTCGGAATTGACCTCCTCGGAAGTCCAGGCTCCCATGCCGCCGCGCTCTAAGAGGATGCTCGCGATGCCCTTGGACGCCGCGTAGTTGTATGCTCCGCCTGATGACACCATGGAACGCACCATGTACGGAACATCCACCTGCTCCGCCATTTTCCGCGAAACTTCTGTCACCTCCTGCGCCGCTTTTCCGGCGTAATAGACATACGGCGTCAATGCTTCGAAATCATCGCCGCTGTGGAGATCAATATAATAATCCACCTTCGGATAAACTTCTTTCGTAATGGCCCACGCCAGCCGCTCCATCTCGGTTCCGTTTGGATTGCCCGGAAATACACGGTTCAGGTTTTTGCCATCGGAAAGTCCGAGACTGCCCGCACGGTTTTCAAAAGCAGGACGGTTTAAGACCTTTAAAATCACGATCGTTCCAACCGTTTTTTCCGGCTGAAGCTCCGCTCCCAGTTCCACACACGCCTGAATGCCGACGTATTCACCGGAATGAACGCCGCCGGTGATCAGCATTGTTTTTCCCGGAAGTTTCCACAGATAATCGTTCCCGGAAGCACGATATCCCCATTCGCAAAGGAGATATCCCCCTGATATTTTTCGCCGCGGCGGACGGTCACATCACCAAGCTGGAAGGACTGCTCTGCGCTTTTTTCCGCGCGCACCAGAAACATCGGTGTCGATGCATAGTTCAGTCTCTCTTCCTCGCTCCAGACGCGCTTCCAGATTTCGGAATCGGTCTGGATGGAACAAACGCCGAGGGATTCGAGCACCTTCGTATCCCACGCCGGCCGTTCCATCGCAGAGAGCGGCACCTGGCGCGCAATGTTTTCCATGCGGTCAATGTCCGTGCACAGATAATGGTCGTCGAGCTGCTGCTCTTCCACTTTCTTCCGGTCTGCCTCGTACGCTTCTTTTTTCTCCTCGTCATAGAGATAACCGTACCAGTTCGCATCAAAATTGAGCAACACGCCGCCCGGTTTCAGGACACGCATCCACTCTTGGTATGCCTGCTCCGGCTTTTCCAGATTCCAGGTCAGATTTCTGGAAATGACAACATCAAAGGTTTCATCCGCAAACTCCAGATTCTGTGCATCCATCCGCTGCAGCGTCACGCGCTCCAGACCGTATTTCGTATATTTTCCCAGATTCTCTTTCGCCTTTTCCAGCATCTCCTCCGTGTAGTCAACAGCCGTCACCGTATAACCTGCCTCCGACAAAATCATCGGGAAGAATCCCGGGCCGGTTCCGATATCGAGAATCTTCATCTCTTCTTTCTTTTTCTCTGGAAACTGCTCCTCTAATACATGCAGCCACGCTTCTCTCTGGCTTCCCGCCAGTTCTTTTTCATTGACCTCAGAATACCCCTCCGCACGGGTTCCCCAGTAGGAGGCAATTTCCTGTAATAATTCCTGTTCCATATCTTCCGCTTCTTTCTTCTTTTTCTTAACTTTCCCGGCGCGGCCGTTTTCCAACCGCTCAAATATCCCTTTACTCTACCAAAAATCGGCCTTTTTCACAAGCCCCCACGGGGGATATTCTTAACGCCGGCGCAGGTTCCTGTCCCTTTTCCTTTGGCATTTTGTCCAATCCCGGGTTTCTTTCTTCCCTCTCTATCGGCAAATTTGATATTTTTTCTCGACATTCCTATACTTCGTGCTATAATAACACAGTGTTTTTAACGCGTCAAAGTTAAAAAGTACAAGAGGAAAAAGAAATGAAGATAATTGTATGTATGAAACAGGTGCCGGCCGGCACGAAAGTGGATATCGA
>ENA-OQER01000299-OQER01000299.1-human-gut-metagenome-genome-assembly--contig:-NODE-299-length-28116-cov-2.296331_pt1 | contig 28116 bp, 31 predicted proteins | sample MGYA00242797_ERZ504639 | MGnify/ENA primary metagenome ERZ504639 (study PRJEB26092, sample SAMD00036306) | human gut metagenome | host: Homo sapiens | study: EMG produced TPA metagenomics assembly of...
TATGCAAAAGAAGGGCTGTGAGATTCATAACAGCGCCAAAATGACACTTGAAGAGGTTATTTCGGTGATGGAACAGGCAGAAAAAATAATTTAATCACGATTCGATTCATACGGGAGAACCCAGTATATACGGAGCGGTGCGGGAACAGATGGATATTCTCGATCAGAAGGGGATTGCGTATGAGAGTTGTCCGGGTGTGAGTGCCTGTTTTGGAGCAGCGGCATCGCTGAATCTGGAATATACCCTTCCGGATGTGTCACAGTCACTGATCATCACCCGGATGGCCGGAAGGACGGCGGTACCGGAAAAGGAGAGTATTGAGAGTTTTGCCGCACACCATGCTTCCATGGCAATTTATCTGAGTACCGGAATGCTGGAGGAATTATCACGGCGCCTTGTAAATGGCGGATATGAGCCGGATACACCTGCGGCACTGGTGTACAAGGCAACCTGGTCGGACGAGGAAGCATATATCTGTACTGTGCAGGAGCTGCCGGAGGTGGCAAAGAAACATAATATTACAAAAACCGCTCTGGTGCTGGTCGGGGATGTAATATCAAATCAGCATTATACGCGCTCCAGACTCTACGCACCGGATTTTACAACTGAATTCCGCAAGGCAAAAACACCAAAAAACGCAGAAGACGATAGATTAATGCGTGACACGGATGCGGGGAAGGAGTTACCGGAATGATCCTGTATATGACCTGGTTTTCGGAACGTGGAAGAGAGTTTGCGGCACGAATCGCGGAACTTCACTTCTGTTTCGTATGGATTTTGGCAGAGCCGTTACGGTGGTCATCCTGCAGTTTCAAAGATACAGATAAGAGAAAGAGGAAACCGGTCACTTCCGGATTTTCTGGAGGAGGCTTTTGCACAACAGTTTCCCGTGATTTTCATTGGAGCTCTCGGGATTGCCGTACGGGCCATCGCACCTTTGATCCGCCACAAAACCGTGGACAGTCCGGTACTGGTGCTGGATGAGGCCGGACAGTTTGTGATTCCGGTGCTGTCTGGACATCTGGGTGGTGCCAATGAACTGGCGCAGCAGATCGCAGAATCATTGCATTCCGCTGCGGTTGTGACGACTGCAACGGACGTGAATGGGCTTTTTGCCGTTGATGTATTTGCAAGAAAAAATGGCCTGCGGGTGTGTAACCCCGAAGCGATCCGGCATGTGTCTGGAAAACTGTTACAGGGCGAAATCATTGTGATGGCGGTAGATCCGGCATGTATGTCCCCGGAGGAGGTGGCAGAATTACAGCCGCCAAAGGAAGTAAGGCTGATTTCGGGGAACGAAGCACAGGCAGGACATGCTGTGGATGTGTGGATTACAAAAAAAGAGCCACGGGAATACCGTAAAACGCTTATTTTAGCTCCGAAAACAACGGTGCTTGGCATGGGATGCAGAAAAAATAAAAGTTATAACGAGATAAAACAAATGATAAAAACATTGGTGGATAGCAGAAAAATAGACCTGAATGATATCTATGCTTGGCATCGGTTGATGTGAAGGAAAAAGAATCCGGTCTGTGGGAGCTGGCACAGCATTTGCGGGTACCGTTTGTCGTTTTTTCTGCCGGAGAACTGAAAAAGTGCCGGGTGATTTCACCGTATCCGCGTTTGTGGCTCAGACAGTGGGAGTGGATAATGTGTGTGAGCGTGCTGCGGTCGCTGCAGCAGACGGAGGTAGTTTGCTGATACATAAGCAGGCTATGGATGGCGTGACAATTGCGTGGCAAAACGGGAGAAAATCGTATTGCAGTTTGTGTGAAACGAAAGGAAGGAGAAAGAATGAAACACCGGATTTATGTGGTCGGTATGGGACCGGGACAGGAAAATATGATGACGCAGGAAGCCATGCAGGTGTTAGAAGCCAGTGATGTGATCATCGGTTATACCGTATATCTGAAATTGCTTGGGGAACGGTTCGGGTGCAAAGAATTATTGTCTACACCGATGCGGCAGGAGCGGGAACGCTGCCAGATGTGTTTCGAGAAGGCAAGAGAAGGCAAAAAGTGGCATTGATCTGCAGCGGGGATGCCGGAATTTACGGGATGGCATCCCTGATGCTGGAAATCGGAAAATTATATGATGATTGTATCATTGAAGTAATTCCCGGAATAACAGCAGCAAGCAGCGGTGCGGCAGTGCTTGGGGCTCCTCTCAACCATGATTTTTGCGTGATCAGCCTGAGTGATCTTCTCACCCCGTGGGAGAGGATTAAAAAACGGCTGATTGCAGCGGCAGAGGGAGATTTTGCAATGGCAATTTATAATCCGTCGAGCCATAAACGGGCAGACTATCTGGAGCGTGCCTGCAGAATTCTGATGGAACACGGGGTGGAACCGGAGCGTGCCTGTGGGTATGTGGAAAATATCGGACGCGATGATACGAAAGCCGTAACACTTCCCATGGCGGAACTGGTGCATACACAGGTGAACATGTTTACCACGGTATTTATCGGGAATTCCCAGACAAAAATTATTGATGGAAAGCTTGTGACACCGAGAGGATACCATATATAGCAGCAGAAAACGGGGAAGAGGAATAAGATGGCAGAGAAAGTGTTAATTTATGCGGGAACAACGGAAGGTCGTCTTCTCGCACAGGAACTTTCACGGGCACATATTGCCTGTGATGTGCATGTAGCAACCGAATACGGTCAGATGGTCATGCCGGAACTTGCCGGTGTGAAGGTCTGTGTAGGAAGACTGGACGTAGAGGAAATGCGCGCCCTGCTGAAAAAAAACGGACAGAACAACTATGCGGCGGTCGTGGATGCTACGCATCCGTTTGCCACGGAAGTGTCTGCCAACATCCGGGAGAGTACAAAAGGAAGTGGAATTCCATATCTGCGGCTCCAGCGGCGAATGGACGATGGAATCTGTAGCATACCGGAAAACGAAGGCATGAAAGAGCGCGCTGGAACCGTGCATGTGTTTGCCGATTATGAAAGCTGTGTCCAGGCACTTACGGACACATCCGGAAACATTCTTCTGACAACCGGAAGCAAAGAGCTGGCGGTATTTGCACCCCTGAAGGAGCGTTTGTTTGTGCGTGTGCTTCCCGGATTGGAGAGTATCGGTCTCTGTGAAAAGGCGGGTATCCGCGGAAAGCAGATTCTTGCGATGCAGGGCCCGTTTTCGGAGGAAATGAATCTGGCAATGATCCATCAGTTTTCGATCCGCTATCTGGTTACAAAAGCCAGCGGTGCGCACAGCGGATTTCAGGAAAAACTTGCGGCAGCACAGAAGGCAGGGATTACGGCATGCGTGATCGGGAAACAGGAACAGGAGCAGGGAATGTCTTATGCACAGGTAACCGAAACTCTTTCCCGTCTGCTTGGACATACGATTTCCGGTCGTCCGGAGGTGGAAATTTCCCTGATTGGCATCGGTATGAGTGCAGCGACACTGACACAGGAAGCAAAAAGAGCGCTGGAAGAGTCTGATGTGGTTTTTGGGGCAGAACGGATGCTCGAAGTGGTGGAAAACAGTAAGGAAACCTATCCTTTTTATCTCGCGAAAGATATTTTACCGGTTTTAAGACAAAAGGAATCCCAAATGGATGGCCAGAAACTGAAGGTCTCCATATTATTTTCCGGAGATACTGGATTTTACAGTGGAACAGAAAAAATAAAAACAGAATTAAATAAAAATAATTACAAAAAAATTCGTATTTTTCCAGGAATTTCATCCGTTTCCTACCTTTCTGCGGCAACGGGAATTGCCTGGCAGGATGCAAAAATTATAAGTATCCACGGGAAAAAGATACCGCAGAGACCAGAGCGCTCGTTCTCGATGCAATCCGGCATTTTCCCAAGACGTTTCTGCTGGTTTCCGGGGTGGAGGATGTCCGACGGATCGGATGCTGGATAGAAGAAGAAAAATTGACGCAAACCCGCATGATTGCTGGATTTCAGCTCTCTTATGACAGAGAAAAAATCCGCGAGCTATCGTATGAAGAGGCAAAAAATACAAAAGAAGAGGGCCTGTATACCCTGTTATTATGCAATGAAAATGTGCAAAAAAGACGTCTTGTTCCAGGGATGTCCGATGAATCATTTTTGCGTGTCGTGGAAGGGGAAAAAACGGTTCCAATGACCAAGGAAGAAGTGCGTGCACTTTCCTTATGTAAACTTGGCCTGACAGAAGATGCTGTGGTATACGATGTGGGGAGTGGTACCGGATCGATTGCAGTGGAATGTGCAACGTGCAGTCCGGGGATTCGTGTGTACGCCATTGAGCAAAAAGCCACAGCACAGCAGCTTCTGCGCCGGAATCTGGAAAAATTTCATCTGGCAAATGTGATTCCGGTGGATGGGAAAGCACCGGATATATTGGAATCCCTGGAACCTCCGACACATGTATTTATTGGGGGAAGCAGTGGATGCCTTGCGGATATTCTGTATGTCATCTGGGAGAAGAATCCACGGACACGTGTGGTTGTCAATGCCATAAGTCTTGAAACTGTGGCTCAGATTACAGAACTTGCTGCAGGGAAAATGCAGACAGAAATCATACAGGTGCAGGTCAGCAGGCAAAAACCGTGGGAACCTATCATCTGATGCAGGCTGAGAACCCCGTATATATCTGTGTGCTGACGATGGCATAATGAGGAGAGAACTATGTTACACAGTGGAATGGTACTGGCAGCGCGCAAAGCGGCAGTGGAAAAACGACAATCACCTGTGCGTTGTTGGCAGCAATGAAAAACAGAAAACTTGCAGTTCGTGCGTTCAAAAGCGGACCAGACTATATTGATCCCATGTTTCACCGTCAGGTGATTGGTGTACCGTCGCGCAATCTGGATACGTTTTTTTCAGGGGCAGATCAGATCCGGGAATTGTATGGATATGACCGGGAGAGCTTCTCTTATTCGGTGATCGAGGGAGCCATGGGATTATACGATGGCCTAGGAGGCACACAAAAAGAGGCTCCGCCTATCATCTGGCACAGACCCTGGATCTGCCGGTTGTGCTTGTGCTGGATGCCCGTGGGATGGGCGCACGATGGTTGCACTTCTGGCAGGGATATTACAGTATGACAGGGATCACCGGATCATTGGTGTGATATTAAACCGCACATCGGAAGGGGTCTGCCGGACAATGACGCCGGTGATTGAGGAAGAACTGGGGCTTCCGGTGCTGGGATGCTTTCCGGTACAGAAAAGTCTGCATCTGGAGAGCCGGCATCTGGACTGAAAATGCCACAGGAAATGGAAGGTCTGCGCAAGCAGGTCAATCAGGCTGCGGAAAAACTGGAAGAGACCGCAGATCTGGATCGGATGCTGCAGCTGTTGCAAAGCTGGGCACTTTTACATGCGTTTCGGGACGGAAAAACGAAACTGCCTAAATTACAGGAACCGGGAAAAGATAAAGGGGTTTTACAGAAAAAGAAAAAACAGCAGGAGGAATGTCCGGTTATTGCAGTTGCAAAAGATGAGGCATTTTGTTTTTATTATGAGGATAACCTGCGTCTTCTGGAAGCGTATGGTGGAAAACTCGTCTGGTTTTCACCGCTTGCACAGGAAAAAATTCCAGAGGAAGCGGATGCGCTTCTTCTGGGAGGAGGCTATCCGGAGTTGTGTGCCCGGCAGCTTTCAGAAAATGTCTCCATGCGCAATTCCATCCGGGAGGCAATTGAAAATGGTATGCCATCCGTGGCAGAGTGCGGCGGGTTTATGTATCTGCATGAATCTATGACGGATGAAGAAGGAGAAAACTGGCCGATGGCAGGTATCATAACGGGCAGCTGTCATAACCGGGGAAAACTTGTACGTTTTGGCTATGTGAATGTGACGGAACAGACGTCCCATTTCCTGGCGGGAAAACCTGTCCGTGCACATGAATTTCATTACTATGACAGTGACAACAATGGAGAAAGCTGCGTGGCCGTGAAACCGGTAAGCGGAACATCCTGGACATGTATCCACGAGGACGACAGAAACTGGTGGGTTATCCACATTTGTATTATCCGTCCAATCCGGCATTTGTGGAACACTTTGTACAGGCAGCACGCTTATATCACAGAGAGAGGAATGCAAAATAACATGAAAAAAGCAATTTTAATTGTGAGTTTGGAACAACCTATCCGGATACCCGGCAGAAAAATATTGCAGCCATCAACGCGGCAGGTCCGGGCATTGTATCCGGATGCCGTGGTAGAGGAAGCTGTCTCGAGTACGATTGTGCGTAACGCAATGAAAAAGCGCGAGCATATAGAAGCAAAGAGTCCGACGGAAGCTCTCGAAAGCATGAAAAAACAGGGAGTGACGCATGTAGCTGTATTTCCTACCCATGTGATTGACGGAATTGAAAATCACAGACTCAAGGAAGCGGCGAAAAAATATGCCGGTGCTTTCGAACAGATTGCAGTTGCCGATGCGCTTTTGGCAAAACCGCAGGATTATGAGGATGTGGCAAAAGCACTGTGGGAGTCGCTGAAGGAAGAGGTGGGAGATTTCCCATTGATTTTGATGGGGCATGGAACCGAACATGCGGCAGATGCCAGTTATGCGATGATGGAACAGTCGCTGCGTGCTTATGCAAAGCATGAAATTTATATTGCAACGGTGGAAGGCAGTATTACCATTGAAGATGTGATTGCACGGATGAAGTCCGGGCTGCAGAGCAGACAGAACGGGAAAGTGCTTCTTACACCGTTTATGCTGGTGGCGGGAGACCATGCAAATAATGATATGGCAGGCGGCATGCAGGACGGGGAGCAGCCGGATGCGGATTCCTTTGCCGGAAAATTACAGGCGGCGGGATACCGGCCGGAATGTGTGATTCGTGGAATTGGGGAGTATCCGGCTGTCCGAGAAGTGTATCTGGCACATTTGCGGCAAATAACGCAAAAATTATTTTGTGATTTAACAACAGAAAATCGTCCGGGTATCCTTTATGGAATCGGTGTGGGACCGGGAGATCCGAAACTTATGACCTTACAGGCACTGGAAACGATTCGCAGCTGTGATCTTATTGTGCTTCCGGCGGTGTCAAAAGAGGAATGTTATGCGTATCGGATCGTGGAGCAGGTTTGTTCGGAAATTGCAGATATGCCGCTTCTTTGCATGCCATTTCCGATGATCAAAGATGCGCAGAAACTGGAACTGGCACACAAACGGATTTATGATGCCATGGAAGATTATCTCCGACAGGGACTGCGGGTAGGAATGCTCACAATTGGAGATCCGGGGATATATTCTACCTATATGTATATGCACAGATGTGCAGCAGATGCCGGCTGGGAGGCGCGGATCGTAAGTGGTGTGCCGTCGTTTTGTGCAGTAGCGGCAAGACTGGGGATTTCTCTGGGAGAAAAAGATGAGGAAATCCATATTATTCCGGCGGCGTATGACGTGCGTGAGTCACTCGGTTTTCATGGTACACGCATTTATATGAAATCCGGGAAAAAACTCGAAGAGTTATTACGGGTGCTCCGGGAATCGATGCAGGATAAAGAGAGCAGAGCGCACCAGGACATTTATGGAATATCCAATTGCGGCATGGAGAATGAACAGGTGTATTGTGGCCTGGATGAACTGGAACAGGCAAAAGGATATCTGACAACTGTGATTGTGAAGGAACATGTGGTACAATAGAAAGCGTTCGATTTTAGAAAAATCTTTTAATGTCTGGAAAAAGGAGTGTCATATGTGGAAGATCAAGCACATTTTTGACGGAGAGTATGGGTGTGAGGAACTGGCAGAAGGGCAGCGGCCGAAGGTGTCGGTGACTTTGATTAATGAAAAAGAAGAAGAAACCTGTTTTTCTGTGGAGGACGGCTGGCTGATCGAACATGGATTAAATGAGGGAGATCTCTGGCCAAAAGAAGATGAGTTCCTATAAAACAGTGAAATAAAAAGAGCAGGTGATACGAACCGTATCACCTGCTTTTGCTTTGCATTTTATAAGGAGATGTCAATATGCATATTCTGTGTGCTGATCAAGGACATAATGTTCTCCTGTACAGCGGAATTCATCTTACGGGAAAGCTTGACGAGCTTCTGCGGATATTCCTGATCCGAAGAGAGCAGCTTTCGTGCCTTGGAATTATTGGCGGTTTTCAGAAGGTCCTTGTTGAGGTCTAAGTTCCGTCACTGTTTATCGTGATGCCAAGATCCTCCAGTTCATCTGCATGTTTTTTACTCAGCGTGTTGAGCTGCTTGACATAACGTTTGGTTTCGTAGTCGGAACTGGATTTTCCGGAAGTGATCGTATAATTGTAAGTATCCACAAAGGCTTCAATGGCGGCCTGTGATGTCTCATTGAGATCATCGTCTTTCTCATCGGTGTCAGAACAAAATCACTTTTGGAAAGTCGCTTGGCAGCCTGTTTAAAGCACGGCTGTCTTCGTAGGAAAGCTCCACATTACTGTAACCGGACGGCCGGAGGTTTTGGCTGCTTTCTGATTGTTGGTATAGAAATTTCTTAAAAAATAATTCGTGGATAATGATATTCCGGAAGAAACTTTTATGGACATAATAAACATCCTTTCTTTACTAAAAGGTTATAATTTCTATATTTCTACAATTTACATCGGCACTTGTTCTTTACTTCTTAACCCAAACAGGGTAAAATATTTTATTATAGATGTGATACAGAGCAGTAAAATTTTAGGAGGCAATTACAGTTATGGAACAAAAATCGTTTGGAAAGCTTGCCGATGGAGAAGGGGCAACGCTTTATACTATTTCTAACACAAAGGGGATGTGTGCACAGATTACAGATTTCGGAGCGGCGATCGTATCGCTTGTGGTAAAAGATAAGAATGGAAAAGACACCGATGTGGTTCTTGGCTATGAAGATGCACAGACATATCAGCAGCAGACAGCAAGTTTTGGAGCAATCGTCGGAAGAAACTGCAATCGTATTGCAGATGCTCAGATTGTAATCAATGATGTGACATATCAGCTTGAGAGAAATGATAACGAGAATAATCTGCACAGTGGATCACAGGCTACATCCAGACGTCTGTGGGATGTGGAAGAACATACTGCAAACAAAGTTACATTTGTGATCGAAGATGCAGATGGACAGCAGGGATATCCGGGAAATGCAGTTATGAAAGTGACTTATGAGGTGACCGAAGCAGATGAACTTCCATTACATATCATGCAACTGCGGACAAAACAACTGTTTTTAATATGACAAATCATGCATATTTTAATTTGAATGGGGCAGGCAGCGGTACTGCCATGGACCAGATTTTGCAGATTCGTGCATCCCATTATACTCCGGTAATCGATGCGAAGTCGATTCCGACCGGAGAGATTGCGTCAGTGGAGGGAACACCGTTTGATTTCCGTGAAGCCAAACCGATGGGCAGAGATATTGCACAGGAAAATGACCAGCTTTCTTACGGCCATGGATACGATCATAACTTCGTTTTGGATAAGGAGCGGGCAGGGCTTGAAAAGATTGCCACCGCATACAGTACAAAGAGTGGCATAAAGATGGACGTGATTACGGATTGTATCGGTATGCAGCTTTACACTGCGAATTTCATTCAGGGACAGAAAGTGCAGGGCGGAGCAGTATGCAAAGATCGGGATGCTTTTTGTCTGGAAACACAGTATTTTCCAAATTCCATCAATGAGCCAAATTTTACAACACCATTGACAGAAGCCGGAAAATCATATGATACAAAAACGGTCTATGCATTTTCGATTGCATAGATATAAATACAGGATGTAAAGGGGAAGAGGATGTTAGAAAAGGCAGCCTCTTTTTCTTTTGGAATCAGAATAGGGTAGGAGGATAAAATGAAAATCGTATTTTTTGGATGCAAAAACAATTGGAGATGATATTGATCTGTCTGCATTTGAAAAACTGGGAGAGGTGGTAACATATAATTTTTCCACTACAGAAGAAGCTTTGGAACGGACCGTGGATGCAGACGTGATCGTGTTAAACAAAGTGGAGATTAATGAGCATTCGATTGGAAAAGCAAAAAAACTGAAACTTGTCTGTGTGACGGCAACGGGAACAAACAATCTGGATAAGGAATATTTAAAAAGCCGTGGCATAGAATGGCGTAATGTCGCAGGATACTCCACGGAAAGCGTAGCCCAGCATACGTTTGCCATGCTGTTTTATCTTTGGGAAAAGCTGCGTATTATGATCAGTATGTCAAATCGGAGAAATATGTGGGAGATGTTATGTTTACCCATTTTGAGAAAAGGTTTCATGAGCTGAGCGGAAAAACCTGGGGAATCATTGGTCTGGGAAATATCGGGAGACGTGTGGCGGATATTGCAAAGGCATTCGGATGCCGGGTGATCTTTTATTCCACTTCCGGTAAGAATTCTCAGCAGGGATATGAACGTGTGGAATTTGATGCGTTGTTGGAACAATCAGATATTGTTTCTGTTCATGCACCTCTTGATAAAAATACGCGGGGACTCATGAACCGGGAAGCATTTCGGGAAATGAAATCGTCTGCAGTTTTTTTGAATCTTGGACGAGGACCGATTGTTGTGGAACAGGATCTGGCGGATGCGCTTGAGGCTGGAGAAATCGCGGGTGCGGGGCTGGATGTCCTTTCCGCAGAACCAATGCGGAAGGATAATCCGCTTCGCAAAATCAAAGACAGCGAAAAGCTGATTATCACTCCTCATATTGGCTGGGCAAGCGTGGAAGCACGCACGCGTTTGATGGAAATTATCTGTCAGCAGATTGTGGATTTCCAAAATCAGATTATATTATAATCATATGTCTCTTATATAATAGGAAGAAACTCTTTTATTCATCACAAGGCAGACCACTCAGAAACGAAAGATTACCGTACGCGGATAGAAAGCGTGCGGTTTCTTTTTGCGGAAAACCAGAGTGCTGCAGATGTGCGTAATCAACCAGACGTTTATGATAAATTTTCTCAGCCTGTTCATAGAGCTCCGGAAAAGAGGCATTGGAAGACTCCTTTGTCCATGGATGAATCCAGGTGTGATGTTTGAGGTTCATCGGATCCTGTATAAAACGATAATAATCGCTGGCAACCATCGGAGATAAAAAGCACGTCCAAGGAAAATCTTTTCGATCAGACGGGATAATACTTCTTCTGGCCACTTGGATCATTCAGCAGGTGTGTTCCGAGTTTCATCCAGAACGGTGCGCCGCTCAGGGAAAACTCACTTACGGAAATTTCCGGATAGGTGTTCCGGTAAGCATAGCACAGCATCCGTACAATTACTTTTCGTTGAAGTGTCGTCAGACGGATGGTTGCATTCTGATGAAACTGGGAAGGATACAGATGCTTTTTCTCATATAAAAGTTCGGAATCGAGTTCCGTTTCGAAATAAGCATGCTGACCAAAATATTCCGTATTGGAAGGTGGGGTCTGGGCATTATAGCTTGTAAATGCATATACATAGGGATGAATCGTACAATCCAGTGTGTAATGGCCCATAAATCCACAGATGTAAGCGTCTGCAATAGAGAGGGAATGTTTTTTCCCTGCAAAAAGTTTGCGGCTTTGCAGCAGATTGCCAAAGAACTGGCCAGTATCCTTGCGATGTGCCAGATCTCCAATATTTTTTCGATGCATCAGGTAAGAGGGAAGATAGTAAAAAAACAGATCAGGTCCCTGCAGACCAAGTGCATATGCGCTGTGATCGCGTCGGATCATATTGTGCATGGATGTGGAGGTCAGACGTCTGCATGCGTCTACGCCAAACAGATAGTGGGTGGTAAAACCCGGCATACAATCACTCCAATCTTCAGTAAATAATCAATTTTTTAAAGAAACAACAGCATTATAGTATATTTTATTGCTTCGGTCAATTTGCGGCAGAAGTAAATATTTTAGGTTGACTTTACATAAGATAGTGGTATAATGTCACGTAGTATTCAAAACTACGTTTTGAGTCTGCAACAAAAATTATATCCAAAAATCGTTGGAAAAATGCACAAATCATGTTTTTTTAGACATTTTCAGAAGATTGTATATTGCAAACATACATGGTTTTGTGATTGAATATGTTCATTCGGTGGAAAAACAACTATACTTCCAATGGATGAAATATCTTATGATTTATTTACACAGGAAAGAAAACGGAGGAGTAAGAAAATGGCAAGTTTAAAAGATGCGGCAGAAAGACAGGCGTTTTCGCTCGCTATCGATGCTACGTTAAAGAGTCTGAATAAGGACAGAGAGAAAGGTTTGCTCAATATTGTAAACCTCGCACAGAAGTTTATGGGAAGCAATTTCCGTTCTGAGGCATACGAAGGCGCAAAGAAAATGATTCAGAATCCGGACAGCAAGTGGATGCGTTATGTGAATCGTCTTTTGGATGAGACAGATCCGCATGTTGCCAAGATGACAGCACTGAATCTTGGATATCAGGCAGCGTTTGCAGGAACCAAGAAGATTCGTAAAATGAGAGAAATTGAGAACTGCAATATTCCGTGGCTCATTCTTATGGACCGACCAGTGCATGCAACCTCCATTGTACAGGATGCTGGGCAGCAGAGTATGGTCATAAATTAAATCTGACATTTGATGAGTTAGACAACATTGTTACACAGGGTAAGGAACTGGGCGTATATTTTTATATGATGACCGGTGGAGAACCACTGGTGCGTAAGGCTGATATCATCCGTCTGTGTGAGAAACACAATGACTGCGCATTCCATTGCTACACAAACGGAACACTTGTAGATGAGAAGCTTTGCGAGGATATGAAGCGTGTAGGAAATCTTTCCCTTTCCATTTCCCTTGAGGGATTTGAAGATGCCAACGATTTCCGACGTGGAGAAGGTGTATACAATAAAGTCCTTCACGCAATGGATCTGTTACATGAGAACGGACTGATCTTTGGAAACAGTGTATGTTATACAAGCAAGAATATGGATGCGGTTACCAGTGATGAGTTCTTTGATCTTCTGATCGAGCATGGAAGCCGTTTCGCATGGTATTTTCATCTGATGCCGGTAGGATGAAGGCTTCACCGGAACTGATGCCGACCAAGGAGCAGAGAGAATATATTTACCACAGACTGCGTGAAGTTCGTGGATTTGAAGGTGGAAAAGAAATCTTCGTTATGGATTTCCAGAACGACGGTGAATACGTTGGAGGATGTATCGCCGGAGGACGTAACTACTGTCATATTAACCCGAAGGGTGATGTAGAGCCATGTGTATTTATTCACTACTCTGGAGCAAACATCCGCGAGAAATCCCTGCTTGAGTGTCTGAAGCAGCCGTTGTTTATGGCTTACCGTGATAACCAGCCATTCAACGAAAACATGCTTCGTCCATGTCCGATGCTTGAGAATCCGGAGATTTTACAGAAGATGGTTCATGAGACTGGAGCTCATTCTACAGATGTAGAACAGGAGGAGCCGGTTGAGCACCTGTGTGGAAAGTGCGTAGATTACGCAAAGGATTGGCAAGAAACAGCAGATAAACTCTGGGCTGCACATCCATATAAGCAGAAGGGATACACAAACTTCAAAAAGAAATAATTCGATTACTGTTCGCAGGGTAACCTGTGAACAGTAACATAATTCACACAAAATTAAGATTTCAGACAGGATTCCCGGTTTACATGCCGGGAATTTTGTTGTATTGTAATGGCATGAAACCAAAATTTAAAATCAAACTTCAATACGATAAAAAAAATAACATCTGGGCGGCGATTGCAATTATATTGCAGTCGTAATGTATGTGACCATTGATTTTTCCATTGTTGCATTGATCGCATATGGATTTCTGTACTATCTGGTAAAAAGTCTGCATCTGGAACTGGATGACCGGTGTCCGTGGCTCTGGACACTGATTCTGTTTATCGGAGGTTCCTGTCTCACCACTTTTTCGATACAGTATATGCTGCTTGATCCTGAAAACTTTACGAGGACAACGTACGAGAAGCTCTTTTTAAATGTGCTTTGCTGTCTGATTGTCTATTTTGTTGTGCAGATTTTTACGAACAACAGTGGGCTGACCTGCATCATTGCCCATGTGTCGCTGCTTTCGTTTGGATTTGTAGACTATTTTGTATATCTGTTCCGCGGAAATGAATTTACGTTTTCCGATATCAGATCCATTGGAACCGGTCTGAGTGTGGCGGGAAATTATAAATTGCAATTGAACGATCGTGGAGTATATGTGATCTTTCTGGCAGCATTGTTTATTGCTTTTGTCCGCAAATGGCATGTCCGGTTTACCGGAAAAATTCAGATGCGGGTAATTTCTGTGATGGCGATTGCCTTAAGTTGTGTGATCATTGCAGCAAATGCTTATGATGTAAACACAGAGACGTGGGAACAGAAGGGAACTTATCGCAATGGATATCTGTTGAATTACGTACTGGGGATTCGTGACAGTTTTATTTCTGCTCCGGAAGGATATTCCAAAGATAAGATCAAAGAACTGGAGAAAACCTATCAATCCGATAAAAAGGATTACAGCACAACAAATGAAAAAGCAAAAAATCCGACGATCATTGCCATTATGAATGAATCGTTTTCCGATCTGAGTGTGTTGGGGGATCTGCAGACCAACATGCCGCTCACACCGTTTATCGATTCTTTGAAAGAGAATACAACGAAGGGATATGCACTTTCGTCGGTATTTGGCGCGAAGACTCCTAATTCGGAGTGGGAATTTATGTCCGGAAATTCCATGGCATTTCTTCCGATGGGATCCGTTGTTTATCAGCAGTATATCAGTGATACTCCGACAACGATTGTGTCAAATCTGAAAGATGACGGGTATACGTGCATTGCCATGCATCCATATTATGAAACCGGATGGAGCCGGAATCTGGTGTATCCGCATATCGGGTTTGACGAAATGCACTTTATTGATTATTTTGACCAGACAAAGATCCTGCGGAAATATATTACGACCAGGAACTGTATGATAAGATTATCAAGCGTTATGAAAACCGTAAAAATAATGAAAAACTGTTCTTTATGGGAATTACCATGCAGAACCACGGTGGTTATACGGAAACCTATGACATTCCGAAATTATTATAAAGTTGGACGTTCTTATACGGATGCCAACCAGTATCTGTCCCTGGTACACGAGAGTGATGAGGCAGTAAAAAACCTGATCAGTTATTTTTCAAAGGTAGATGATCCGGTAGAAATCATTTTCTTTGGAGATCATCAGCCAAGCTTAAACAGTAATTTTTATCCGATTCTGAATGGAAAAGGACTCACAGGCTGACGGAAGATGAGCTGGAAAAACTGTACACAGTTCCGTTTTTTATCTGGACCAATTATGATACACCGGAAGAAACGGTAGACATTACCAGTCTTGATTATCTGTCTACCATGGCACTGGAACGGGCTGGAATTGAGCTTCCGGCATACAATAAGTTTCTGGCAGATATGCAGGAGGTTGTTCCAGCCATCAATTCCAGAGGCTATTATTCCAAGAGTAAAGGCTGCTACCTGCATATCGATGAGGCCGAGGGAGAAGAAAAAGAATGGATTGAAAAGTATCATATGCTGCAATATAATTCGATGTTTGACAAAAAGAACCGCAGCAGCTTTTTCTTCCCATATAATCTAAAAAGCAAGTAGAACAATCAGGCAAGGGGAATTAAGATGAAACTGAGTGAGTTATTAGCGTATGACAATATTGTAATACAGTGCCATGACAATCCGGATGCAGATACCATTGCATGTGGATTTGGGGTCTATCTGTATTTGAAATCCAAAGGAAAAGAACCACGTCTGATTTACGGAGGACAGAATGTGATCCGGAAAACGAATCTGGTGATGCTGATCCGGGATCTGAAAATACCAATCGAGCATGTGGATTATCTGCACAAACCAGAGTTATTGGTGATGGTGGACTGCCAGTACCATTCCGGAAATTCTGCAGTGTTTGAAGCAGAACATATTGCTGTAATTGACCATCACCGGATCTGCACGGAATTACCAGAGCTTTCCGAGGTGCGTTCTAATCTGGGCGCGTGCTCGACCCTGGTCTGGAATATGCTCAAAACAGAAGGATTTGATGTACGAGGTAATCGTGAGTTGTCAACAGCACTGTATTATGGATTATATACGGATACCGGAAGTTTGACGGAAATTGTACATCCGCTAGACCGGGATCTGCGTGACGAGGCAAACTTTGACCCGGCAATCATGAGGAAACTCCGCAATGCCAATCTTTCGCTGGAAGAACTGGAAGTTGCTGGAGCAGCACTTCTTCATACGGATTATGTAGAAGAATTTCGTGCCGCGATTGTAAAAGTGGGGCAGTGTGATCCGAATATTCTCGGACTGATTTCCGATCTGGTACTGGAAGTGGATGCGATTGATATCTGTGTGGCATTTAATCTGCAACCAGAAGGTGTGAAGTTTTCAGTGAGAAGCTGTGTGAAAGAAGTCAAGGCGAGTGAACTTGCGCAGAGTTGTGCAAAGGAATTGGTTCCGGTGGAGGACATCTGGAAAAAGCGGGTGGCCTGATTCCGATGGAATTGATGACACAGGAATATTTAAAGTTTTGCAAAGAACATCATTTTGCACCACGCATGGAGTATGATGCACAGGGAAGACATGAACAGCCGGCAGCTTCGGGTATTAAATCTGTTATCGAGCAGCGTATGCGGGACTATATGGGAAATACCGATATTGTGTATGCACAGGATTGCAGAATAGAGGCAGAGGATGCAAAGACGTACTGCAGACGCTCCGTTCCGTGGGGATATGTCCGGGCAACGGATCTCTTTGCGGAGGGAACGCAGGTGACTGTGCGGACTCTGCAGGGAGATATGAAAGCTACAGTGGAAGCAGGAATTGTTTTTATCATTGGACCGAAAGGGGAATGTTTCTTTCGTAATGAAGAGGCTTTTATGGAAGAATTCCGGATTTACACGGATTGGAAGTTTGATCTGAGAAATGCAGAGTATGAACCTACCATCAAAGATGTAGAGAAAGGAATCATCGTAGAACCGATGAAATGTGCAAAGGTCTGCGTGCCAAAGGGAACTACAATTGTTCGTGCACGCAGGCTGGAGCGCAAGGTAAAACTGTTCCGGGATAAAGATGAAACGAACAGTATACACTTGGCCGGGTTGGAGATTACATGGTTGACAGCAGTGATACGATCAACAATATCCGGATTATGCGTAAAGATCTGTTTGAAGAAATCTATCGGGATTCCGGTGAGCAGGAAGAGCAAAAAAGTGTGATCTTTGATCTGGACGGAACCTTGTTATATTCGTTGGAAGATTTAAAAAACGCTACCAACGCGGCATTGGAGTCACAGAATATGCCGACTTGTACGCTGGATCAGGTGCGCAGATATGTAGGAAACGGGGTGCGCATGCTGATGGTGCGTGCCGTGCCGGATGGGGAGAAAAACCCGAAGTTTGAAGAGACATTTGCGGAATTTAAAAAATATTACGGGGAGCATTGTCTGGATCATACAAAGCCATATCCGGATATCATGCATCTTTTGACTGAATTAAAGGCGCGCGGAGTGAAGACAGCAATTGTATCCAATAAGCTGGACTCGGCAGTAAAAGAATTGGATGAACGTTTTTTCCGGGGTTATATGACTACGGCAATCGGTGAGATGGAAGGTGTGGCAAAAAAACCGGCACCCGATATGGTACAAAAAGCCATGAAAATTTTAAAAACGGACACGAAGAAGGCCATTTATGTAGGAGATTCCGAGGTGGATATTCAGACGGCGGAAAACACGGGACTTCCGTGTGTTTCGGTCATGTGGGGATTCCGCGATGCGGAGTTCCTTCGTAAAAACAGAGCACAGGTACTTATTCAAAGACCACTGGAATTGTTGTACTTAATTTAAAAGTTATGGTATCATATAACCAACATACAAGGACAGGAGAAAAAGATGGAAGAAAGAATTTCAGGACATACAGGGTTACTTGCACTGATCGGTTCGCCGGTAGGACATTCCGGTTCCCCGGCAATGTACAATTACAGCTTTGCAAAGCTGGGGCTGGATTATGCATATGTTGCATTTGATGTAAAAGAAGATCAGGTAAAAGAAGCACTTGACGCGGTGAAACTGTTTCATATGCGTGGAATCAATGTGACGATGCCGGATAAGACCGAGGCGGCAAAGTATGTGGATGAGCTGTCTCCGGCAGCACAGATTATCGGAGCTGTAAACACAATTGTCAACGATGACGGCAGATTGACCGGATATATCACGGACGGAGAGGGATTTGTTCACAATCTCAAAGACCATGGTGTAGATATCAAAGGAAAAAAGATCACGGTTGCAGGCGGTGGAGGTGCTGCGACAGCCATTCAGGTACAATGTGCATTAGATGGAGCCAGAGAGATCACGATTTTCAATATTAAGGATGCATTTTTTGAGCGTACTCTTCAGACCGCAGAAAAGATCCGAAAAGCAGTGCCAGGAATTGTTGTCAATGTATATGACATTGCGGATACGGCAAAGATGACAGAGGAGATCACATCCAGTGACATTTTGCAAATGTGACGATCGTTGGTATGAAACCGATGGATGACCAGAGTGTGGTAAAAGATTTATCTGCATTTCGCCCGGGATTGGTTGTATGTGATGCGGTTTATAATCCGGCAGAGACAAAACTGTTGCGGGAAGCAAAAGAAGCAGGATGTACCTGTATTGGAGGTAAGGGAATGCTTCTGTGGCAGGGAGTTGCTGCATTCCGGTTATATACAGGTATGGATATGCCGGTAGAAGAAGTGAAGGAGAAATTTTTTTCATGAATAAAGAAAAGAAAAATATTTTCCTGATCGGTTTTATGGGAGCCGGTAAAAGCACGATTGCACGTGCGATAAAGCAAAAGCTGGGGTATCCGGTTGTGGAGATGGACGAGCGTATCGTAAAAGAACAGGGAATGCCGATCAGCAAAATTTTCGAAACATACGGAGAACTTTATTTCCGGGAGCTTGAGACAAAACTGATCCAGTCACTAAATCAGCAGGAGCCGACAATCGTATCCTGTGGAGGTGGTGTGGCAATGCGACAGGAAAATGTAGACTGCATGCGGGATGGGGGAAGAATCGTATTTCTTACGGCAACACCGCAGACCATATACGAACGTGTAAAAAACAGTACGGATCGTCCCCTTTTAAACGGTCATATGAATGTTGCATACATTTCTGACTGATGGAAGCACGCCGGCCAAAGTATGAGGCGGCTGCAGACATTCTCGTAGCTACGGATAGAAAAACAAAAGAAGAAATCGCAGAAGAAATTATTGGGCGACTGGAGGAATAAGCGTGAAATTTAATTGGGATAATATTGTATTTCAGATGCTGGGAAAACTTGTGGACTGCGTGTGGGTCAGCATTTTATGGGTGATCTGCTGCATTCCGGTTTTTACGATCGGGGCATCGACCACCGCGCTGTATTACACGGTACATAAATCCATCCGCGGTGACCGCGGATATACCACAAGAACCTTTTTCGGAGCGTTCAGGGACAACTTTAAGGCTGCAACACTGCCATATCTTATATGGCTGGCCGTTATGATTGTTCTGGCTGTGATGCCTATATCACCTATCAGGTATTAAAAACCGGCAGTATGAAGGGCGCATTTTTCTATTTCTTTCTGGTTATGATTGCTGTTGCGATTATGTGGAGCGCATTTTTATTCCCATATATTGCAAGATTTGAAAATACCGTAAAGCAGACATTGAAAAATGCATTTCTGCTGATGATAAGGCATCTGCCATGGGCATTGCTGCTGCTGGTGATTTTAGTTGCATCGGTTTTATCGGTTTATATCATACCGGTATTGCTTGTGGTGATTCCGGCAGTTGCATCGATTGTATTTGATTTTATTTTAGAGCGCCTGTTCCGCCGCTATATGAGTCCGGAGGATTTAGAGCGTGAAGAGGAAAATGATATGTATGCATCATAATACATAAATAAAAACAAAAAGAGAGGGAGAAACAAATGAGTGTAACAATTTCTGAAGCAGTAAGTATATCGGAGTAGATGATAAGACGATTGACCTGTTCGAGAGCCAGTATGTGGTTCCGCATGGCGTATCTTATAATTCTTATCTGATTTTTGATGAAAAGGTAGCTTTGATGGATACGGTAGATGCCAGGGGCATGGAGCAGTGGGAGAAGAATCTGCTGGCCGCATTAGACGGACGGAAAGTGGATTATCTGATAGTTTCCCATCTGGAGCCGGATCATGCCGGAAGTATCGGACGTCTGGTAGAGCTTTTCCCGGAAGTGACCCTGGTGGGAAATGCCAAGACATTTCAGATGCTTCCACAGTTTTTTGACGAGCTTCCGGTAGATGAGAACCATAAAATTACCGTGGCAGAAGGAGAGTCTTTGTCCCTTGGTACCCATACGCTGAATTTTTATATGGCACCGATGGTACACTGGCCGGAAGTTATGGTAACATACGAGAGCAGTGAAAAGATTTTATTCTCGGCAGACGGATTTGGAAAATTCGGTGCACTGGATTATGAAGATCCGGAAGGATGGGCCTGCGAAGCGAGAAGATATTACTTTAATATTGTAGGAAAATACGGTGCACCGGTACAGGCACTGTTAAAGAAAGCGGCAGGACTGGATATCCAGACGATCTGTCCACTGCATGGTCCGGTATTAAAAGAAAACCTTGGTTATTACATTGGATTATATGATACCTGGAGCAGCTATAAGCCGGAGGATAAGGGTGTTCTTGTAGCATATGCATCGATCCATGGAAATACTGCAAAAGCAGCACAGAAATTTGCTGAGATGCTGCGTGCCAAAGGAGTAGAGAAAGTTTCTGTCATGGATCTTTCCCGTGATGATATGGCAGAAGTTGTGGAAGATGCGTTCCGTTATGACCGTATGGTTCTTGCAGCAGCAAGTTACGATGGCGGTGTATTCCCATGTATGCAGGACTTCCTGCATCATTTACAGTCCAAGGCATTCCAGAACCGTACCGTAGGTATTATTGAGAACGGTACCTGGGGACCGACGGCCGGAAGAACGATGAAGGGAATTCTGGAAACCATGAAAAATATTACCATTGTGGAGCCGATGGTAACGATCCGTTCCGCCATGAAAGAGTCCGACCTACCAGCGATGGAAGCTCTGGCAGATGTGATTGCAAATGCATAAGCACTTCGGAAAACGGACCAAAAAGAAACATCATATTGTGCTGATCTGTTCCGCTGTGGTCATTGCGGCGTTTGTGCTTCGCATGCCGGTGGAGATGAATGTAGCAGATGCCTGTGGAATGCAGCAGAAGGTCAATGTGCTTAGCAGCAGTATGCATAACCGGCAGGCGGAGGATTACCTGAATGATGCAGGAGAGTTTTGCATTTCCCAGACAGTGCTCAGGAAGGGAAACCGTCCGTTGTTCCGCAAGTCAGGCGAATAGGGCTTCGTTTCCTTCCGGTGAGCCATATGACACAGCAGTGGCTGCTGGTACAGAGAATTCTGACCTCGAAGCCCAAATTTCTTGTTCCACCGGCGCGTCGGCTGATCGTCGGGCGGTATATCCGCGCAAATCCCGTCTGTGTGTGACAGAATGAAACTCAGGGGATACAAAAAAATTTGGATAGAGACAGGAGAACAAGCATTATGAGAAAAACAAAGATTATTTGTACCATCGGACCTGCAAGTGAAAGCGAATCTGTACTGACACAGATGTGTAAAGCCGGCATGAATGTAGCCAGATTAAACTTTTCCCATGGAAGCCATGAGGAACATCAGAAGAAGATTGATACGATCAAAAAAGTGCGTAAGGCGTTAGGTCTTCCAATTGCGATCATGCTGGATACCAAAGGACCGGAGTACCGGATCAAAACCTTCGAAAACGGAAAGATCACATTAAAAGATGGAGATACATTTACACTGACAACGGATGATATTGTGGGAAATCAGGAGAGAGTTTCCGTAACCTACAAGAATCTGATCAACAATCTGAAGGTGGGAGATCATGTCCTGATCAACAATGGTCTGATTATTCTGGAAGTAGAAAAGCTGAAAGCACCGGATGCCATCTGTAAGGTTCTTGTCGGAGGCGAGGTGTCGGATAAAAAGAGCATGAATTTTCCGAACAAGGTCATGGATCATGCATTTTTGAGTGAGCAGGATAAGAAAGACCTGCTGTTTGGTATCAAAACGACGTGGATTTCGTTGCGGCATCTTTTGTTTCCGTAAAGAAAGATGTCGAGGATATGCGTAAATTCCTTGACGAGAACGGCGGCGAAGATATTGATATTATTGCAAAGATTGAGAACCGTTCGGGTGTGGAGCACATTGAAGAAATCTGTGAGATTGCCAATGGTGTCATGATTGCCCGTGGAGATCTCGGAGTCGAAATCCCGGGCATGGAAGTGCCTGCGGTTCAGAAGTATCTGATCAGTAAGTGCCGTATGCTCGGAAAACGTGTCATAACCGCGACCGAGATGCTCGAGTCCATGATTCACAATCCGCGACCGACACGTGCAGAGCTTTCCGATGTGGCAAATGCGGTATACGATGGATCATCCGCGATCATGCTGTCCGGGGAATCAGCTGCCGGTAAATATCCGGTAGATGCCGTGCGGAACATGGCAGAGATTGCTGAGTATACGGAATCCCAGATCAAATATACCAAGCGTTTCCGCACTTCTGATTTTGAGACCAGAAGCATTCAGGATGCTATTTCGCATGCAACCTGTGCGATGGCAGTTGATGTCCAGGCAAAATGTATTGTCGCAAGTACACTCAGCGGAACTACCGCACGTATGGTCAGCCGTTTCCGTTGTCCGGTAGATATCATCGGAATGACGACTTCCGAGAAGGTATGGCGGAAACTGAACTTAAGCTGGGGCGTAACTCCGGTTCTCTGCGAGGAATTCAGTTCGATGGAAGTTATGTTCTACCATGCAATGAAAAAGGCAAAAGAAGTACTTTCATTACAGACCGGAGATGCTGTTGTTCTGACCGGTGGTCTGATCAATGGCAAAGTAGGAAATACGAATGTGATTAAGGTAGAAACCGTAAAATAAAATAGAACATAAGCGAATGCTGTGTAGTTGGAAAGCGCATGTGACATCTCTGTTGCATGCGCTTTTCGTGTGCTTTTGTGAAAATTTACTACCTTTACGAGGAAAATAGTTTATGCTATAGTATATTTGTACAGAAATAATCAGACAATATTTACAGTTTACCAGGGAAAGGCAGGCCTATGGTAGAAAAAATCGATCAGAAGAAGTGCAGGGATATATCAACAGAGATTCAGGAGACTCTGGCAAAATGGGGAAAGTATTTTTTTTACTATTATCCCAAAGAACACAGGATCAGACCATCAGAGTTTGCAGCCCGTCACATGGGAATCGTGGAGAATGTTGCGGATCTGGAGCATAGTATCCTCATGGACAGAATTATGGAAAAAGAGAAACTGTTAAAACTGTTTCAGGATATTGACCATGGCGCAAAGACGGTAAGTGCAAAGATTCAGTCTTCGGGAAAAGACGTGGTATATCAGATCTCTATGGGTGGGATTCAGGGCGGTTCACAGAAACAGCCGGAATATGTATTGGGCCTGATCGAACAGATCAGGGCAGACACACGCCAGAATGAGATTATTCAGGCACTGGGAAGCAATTTTAACAGTGTATATTATGTAGATGTGGATCATGATAAGGTATATGCATATAAAGTGAACTCCGCAGTGCGCTCTGTGCTCAATGATACGCTTAAGGCAATTCCGGGATATGAAGCTATCATGGCAGAATATGTGGGGAAGGTTGTCCTTACCGAAGACCGTGAGACAATGCTGTATGAGACCTCCATTGAAAATCTCCGTAAGCAGCTGAGTCTGAAAAAAGCATATCAGTATGATTACCGGATTGTGCGGGATGGGAAAGTAAAATACTGCCGTGCAAAATTTGTAAATACATCGGATGGAGGACAGCTGCACCGGATGGTAGCAGGATTTTCCGATATCAGTTCCGAAAAACAGAGGGAACTTGAGCGCATGGCGTATGTGGACAGTGTGACCGGCGGAAATAATTACGAAAGTTTTAAGAAGAAAATCCGGGATTCCGGCAACCGGGATATCTGGTGTCCATGGACATCCACTCCTTTAAAATTATCAATTCGATCTGTGGAATTATCAAAGGGGATGAAACACTCAAAGGAATCTGGAAGTGTATTCAGGGGATACTGGAAAAAGATGATCTGGCAGGACATATCAATGCAGACCGTTTTGTGATTTACAGTAGTGGAAAGGATCAGGAAAAGACGATCCGGCAGTTACAGCAGCTGGAAACCATACTGGCAGAATTGTCGGAAAGACTGAAGGTTCCGAAGCTGATCCCTTATTTTGGAGTGACGAAGTGGAAACCGGATTCCAAAGTGGAAGAGGTATACAGCGAAGCAAATTTTGCCAAGAATCAGATCAAGGATCGCAAAGATATCAGCTATCAGTTTACAGCCATGAAGATACGATCCGCATGCTTGAAGATAAAGCCATGGAGGATGAATTTAAACATTCTCTGGAAAATAACTGTTTTGAGGTGTGGTATCAGCGAAATATGATCCGGAAACAGAGCGGATGGTAGGGGCAGAAGGTCTGATCCGCTGGAGAGATGAAAAGGGAAATGTTATTCCACCCGGCAAATTCATTCCGTTGTTTGAGAGAGACGGACTGATAAAAGTTCTGGATGAGTATGTTTTCCGAAAAGTATGTATGCAGCAGTTAGAATGGCAGAAACAGGGAAAGGAGATTATTCCGGTATCCATCAATCTGTCCAGGGCGAGTCTGTATTTGACAGTGTGGTCAGCCGGTATCAGCAGATCGCTGATGAAATCGGAGTAAAACCCATCTGGTTCCGATTGAGATTACAGAGAGCGCAGCAATTGACAATGACAATATCAAGGGCTGGCAGATAAGTTCCATGACAATGTTTTCCATTGCTTGTAGATGATTTTGGATCGGGGTATTCTTCCCTTGCAACACTGAACATGAAATGTTCGATACGTTAAAAATTGACAAAAGTCTGATTGATTACATCGGGGATTTCAGTGGGGAACGATTGCTGGAACATACGATTTTACTTGCAAAGGAACTTGGATTGTGCGTTACGGCAGAAGGTGTTGAGAGAGAAGAACAGGTGGATTTCCTCAAACAGATGAAGTGTGACAGTATTCAGGGATATTACTATTCGAGACCGCTTCCAAAAGAAGAGTTTGAAAAACTTTTGCTGACAGCTTAAATGATAAGAAAACAGGGAAAACTTTTATGCAATCATAGAAGTTTTCCCTGTTTTATTTATTGACCGAGAAGGGAATCTACATAATTGCGTATTGCATAATTGTCTTCCGGCATCTGACATCCCACAATATATACACCTTCATCATCCGAGCACCGGATGACATGTCCTTCCAGATGGGACTGATCCGAAAGGGCAAAATTTTGGATATCGATAGCAACATCTGCATGTTTGTGATCCATGAAAAACGGATCCCGGATCAGAAATGCAAATCCATTGGCACTGATATTGTCAAGCTGACCGGAGAACGTTGTGTCGGAATCTTTCAGCGTGATGGTACATGGATTGGACACATCTGCCCGTGGGTATTTCCGGCGGTTTTTAATCTCCGGACGTGCGGAAAGCTGCAATGCATAGGCGTGGGAACCGGACGCCGTGTCAGCTTGTATCTGCGCCTGATCCCAACAGTAGAGAACATTGTCAACCGTGACCTGAACCTTACAGGTTTCGGATCCGTTTAACTGTGGATCGTCAGACAAAATCAGGGAAATACTATTTCCGCAACAGATCTGACTTCTCCGTGATACTCCATGCGTTCCAGATGTTTTGGAAGAATAACTTTTGCTTTCATACCGGCATGAATATCATCCAGACCCATGAAACCACCGATGCCCAGTTCACACATCAGCTCCTGAATTACATTTTCTATGTTATTGATGTTGGAGCACTTTCCTCATATTTGCTGAGCATGCGTTTGCTTGTTTCATCGGAATCACTGATGCATGTGGTCATGGTTTCCACGATGGAAGATACCTGTTCCATATTTTCCACCAGCTGACGATTGGAAGATTCCACTTCTTTCATGGCAGAATCAATTGTCTGGATGTGTTCACCCAGAAGAGAAGAATCCTGTGTAATTTTATTTACATTTTCACCGGTCTGGGTTACTTTTTCCAGAGTGGCCTGAATAAGTTTTAAGGTTTCTTCAATGGAAGAAGTCATTTTTCCTGAAATTTCATCCAGCCGCGAGAGTGCTTCGCTGATCTGTCCGGAAGAATCTTTGGTTTCGGTACTCAGCTTGCGGATCTGTTCTGCAACGACGGAGAATCCTTTTCCGGCTTCCCCTGCGCGGGCAGCTTCAATGGAAGCATTAAGTGCCAGCAGATTGGTCTGGCTGGAAATACTGTCAATGGTTCCGGTTTCCTGTTTTACGGTTTCAAATTCTGCCTTGAAAGCGTCCAGAATATGTTCTACCTCATTGGACAGATCTGCCATCGTTCCGGCAGTCTGTACCAGACTCTCCAGATCAACGGAACTTGTCTTTGCGTGTTTGCCGGATTCCGCAGTCAGGGATACCATATCATTGATCATGGAAGCAACATTCTGTACCTGGGAATTGATATCTCCCGTCATTTCCTGTGAGGAGGCTGTCCGGGACTGCAGCTGATCGTTATTGTCGGTCAGTTTGTTCATTCCGTCTACGACGATGTCTGAACCATGTTTGTTTTCCGTGGCAAGTTCGCGGACAACGGTGATTCCGTCCATGATGGTATTGCTGGCGGTTTTAACCTGTTCAACGGTTGTAGCAACCCGTTTTAAATCTGCTTTGATACTGTCTGTCAGGGCACCGTCGGATTCGATGAGGTGGCGGATAGACATGATATAGCCGATATAACAGAGCAGGAGACAGGCAACCTGCAGCTGATAATTTTTTCTGGTCCGTTGCAGTATTCTGACCGAGAACGACCAGATGATAAAAGACACTGACAATGACACTGGCGATATTGGCGATTGCACATCCCACCATAAATTTCTGGTCTTTGTAAAGAACCAGAAGACTGACAACCGGAAGAATATAGGTAAAGGCAATCGGTGAATCGGTGGTGCAGATCAGGAACGTGTAAAAAATACCGTAACCGATGACAAGTGCATACCGATAGCGGTCATCGGCTTTCCCCTGATGCGCAAAAGAAGATCACCGGCAAAAAAGGAACCCAGCACAGTATTAAAAAATGATGTAATTTGTGGAAGGATACCCACCCTGGGATACATCTGAGCCGTAGTTTGCGCTAAGCAGAAGGGCAAATACAAGCCAGATGCGTCTGGCTTTGATATTGGCCTTGGCCTTAAATTCATTTTCATTATAATCCATAATACGTTTCTCCTATGTAAATGCTAATTCTATTGTATGACGGGATGAACGTTTTTTCAAGTAAAATGCTTTGCTTTCTGTGCATAATTTTTCCGGAATTCCGGCATACTACCCATACAACATGAATATGGAAAGTAATCTGGAAAACAGGAGGAAATTTATCATATGAAAGCGACTGGAATTGTGCGCAGAATCGATGATCTGGGAAGAATTGTGGTTCCCAAAGAAATTCGCAGGACACTGCGCATCCGGGAGGGGGATCCCCTGGAGATTTTTACAAGCCGGGAGGGCGAAATTATGCTCAAAAAATACTCACCGGTTGGGGAACTGGGCGAGTTTGCACGAAGTTATGCACAGGCACTGGCACAGACCACAGAGGCTCTGGTCTGCATTACGGACCGGGAATATGTGATCGCAGCAGCGGGAACCGGGAAAAAGGAAGTTGAGGGGGAACAGCTGAGCGAAGAGATGGAAGAAATGATTGAAAAGCGCAGCACAGTTGTGAAAACAGGAGAAGAACAGCCTGCTCCATTACAAAAAAAACAATGTCAACACTTCCGAAGGGAATTGTGCTTTCAAGTATTCTGTGCAATGGAGACTGTCAGGGTGCTGTGATTCTGGCAGATAACAGCGGACAAAAGGAAACACTTGGACTGTTGAAAGCATTGTCTGCCACAGCTGCAAATTTCTGGGGAAAAATATGGAACAGTGAAAATAATAAATCTTAATAAAAAGATAATTTGCATATACTGATCCAAAAGAAGATAAAATGTATGATGTATGTTTCCAAAATAAATATGGAGGAG
>ENA-OQER01000300-OQER01000300.1-human-gut-metagenome-genome-assembly--contig:-NODE-300-length-28089-cov-3.455690_pt1 | contig 28089 bp, 26 predicted proteins | sample MGYA00242797_ERZ504639 | MGnify/ENA primary metagenome ERZ504639 (study PRJEB26092, sample SAMD00036306) | human gut metagenome | host: Homo sapiens | study: EMG produced TPA metagenomics assembly of...
CCTTCGTGGTGAGGAATCCGATAGAGATGAAAGGTTTGTCAATGAGTTGTGTAAAGGATTAGGAGTGGCTTTGCATGTTACTCATTTGATACGGTCACTTATGCTTCGAGGCATCATGTTTCTATTGAGATGGCGGCTCGCGAAATGCGCTATGATTGGTTCGAACAACTGCGTAAGGAGAGGGGGGGGCTGTTATTGCCGTAGCCCATCACCGACGATAGTGTGGAAACTTTTTTATTGAATTTGATACGTGGCGCGGGAATCAATGGCTTGAAAGGTATTAGTCCGCATAACGGCTGCATTGTACGGCCTTTGTTGGAGGTGAGCCGTCAGGATATTTTGGATTATTTGCGTTGTTTGCGTCAAGGTTATGTTACAGACAGTACCAATTTGCAAGATGAATATATGCGTAATAAAATCCGTCTGAATATTCTTCCGATGTTGCGTGAGCTGAATCCTTCTGTCAGTGAAAGTATAGCTGAAACATCAAGGCGTCTGACTGATGTTTCTCTTATATATAATAAGGAGATAGAGGCGGGAAAAGAAAGGGTGATGGAAAAGTCCGGTCATATTCTTATTTCTCGTTTGATGGAAGAGAGTGCTCCGGCGGCTTTGCTGTTTGAGATTCTTCATCCGTTAGGTTTCAATTCTGTCCAGGCAGGAGATGTATTCCGCAGTTTGTCTGCCCAGTCGGGAAAAAGGTTTGTTTCTGCCGGATGGGAGGTACTGCGCGACAGGACGGAGTTGATTATTCGCAGGAGGAAGCTGGCGGATGAGGAAGTGGAGGAAAATGTGCCCCCGTTCCGGCTTGCAATGGAAACGCAGGAAATAATGCCAGACTTTGTCATCCCTAAGAATAAGGATACGGCCTGTTTGGATGCAGACAAGGTGGTGCTACCTCTCACGGTGCGTAAATGGCGGCAGGGGGATAAATTTGTTCCTTTCGGAATGAAAGGGAAAAAGAAGATCAGCGATTATCTGACAGATCGTAAGTTTTCTCTTTTCCAGAAAGAAAATCAATATGTGGTTTGCTCTGCAGGCCAGATTGTATGGCTGGTAGGAGAGCGTAGCGATGACCGTTTCCGGGTGACGGAAGATACGAAACGGGTACTGATTATACAGCAGTTGTGGGATAAGTAGAATTTTTTCCTTTCCTGCTTTTTCATGAATGGCAGGGAATGCTCCCTGAAATCTTGTAGCAAAAATCCGCGAATCATGCAACAAGATTTCAGAAATCACGTAGCAAGATTCGCGGATTTTGGATGGAGCTTTCCGGTATTATTTGCAATACTTCTGTATCAGTCCGTCTACCACTTCATCGCCCAGTTCTTTTGCTTTGGCAAAGTTTGCACAGGCTTCTTTGTTTTTCTTTAATTGTATCTGGCAGTATCCCAGCATGCGGTATGCGGCTGCGGCTTTCGGGTCTAAAGAGATAGCCTTTTCCAATGCTTCTATTGCTTCGTTATGTTGCCCTACACGTAGATGCACCGAACCTTTTTCCACCCACATGGCTACATCCTCAGGAGTCATTTCTACTGCTTTATTAATGTCATTGATAGCTTGCTGATACATCTTACATTGTATTTCCGCCTGTTCGCGTTGCAGATAAAAAGCGGCTGTAACCCGTCCACCGATAGCATCATAAAAAGTATCATAATCTATTACCGCTTCACGGTATTTACCTGTCTGGGCTTTTATTTCTGCCCGTTCATAGAAATAAGGAGCAGCTTCCGATGTATAAGGCTTGGTGAAACGTGCCACAGCACTATCCATCAAGGCAATAACCTCGTTCATATCTGTTCCTTCAATCAGTTGTTTGGTTTTGGCTGCCGAGTAAAATGTAGCGGCAGAGGCTATGGAAGACTGGTTCACTTTCTCATAAGCGGCGTATGCTCAGGATATTTCTTCATAGCAAACAGAATATCTCCCTCCAATTGTGTGTAAATGGGTTGGTTGTCGGCTTGCATGGCATCATGAATGATGGAGAGAGCTTTGTCGTAACTCCAGTCACCGTATGGTTTCTTGTCACCTAAAGAGATGATGTACGAATAAATTAATTTAGCGATATTATATTGCGTCTCACTCTTGTTGGTAGTCACTTCCAGTGCTTTCTTCAGGTCAGCATCTGCCAAAGCGTTGTGTTCATCATCACTAAATCCCATATAAGTAGTGGCACGGCGTATATATCCGTCTGCGCTGTTGGGATATTGTTCCAGAAAATCGTTTAATGTGGTGATATATTCGTTCTGATTTTGTTGTGAAGATGCCATGAACAGGTACACCAATGCTTGGTCTTCTGTTTCGGGCAGTCCTTTTTTGATGCCGATTTTATTCAGCGACATGTCGTTCAAAGAAAGGGCGGTAATGCTCAGTGAGGCACCGTATGTAGCTCCGATGGCATAACTTTCCTTGGCCTCATCCGATGCGTTTTTTGGATTAAACCTAATACTTCTCCATTGGCATTCATAATAGGGCAACTTACGGTTTTTTCGTTGGTTGTCATTGCCAGTGTATAATAATATGCCTTGTCACCAATGGTGTCTACTTTGGTGACGGTCCCTGTCTGGCAGGTTGCCGCTTTTTGAGTCGAGTAGGGTAGCAGATAGACTGTTTCACCTACTGATGCCGGCTGTGATGCCGATTTTAATGCTATGGTCTTTTTATCGGCTTCAGTATTAAATTTTACGATGTCATACATGGAGTTGGCTCCCAAGATACGCAATACAGGTAATTCTTTACTGTCCGCGTTAATGATTACTGCGCGTTCGGCTCCTTCAAACAGGGTGTAATCAGATAATGCCGTTCCATTTTCATTGATATAGAATCCATTTCCTGTATTCTTGATTTTGTTATCTTTATCGTATGTAACGATGGAAAAAACGGCTTTTTTAGCTTTGTCGGCCCACTTTGGGGTTGCTTGTGCATAGCTTAGCTGGGTAGCTATGCCGCATGCCAATATCAAAAGTACTTTCTTCATGATATAGTTAATTGTTTGTTAACGATGATACGGTATTTTATAAAGCGGATGCCGTCTTGTCTTCTGTGAAGCCGCGTTGTTTTACAGCTTCATAAATCAGAATACCTGCGGCAACCGATACGTTCAGTGATTCTATTTTACCCATTAACGGTATTTTGATCCATTCATCGCACAGAGAAAGGTGCTCGTAGGGAACACCTGTGTCCTCGGCTCCCATAATGATACATACAGGGTCTTTATAGTTTGCTTTGGTGTAATCATAATCCCCTTTTTCCGTAGCTGCTACAATCTTGAATCCGCAGTCTTTCAGATACTTGATGGTATTAGTCAAACTTTGTTCGCGACATACGGGAAGAGTGTGCAGAGCTCCTGCGGATGTTTTCATTGCGTCAGCATTGACACTGACACTGTTTTTCGAGGGAATAATAATGGCATCTGCACCGGCACATTCGCAGGTACGGGCAATGGCTCCGAAGTTACGTACATCGGTAATTCCATCCAGCATGACGAATAAGGGTGTTTTTCCTTCTTCAAACAAGAAAGGTACCAGATTTTCTGTTTTCTGGTAGGTGACAGAGGAGATGAATGCTACAACTCCCTGATGGTTTTTCCGGGTGATACGGTTAATACGCTCCACGGGTACACGCTGAACAGGGATGAGGGTATTTTTCAAACAGGCAAACAGTTCTTTGGACAGTTCGCTCTGTATATCTTTCTTCACCAATACTTTATCTATCTCTCTTCCGGCTTGTATGGCTTCAATAACAGCGCGTACACCGAAAATCATTTCATTCTTTTCTAACATGTCTAATTAGTGGTTAATGGTTAGTGACAGGTGGTTAGTGGTAAGTGATTAATGTCTGCAATATGACAGTCCATAAATCACTTGGCACTAGCCACTTATCAGCGCCTTTGCATTGTTCAGGGCTGCCTCTGTCAAGGTAGCTCCACTTAGCATATTGGCTATTTCTTTTACTCTTTCTTCATCAGTCAAGCGGCGGATGTAGCTGTTGGTGCCTGTTTCCGTATCTTCCTTATATACTTTATAATGAGTGATGCCGCGTGCTGCAATTTGGGGCAGATGGGTGATACTGATGACCTGACGGTTTTGTTTTCCCATTTCCTGCATGATGAGTGCCATTTTCTCGGCGATGGAACCGGAAACTCCAGTGTCTATTTCATCAAAGATGATAGTAGCAGTTTCACAGCTCCGGCTATCATGGCTTTCAGCGAAAGCATGACACGGGCAATCTCACCGCCCGATGCTACGGAAGCTACATTTTGTAATGTTCCATTCTTGTTGGCCGAAAACAGGAATGTCACACTGTCCATCCCTTTACTGTCCGGTTCCTTGCGCGGATTCAGTTCCACCACAAAGCGCACATTGGGCATACCGAGAGGAACCAGCAGGCTTTGCATCTGTTTCTCAATGTTCTTACCCGATTGGGAACGAAGCTTTGTCAGCACAGCGGCTTGCTTTATCACTTTGTCATATAGCGTTTCTTTTTGGGCGGTAAGTTCTGCTATACGGTCGTCAAAAGAAGTGATGGCGTTCAGCTTCTCATGGTAGTCGGTTTGCACAGCTATCAATTCCTCTATTGTTTGTACGTGATGTTTCTGTTGCAGAGAGTAGATTAAGTTCAGGCGTTCATTTACATAATCCAGACGGGTGGGGTTGAACTCCACTTCCTCCTGTGCGCCTGCTATTTCATGCGACAGATCTTTCAGCTCTATGTAACAACTGTCTAAACGCCCTATCCATTCCTGGGCACGTGTGTACACTCTCGCTATGTTATGCAGGGTTTGCATACATTCTTTGGTAGCGGACAACAGGCTGGCATCTTCCGAAGACATTATTTGGTCCACTTTGTACAAGCCCGCTTTTATTTCTTCGGCATGACTCAAAGTTTCGGCTTCCTGTTCCAGTTCGGTTTGTTCTCCTTCCTGAAGGTTTGCATCATCCAGCTGTTCCAGTTGGAACCGGATGTAATCTTCATCCTTCCGGCTTTGCTCGGCTTGTGTTATGAAATCGGCCAGCTGTTTGCATACGTTCTTGTACTCGGTATAAATATTTTTGTATGCTGAAAGTTCGTTGTCATTTTGTGCCAGGATATCCAATACATTCAATTGGAATCCCTCACTGTTGAGCAACAGGTTTTGATGCTGGCTATGTACATCTATCAGTTTCTCGCCCAGTTCCTTCATCTGCGCCAATGAGGCCGGCGTGTCGTTTATGAATGCGCGGCTTTTGCCCGATGCATATAACTCGCGGCGGATAATACATTCATTCGGATCATATTCCAAATCTCTTTGGGTAAAGAAAGGCTCCATCTGATAGGCGGAGATGTTGAAACGTGCTTCTACAATACATTTATTGGCGCCTTTCTTGATAGCTTTGATATCGGCCCGCTGTCCCAGTAACAAGCCGATAGCGCCTAGAATAATCGATTTACCGGCGCGGTCTCTCCGGTGATGACAGAGAAACCGGGGGTGAAACTGATATCCAATGTATCAATCAATGCATAATTCTGTATATAGATAGATTGCAGCATATTCTTGCTCCTTTTTAATAATTTGCTGGTTTGTCAATTTGCTAATTTGTTGCGCTGTATTCCGCATGGTAATTAGCACATTGACAACGTGGCAAATTAAGAAATTATTTATTATTTACCAGTCTGTCAATAATATCTCTTGCTACTTCCTGTTTGCTTTTCAGCGGATAAGGAGTTACTCCTTGACGGTCTATAATCGTTATTTTGTTGGTATCACAACGAAACCCTGCTCCTTGGTCGTTCAATGAGTTCAGTACAATGAAATCAAGGTTCTTACGTTCCAGTTTTTCTTGTGCATTTTTTGTTTCATCATTTGTTTCCAAAGCAAATCCCACTAATATTTGTCCGTCCTTTTTCTGGCTTCCCAGTGCGGCGGCAATGTCTTGTGTGGGTCTCAGTTGCAGTATTAGATTATCTTTCTCTCTTTTGATTTTATGACCGGATACAGTTTCCGGGGTAAAGTCGGCCACTGCCGCACACAGGATGCCAGCCGAAGCTGTAGGAAACTCGCGGATGGCGGCTTCGTACATTTCTCCAGCACTTTCCACATCTATGCGGCGGATGTTAGGGTGATGGGCCTGAATCGTTACCGGTCCGCTGATTAGTGATACTTCCGCTCCACGTGAAGCGCATTCTTCGGCAAGTGCGAGTCCCATTTTTCCTGAAGAATAATTGCCGATAAAGCGTACCGGATCTATTTTTTCGTAAGTTGGACCGGCGGTAATGACTACTTTCTTTCCGGCCATGTCTTGTTGTTTGGCAAAGAAAGCTTCCAGTATTTCCACTATTTTTTCCGGTTCTTCCATTCTGCCTTTTCCTACCAGATGGCTTGCTAGCTCCCCTTCTGCCGGTTCTATAATGTGATTTCCGTAAGAACGGAGCGTGTCCAGATTCTTCCGGGTGGAAGGGTGTGCGAACATATCCAGATCCATTGCCGGAGCTACGAATACGGGAGCTTTCATTGACAGATAAGTCGTGATCAGCATATTGTCCGCTATTCCGTTGGCCATTTTACCAATAGTGGATGCGGTAGCCGGAGCGATAATCATGGCATCCGCCCATAGTCCCAAATCAACGTGACTGTTCCATGTTCCGTCACGTTGAGCAAAAAACTCGCTGATAACAGGTTTACTTGTTAATGCAGATAAAGTGATAGGTGTGATGAATTCTTTGCCTGCGGGGGTAATCACAACTTGTACTTCCGCTCCCTTCTTAATAAGTCCGCGAATGAGTATAGCCGCTTTATAGGCGGCTATACTTCCGGTTATACCTAGTACGATTTTTTTCCTTTCATACTCATTTCATCATTCCCGATTCACGTAGTCTGATTTTTGTCAGTACGTTTTTCGTGTTCAGCGTAAAATCACCGTTCAGTATCCAGCTGTAGTAGCCCGGATCTTTTTGTAACACTTCGCTGACAGACATTCCTTTGTATTTCCCAAAATTAAATACTTCCACGCCTTTGTCATCATAAACAATGCGTCCGGCGAAATCTACATTCTTGTTGAAACTTGAGTATTCGGCTAGAAATGCCATATCATTTTGCAGTTCTTCCGGATAGCGGTCCAATTGGGATTTCAGTACTTCGTATGTGGCGCGTGTGTCGGCTTCGGCTGTATGGGCATCTTCCAGATTCTTGCCGCAATAGATTTATAGGCGGCAGACAGGGTACGCTGTTCCAGTTTGTGATAAATTACCTGCACGTCAATGAATTTTCGTTTCATCATGTCAATGTCTACTCCTGCGCGCAGGAACTCCTCAGCCAAAACCGGAATGTCGAAACGATTGGAATTGAAACCGGCCAGGTCACATCCCTCAATGTCCCGGGCTATCTCTTTTGCCACTTCCTTGAAGGTAGGGCAGTCTGCCACATCTGCGTCATAAATACCGTGGATAGCAGAGGATTGTTCGGGAATGTGCATTTCCGGATTGATACGCATGGTCTTCGTTTCTTCGTTGCCGTTTGGATACACCTTCAGATAGCATATTTCCACTATTCTGTCTGTGTTTATATTTGTTCCCGTTGTTTCCAAATCGAAAAAAACAATAGGATTCTTCAAGTTCAATTTCATTTTCAGCTTGTATTATATATTGTTTTTCCACCACATGGTGGCGTGTCGTTTTTAGTCGTTCAGCATCATAGGCATCAGCAGCATCAGCAGGTCTTCGTTCTCTTCCTGCTCTACAGGGACAATAACGCCCGCACGTGAAGGATCAGCCAGTTCGAAAAGTATTTCCTGTGCTGAGATATTGTTTAAAATATCAATCAGGAATGTTGATTTAAAGCCGATGCTCATGGGACTTCCTGTATATTGGCAAGTCAGTGTTTCTTCTGCTGAGGTGGAGAAATCAATGTCTTGTGCGGAGATCTGGATCTGATTTTCACTGAGGCGGAGTTTTATCAAACTGCTTGCTTGCGATGAGAATACAGATACACGGCGGAGCGCACTGATCAGCGTCATGCGGTCAATGGTGGCCTTGTGAGGATTATCCTGCGGAATTACTGAGTTATAGTTTGGATAGCGTCCTTCGATAAGACGGCATATCATACTGTAGTTTTCTAATGTAAACGTAGCGTTACGGTCGTCAAAATCAATTTGCACATCTCCTTGTTCTTTCGGTAACAGGTTCTTCAACAGGGTTGCCGGCTTCTTGGGCAGAATGAAAGCGGCTTTTTCATCGCCATGTGCCACAAATGTTTTATTGCGTACTAATTTGTGCCCGTCTGAGGCTACGAAAGTGATGTCTTCGGTAGTGATATCAAAATAAATACCATTCATTACCGGACGTAACTCATCATCGGCAGTAGCGAATAAAGAACGGTTGATACCAGCCAGCATCACCGGAGCGCCCATCGTTACGTGTACCGCATTTGCGCCTAATGCGGGAGCTTGTGGATATTCGTCGGCATTTTGTCCCATCAGGCTGTATTTACCATTCTGATATTGTACGGTGATTTCCAGGTTTTCAGTATTTACCAGGAAAGTAAGTGGTTGTTCGGGTATTTCTTTCAGGGCTTCGAGTATGGTTTTTGAAGAAACGGCAAAGCGTCCGTCACCGTCACTTTCATTTACTTCCAGTGAAGTGGACAGGGTCGTTTCGCTGTCAGAAGCAGTGAGAGACAGCGTTCCGTCAGTTAGTTCCATCAAAAAACAATCAAGAATAGGTAACGAATTTTTAGAGTTGATAACTCGGCTAATAGCTTGTAAATGACTGAATAATCCAGTACTTGAAACGATGAACTTCATAGTTTTATATTATTATATTTATATTCTATATCTCTACATTCATTTAACTGCCAAAGTTACGAAAAGATTATGGTTCAAGCGCAAAAAATGGCGAAAAAATTAGTTTACTCGCAAGGAAAAGTGTACTTTCGTGGCGAATTTAAATAACGTAATATGGAATTAGCAGGAAAAGTAATAGCAGTCCTCGAACCGAGAGGAGGAGTTTCAAAGACAGGAAATGAATGGAAAGTACAAGAATACGTAATTGAAACGCATGATCAATATCCTAAAAAAATGTGTTTTGACGTATTTGGAGCAGATAAGATAGCGCAATTTAATATTCAGGCAGGTGAAGAGTTGAATGTGTTTTTTGATGTGGATGCCCGCGAGTGGAATGGGCGTTGGTTCAACAGTATCCGTGCGTGGAAAGTAGAGCGTGTGGGTGCCCAGGGACCTGTTGCGCTGGATGCTCCGTTTCCTCCCATGAATGCTGCTCCCGCTGCACCGGTAGATTTTGCCGCGACAGACGAGAAGGATGATTTGCCTTTCTAGGGGATAGAGGATTCCCATAAACATAAATAAGCCGCAGGATCCGTGAAAAGGATTTTGCCGGCTTATTTTATATAGTCTGTTTTTATGGTCATTCTCAATCATGGTGTGAAGTGTTGATGGGATATTTGCGTTCCATGAATTTCCATTTATCATCCGGTGTGGTATGATTACGGTGGAGTAAATTAAACAGGCGGAAACTATATTGCTGTAGTTGCCGCCTGTTCTTTATTTGGTTAAATAAAAAAAGTCTTAAAATGTAGTGTAGAAGATTTGCATTTTCAGCTTATTCTCAGGATTCGTTCCACCTTTTAACATAGCGCTTTCCATACCTAAGTTGTTGGATATTTCAACTATTTCATTGTTTGAATTGGATACTGCTTTGACAGGTATGATGACAACTCTGTTCCAGTCCGGATTTTTAGCGTCCCATTTTTTCCGTCTTCTTCCTTTTCAGGATCTCCACCTGCTGCTGTTATGCCTTTTTTCCGTTCCTCAATGCAGTAAGTGATTAAGGGAGCGATGTTGGTAAAGGTGTATGTATTGTTACTGCTGCTATATGAACTTAAGAAAGAAGTCTTGTTATCGATAATCTTGTTTTCTTCAAAGAACGAGAACATATCTTTCTTTCTGACCATCAATACATATTGGGGGATGCCCATTTTGTATTTGGACTCTTTCTCGTTGTAGCGTGTGAACGATACATTTACACCATTTAGCGTATCTCTTTTATGTTCATTGTAAATCTCTGCAATGGGGAAAGTCGCTTCTGTAAAAATACCTGCCGGACTTTTGAGGTAAGTATGGTCCGGATCTTGGGCTAACTCTTCCAATCTGCTACCGTTACTGAAGTGGTTGGCTTGTATCACTTCCTTGGTTGCTCCAAAGAAATAGACTTGTAAACCAACGAATCCCGCTTGCCGGAAGAACTTTCTATCAGGGCTTCAAAATTAAGATTCAGGCTTAAACCGTCAATGTATAAAATGGTTCCGTCGCCATGAGTACAGCGAATGTAAACTCCCTTTAATACATTCTTGATAAAACTTTCAGGAGTCTTGAAATACTCTTTGTTCTCCTTGTATTTGTTGAAGATGTGATCGCCTAATGAATTGGGCAATTTGATAGTCTGTATAATTGTTCTTTGCTTGACACCGCTGCTTGTGGTTGTAGTTTCATCTTTGCTTGTAGACGGACCTACTGCCGAATAGGCTTTTACAGCGATAGGCTTTCCTTTTTCGTTGTAATAATCTTTAGGATCCACACTGGTATAAAAAGTGCTTAGTTCTTTTTCAGGAATAACCTTGTCCAATGTGTCAACCTGTAAGCGCATGGCATTCAGTGAGTCGCCAAAGAAAGACCCGTATTGCAGACTTATATTTACTCCGATGACTTTGGTCAGCTCTTCTTCAAATTTGAAGTTGTCCATACAGGTGAACTGTGCTATAAAATCGGCAGTAAATTCTCCAAATTGCTCATCGGTATATCGTCCTAAATATGCAGTACTGGTACGTGCATAAACGGAGTCGGCCAACAGAGATTTGGTGGTAAACTCATAACTGTCTGTATTTGCCGGAATCTTATCTCCACCGGGGATAAGATCGGTCCCGATGCCGGTTGTTGAATCATCGCAACTATAAATCAGTGCTGCCAACAACAATGCGCATAAGTATTTGATTTTCATCTTTATTATTCTTAGTGAGTTATTTCTTTTCAAACTCCCATACTTTGTCATAGAACTCATTGAAAGCATCTACATAGGTATCGGCAGGCTGATAGTCGAGCACAGGCACACCCGATTCACGGGCGAACTTCATGACATTCTCATTCACTTTCTCGCTGTTTTGTATCACACCATCAGAGTAGGCAATGGCCAGTTTGCACAGTTCCTCGTAATTTGCCGGAGATTTGACGATGCTTTCCACATCATTCTTTTCAATGCCTTTCAGCATGAGTTTTTCAGTCAGATTACCTTCGCAGTTCGATTTGAATTCATCCTCAAACACCGAAAATACTACTTTTGAGTCTCTGAATGACGGCTCATCTTGATAAGCCTTCTTAATATAAAGGGGCACAAATGCACTCATCCATCCTTGACAATGGATAATGTCCGGACACCAGCGTAATTTCTTTACCGTTTCCAATACGCCGCGTGCATAAAAAATAGCACGTTCGTCATTGTCTTTGTATTCTACACCATTTTCGTCAGCTACCATTTGGCGGTGCTGGAAATAGTCGTCATTGTCAATGAAGTAAACCTGCATACGTGCAGCTTGGATAGATGCTACCTTGATAATCAGCGGGTGGTCCGTATCGTCTATGATTAAATTCATGCCGGACAGGCGGATGACTTCGTGTAATTGGTTTCTGCGCTCATTGACATTGCCCCATTTTGGCATAAAAGTTCTGATTTCTCTGCCTTTTTCCTGAATAGCCTGAGGAAGAAATCTTCCCATGTTTGCCATTTCGGATTCGGGAACGTAAGGGGTAATCTCTTGTGTAATAAATAAAACTTTATTTGCCTTCATCTTAACTTTTTGTTGCTCATAATCATTTTGCAAAGATATAAAAAAAATAGATGAGAGTGGCAAGAAACGAGGAATAATAATTCCTTATGATATGTTAAGTGGCTGGTAATTAGTGGTTAGTGATTGGCGGTTAATGGTCAATGCCTTGCGGAATTAGGTGAAAAATGGGAAAGAACAAGTGGCTGGCCGGTAGCTGAAGAGGGCTTATTGCGTCATATCTGCAAGGTATTAACCACTTATTACTAACCACTCATCATTAATTAAAATTCTTTTTTTCTTCGTTATCTCCCAAATAATGGTTTACTTTGCAGCCGTTTTAAATGAAACTACTCAAACAAAAGAGATAAAAAGATGAAGTTAGTTCAAACAATCAAAGAGCTTCAGTCAGAGCTGGATGCCTGCGCAGTGAGGGAAAGACAATAGGTCTGGTGCCTACAATGGGTGCACTCCATGCCGGACACGCTTCGTTGGTGAAACGTGCTGTTGCAGAAAATGATGTAGTGGTGGTAAGTGATTTTGTAAATCCTACCCAGTTTAACGACAAAAATGACTTGGCAAAATATCCGCGTACATTGGATGCCGATTGTGAATTGTTGGAAAAAGTAGGAGCGGCTTTTGTTTTTGCTCCGTCTGTAGAAGAGATTTATCCTGAGCCTGATACCCGGCAGTTCAGTTATGCGCCGCTGGACACAGTGATGGAAGGCCGTTTCCGTCCAGGACATTTTAATGGAGTATGCCAGATAGTGAGCAAGCTGTTTATGATTGTAAACCCTACCCGTGCTTATTTCGGCGAGAAAGACTTCCAGCAATTGGCTATTATTCGTGAAATGGTGAAACAGATAGGGTTCAACGGACTGGAAATTGTAGGTTGTCCTATTGTGCGTGAGGAAGACGGGCTGGCATTGAGCAGCCGCAATGCACGGCTTTCTGCGGTGGAAAGAGAGTATGCGCTGAATATTTCGCAAACTTTATTTAAAAGTTGTACTTTTGCAAAATCTCATCCGGTCGCTGAGACTCAGAAGTTTGTAGAGGATGCGATTGCTGCCGCTCCGGGTTTGCGTTTGGAATATTTTGAAATAGTAGATGGCACTACGCTTCAGAAAATAACGGATTGGGAAGATACGGATTATGCAGTAGGTTGCATTACGGTATTTTGCGGAGAGGTACGTTTGATAGATAATATAAAATATAAGGGATAGTGATCGTTAACCATTAGAATTATGATGATTGAGGTATTAAAATCGAAACTGCATTGTGTCCGTGTAACGGAAGCCAATTTGAACTACATGGGTAGTATTACGATTGACGAGGACTTGATGGATGCCGCCAACATGATTGCCGGTGAGAAAGTGCACATTGTGGATAATAATAACGGCGAGAGGTTTGAAACTTATATTATTAAGGGTGAGCGCGGTTCGGGATGTATTTGTCTGAATGGGGCTGCTGCCAGGAAGGTACAGGTGGGTGACATTGTAATTATCATGTCATACGCCATGATGGATTTTGAGGAAGCTAAATCGTTCAAGCCGACGGTGGTTTTTCCCGATTCGGCGATGAACAAGATTGTATAACGATATTTTTGTTCGGTAATCCAAAAGCCCGGTAGACGTGAGTCTGATACGGGCTTTAATTTTGTATCCGCAATCATAGGGCAATAAACCTTCTTTATTATCCGGTGGTATGATTGCGGATAATCTTTTATATAGATTTCTCCTTGATAAGTCCTGTCCGGTAAGCCACCAGCAATTTCTTTAAATCGTTAATCTGTGTCACCAGTTCCCGTCCTTTGTCAGTGTCCTTTACCATCATGCGTTGGGTGCTCATTTCTACTATCTGGGTGCTCGATTTGATATCCTGCCCTTCTTCAATGGCTTTTTGCATTGAGGTGAACGGTTCGTGCTGTACCAGTTGGAATCCGCGCGAATGGTATACCAGTGTATATCCGGCAATTCCGGTTTCCGAATGATACGCTTTAGAGAATCCTCCGTCTATGACCATCATCTTGCCGTTTGCTTTTATCGGATTCTCACCTTGGATGGTTTTTACGGGTACATGTCCGTTGATGATATGGCGGTGTGTTCCTATCACTCCGAACTCGTCCAGCAGCATATCACATACTTTTTCTTCATTGCGCAGGCTGTAATAGTGACCTTTTACTTCCTTGTGTAACTCTTTCTCTTTTAAAAAGTAACGTTCAAAAGTAGCCATTTTGTCTTTGTCGAAAGCAGGGGAGTCTTTGCCACACCACAAGTACCATACATAGTCTACGGCAAAGGGTCTGTCCTCGTTGTCTTCCTCAGCGAAGAAGGCGGTACGGATCAAGTGCCCTACCTTTTCCAGCAAGGCTTTTCCTTTGTACATTTTTCCGGCTATGGACACATCTTTCAGCGTACCGTCGGCATTCAGGGGTATGGAGGCGTGGAACAGCAGATTTGAGTTGCTCACCGTGTACATACATCCGTAACGGAACAGGCAGCGGATATGTTTTTTCAATTTCTCACTGCTGACAAACGAACGATGGAGTTTGTTCATAATCTCCCGTTCTTCGTCTGTCAGCTTATAAGGATCGGCAGGATTTACCGTAGGAAGAAAGCTGTCTTTCAGTTCATATTCTTTTCCATTGGGCATTGTGATAGTCTTACGCTCAAAATCTATACGGTGTAGCAGCATACGGTCGTCCATCTCGAAATCGGGGCGGCGCCTGATAATCTCTGCTTCCAGCTTGAACTGGATAACACTGATTGCTTTGTGCATCTGGCCTATCATGCGCAGTGTCTTGGCATTGTAAGTACAGTCTTCTTTCTCTACTTTCGGTCCGAATAGGGTGCAGGGATCGTCTGCGTATGTTTCCATGGCAAAGGTGGCCAAGGGCAGAAGGTTGATGCCATATCCATCCTCCAAGGCGGCAAGGTTGCCATAACGCATGGCCAGGCGTAGCACGTTTGCCATACAGCAGTCGTTGCCGGCTGCGGCTCCCATCCATAAAATGTCATGGTTTCCCCATTGTACATCGAAATTATGATAATCGCATAATATGTCCATAATGCGGTGGGGGGCGGGACCACGGTCGAATATATCACCCAGCACATGCAGTGTGTCTATGGTGAGCCGTTGGATGAGGTTGCATAAAGCATGATAAAGTCATCGGCGCGGCGGGTAGAAATGATGGTGCTGATGATGACGTTAATATACGCCTGCTTGTTGGGAACCATTGAGTTTTCGTGCAACAATTCCTGAATGATATACGAGAATTCTTTGGGAAGTGATTTCCGCACTTTGGAACGGGTGTATTTGGAGGATACATTCTGGCATACACGTACCAACTGGTTCAACGTGATGACATACCAGTCGTCCAGGTCCGTTTCCACTGCTTTTACCAGATCCAGTTTTTGTTCCGGATAATAAATCAGCGTACATAGTTCTTTTTTTTCGTTCTCGCGCAGGGTATTCCCGAATATTTCATTTACTTTTCTTTTGATGGCCCCGGAAGCATTCCGCAATACATGCTGGAATGCTCGTACTCTCCGTGCAGGTCGGCAAGGAAATGTTCTGTACCTTTAGGCAGATTCAGAATAGCTTCCAGGTTGATTATTTCCGTACTGGCATCGGCTATAGTGGGGAAACTATGCGACAGCAGTTGCAGGTATCGCATATCTTTCTGTATGGTTTCCGGGGTGATTGAATTATAAGCGTTCATGGCTGGAAATTATATAAAAAACATGAGTATTAATTGGGCTATAATGACCCGGCTGAACATGGACAGCGGATATACGGTGGCATAACTCACCGCCGGATTATCACCGGGTAACGTGTCATTGGCATAGTTCAATGCCATAGGGTTTGCCATGCTTCCACACAGCATACCACAGGTGCTTCCGAAGTCGAGGCGGGTCATGCGGAGGGCCACTAATGCCATGATGACTACCGGGATAAAGGTGATGGCGAAGCTATAGCTATCCAGATGGCTCCTTCGGGGCGCATCACTGTCTCGAAGAAATGTGCACCTGCATCTAGTCCCAGGCAAGCCAGATAGAGAGATAACCCGATACCGCGCAGCATCAGGTTGGCACTCCGGGTGGTATAAGTGATGAGGTGGAAACGGGGACCAAAGCATCCGATAAGAATTCCTACTACGATAGGTCCGCCTGCCAGGCCTAATTTAACGGGAGTGCTGATGCCGGGGATGGCGATAGGGATGGGAGCCTAGTATCAATCCCAGTACAATACCTATAAAAATGGCGGCAAGATTAGGAATCCCTCAGCGTTTTAACCGCATTGCCTAATACTTTTTCCACATTCTCTATGGCTTTGGCTTCTCCCACCACGGTCAGCCGGTCGCCCAGTTGGAGGATCAGCCGGTGTGGCAAGTAGTTGTACCCCGCTGCGCATCACACGGCTGATGTTGATGCCATAGCTGTTGCGCAGACGTAAAGACCTAGTTTTTTCCCGTTTATTTCGGGGCGGCTGATAACGATATGTTTGGAAATCAATTGGCTGTCTATGGCATTCCAGTCGATGTCTTCTTTATTCCAATCCTGGCTTTCCTGTTCGCCGAAAAGAATCGTGAGCGAGGGAGCGTCCTTTTCGGTGGTGATAACCAGCAGACGGTCATTCTCTTTCAGGATTTTTTCTGAAGTGGGGATACTTACCGTGCCTTCCCGCCATAAACGGGAGATAACAAATTTAGGATAGCTTAATAAAGCTACTTCTTTTATGCTTTTATTGAAAATGGCGGGATTGTGCACTTTGAAGGTGGCAATGAATGTCTGATTGGTGTCCTCGTGTTCGTGAATGTCGATATCTGAGGGACGAACAAATAATTTGCGTACCAGCAACATGGCCAGAATAACACCTACCACTCCCAGCGGATAGGTTACGGCGCAACTTAACGCTGCGCCACTGGCGGGTTCCCCCATTTGTTTTAAAGTCTGTTGGGCGGCCCCCAAAGCGGGAGTATTGGTGGTGGCTCCACAAAGGATGCCTACCATATCGCTCATCGGTATGTCTCCCAGTTTGCTGAAAAGCACCGTCATGACCGTACCTGTCAGAATAACGCCCATGCCCAGCATATTGAGCTGTACACCGCCTTTACGGAATGAACTGAAAAAGCCGGGACCTACCTGCAATCCTAGTTCGTATACAAAAAGCACAAGACCGAAACTCTCGGCGTAATTCAGCATATTCGAGTCGATTGAGAATCCCAAGTGTCCGGCCAGAATACCGGCAAAAAAGACGAAGGTAACTCCCAATGAAATGCCAAACAGGTGGATCTTACCTAAACCGAGCCCCACAGCAATGATAATCGAGAGGATTACAACCGCCTGTAAAGGCGTGTGTTCAAAAAATAAGCTATTTAACCATTCCATATTGCAAAGATAGTACATTTTTAAGTTCTGCAAGCGATAAATAGGTATTTATGGATGGAACATGACTCATCTCGTTCTATAAATGATTCTTTTCCTCCAGCCACGCATCAATCAATTTTCTTGCCAGACTCAGCTTTTTGGGTATCTCCGGCAAATTGTCTTTGGTATAGAAAGCGCCGGCATTCAGTTCTTCTTGTTGTAATTTGATGTTTCCGCTTTCATAATCGGCGGTGAAGCTATCATGATTCCGTTGGGATAAGGCCACGGCTGGCTGCCGAAATATTTCAGGTTTTTGATATGGAGTCCTGTTTCTTCCAGTACCTCGCGGTACACACACTCCTCCAAGTCTCGCCCGGTTCAAGAAAGCCGGCTACCAAACCGTTGAAGTTCCCCGGAAGTTGCGGGCGTGGACCAGCAGTATGCTGTCTCCCCGGCGTATCAATACAATGATGGCAGGAGAGATGCGCGGATAAATTTCCTGACGACATTGGGGGCATTTTTTAGCAATTGGAGAAATCTGTACGGTAGGCACGCCGCACATGGGGCAATAGCGGCTGTTCTTGTCCCAATTCAGTATCTGGAAGGCTTTGCCACCCACATTGTACTCTTCCCAAGGCAATACGTCGTATGAACTCCGGAGATCCATCATCAGGTGGCGGTCATTTTCGCAGCCGGGCACCGGGGCGTGTACGGAGAAAGTTTTGGCAGTGTGTCCCTCTATCTCTCCGATGGTGTGGATAGTGCTTCCCACCGAACAGGCATGGGAGGCTCTGTTCCGAAAGGTATGGTGTACATTCCGTTCTTTTTCTCTATCAGCAGCTGATCCTTATAAAAAACGAACCAGCCGCAGGTTTCTATATCTTCTTCCATATTCTTTTTTACCTTGTTGCAATTATTGATTCAATCCTTTCATAGTGAGCTGGATGCGCTTGCGCTCTAGGTCTATGCTCATCACTTTCACCCGTACATGCTGATGGATGCTGACTACGGTGGTGGGGTCGCTCACAAATTTGTCGGCCAGTTGTGATACGTGCACCAGACCCTTCTCTTTGATTCCTATATCTACAAAGCAACCGAAGTTGGTAATATTGTTCACAATGCCGGGCAGTTCCATTCCTTCAGTCAAATCCTCTATGGTCTTTACATTCTTGTCAAATTCAAAAACTTGGATTTGTTGCCGTGGGTCGCGTCCCGGCTTGTCCAATTCCTGTATGATGTCTGTCAGGGTGGGAAGCCCCACTGTCGGGGTGACATACTTCTTGATATCAATCCGGCTGCGTAGTTCTTTGCTCTTTATCAGTTCGTCCACGGTGCAGCTCAGGTCTTTGGCTATCTGCTCCACTATGGGATAGCTTTCGGGATGCACGGCCGAGTTGTCCAGCGGATTCTTCGCTTGTGGGATACGCAGGAACCCTGCGCATTGTTCAAACGCTTTCGCTCCCATCCGGGGTACTTTCAATAACTCCTTGCGTGAACTGAAGGGCCCGTTCTCGGTGCGGTAATCCACAATGTTTTGAGCCAAGGCAGGACCTAGCCCCGATATATAAGTCAGCAGATGACGGCTGGCGGTATTGAGGTTCACACCTACCAGGTTCACACAACTTTCCACCGTCTGGTCCAATGATTTCTTCAATAAGTCTGGTCCACATCATGCTGGTATTGTCCCACTCCGATAGATTTGGCGTCTATTTTCACCAGTTCGGCCAGCGGATCCATCAATCGGCGGCCTATGGATACGGCTCCACGCACGGTCACGTCGTATTCAGGGAACTCGTCTCGGGCGGTTTTCGAGGCCGAGTAAATGGATGCTCCGTCCTCGCTTACTACAAATACTTGCAATTCACGGTCATAGCGTTGTGAAGTGATGAATTGTTCTGTCTCACGGCTGGCGGTGCCATTACCTATGGCGATTGCCTCTATCTGATATTGTTCTACCAATTCACGATGCTGCGGGCTCCTGTGAGTATTCACTCTTGGGCGGATGCGGATAAATGGTTTCATTGTGCAGCAAAGAGCCTTGGGCATCCAGACAGACTATTTTACATCCGGTACGGTAGCCGGGATCAACTCCCATGACCCGTTTCTGTCCTAAAGGGGGAGCCAGCAGAAGCTGTCTCAGGTTTCCGGAGAAGACGCGGATTGCCTCCTCGTCGGCTTTCTCCTTGCTCAAGGCTGAAAATTCGGTTTCGATGGAAGGCTTCAGAAGCCGCTTGTACGCATCACGTACTGCCTCGCCTACCTGGCGGCTGCATTCATTGTTGCCACGGACATACATTTGTTCCAGCCGTCCGGCGCACTCTTCGTCATCGGGGCTTATACTTACTTTCAACAGGCCTTCCGACTCTCCCCGGCGGATAGCCAGCAGACGGTGGGAGGAACAGCGTTTCAAAGGTTCGCTGAAATCGAAATAATCGCGGTATTTGGCGGCTTCTTCCTCTTTGCCTTTCACCACTTTGGAGGTGATGACGGCTTGTCGGGAAAATTGGTTGCGCAGTTGGTTGCGGGCACGCTCGTCCTCGCTCACTTGTTCGGCTATGATGTCGCGCGCGCCTTTCAGTGCATCCTCTTCGTCTTTCACATCTCCTTTCACAAAAGCGGGGAGACGGCTGTCCAGATGGTTTTCGCGTTGCAATAACAGTAAGGTGGCAAGCGGTTCCAGTCCTTTTTGCCGTGCCGCTTCGGCGCGGGTCTTACGTTTCGGCTTATAGGGCAGATATATGTCTTCCACTTCGGTGGCATCCCAACTTTGTTCAATGCGTTTGCGCAATTCTTCTGTTAGTTTGCCTTGTTCTTCTATGGTAGAAAGAATGGTTTCTTTTCGTTTGGCCAGTTCACACAACTTGTCATTTCTGTCTTTAATTTCGCCTATTTGTACTTCGTCCAGCCCTCCGGTTGCCTCTTTCCGGTATCGGCTTATGAAAGGATGGTAGCTCCCCCGCCCAGTAGAGATAATGTATTGTCTACTTGATGTACGGAAACCTTCAGGGCTGCGGCAATCATTTTATTGAATAGTTCCATGTTTGTTGTTTTCTTTTGGGGGGCAAAGGTATAAAAAAGGTATGGGTTTATCGTATAAATCGGGTGTATTTCTGCAAAGAAAAAGAGTCGGTCCGATGCGTTTCCAGGGCTCACAAGGCTCAAGGCTCACTTATGCGGTATTTTAAACCTTGGTAGATGTGTAAACGTTTGTTTTACAGATTGTTTACTAAAACAAGACGTGCGGATTGAATATTATTCTTTGGTCTTTGGGAAGTTCAGGATTGTCTTGACTTTGTCTGTCGTTTTATGGAATTTGTGTTTGGTTTGACCAGGCTTGTTTTTTTGCCGGGTTTGATTCATAATAGGCCGGATCAATGGATATGGGGTGCTTCCGGATTTTTCACGATGCCCGGAATGACCAAGTGATGATATCAATAGAAATTTCTTTTATTTATACATTTTGCTTTCCGGTAAATGTCGGATGTATCCGTGTGTGCCTGGGTGTCATTATATTATTCATTTATTTTTCAGAATATAGTCTTGTTTTCGTCTTTTTATTGTAATAAATTGAAAATCAGTATATGTATGGGTTTCTTGAAGCTTGTTTTGGGCTTAAATACCGCTTAGGTGAGCCTTTGAGCCTTGAGCCTTGGAAGGCCTTGTGAAAAGACCTTGTCATTCCCTTCCAAAGACCTGTTCTTTGTATAAAAAGACCTTGACGTTTTTTTTAAAAGAACCTTGTCTTTGACGCCAAACATCAGGACCTTTTTTTTAAATGTCTGGATCTTTTTCAAAAACAACAAGACCTTTTTTCAAAGGGAACGGGTACAAACGGACAGCCGGTCCGTCTCTTTTCCCAGATAGTGTAATAATTATGAAGAAACTGTTTATTTTACTTGTGTGCCTGTTGCCTGTGTTGGCACAAGCTCAAATGGAAACTTCTGTAGCCGGATTCATCCCTTTATCCGGTAGCGGAAGAATAGTATATAATTTCAATCCCGGATGGCGCTTTCATCGTGGAGACATAAAAGGCGCGGAAGCCGTACGTTTTGATGATACATCCTGGCAAGTAGTGTCTGCTCCGCATACTGTGGAACTGATGCCTGCCGAGGCAAGCGGTTGCCGTAACTATCAGGGTGTGGCATGGTACCGGAAACATTTTGTGATTCCTCAAGATATGAAAGGAAAAGAGGTGTCGCTTCATTTTGAGGGAGCTATGGGAAAACAGGTAATTTATTTAAATGGCAAGAGGGTACAAGAGCACTTGGGAGGATACCTTCCTTTCACTGTGCAACTGACGGAACAGGGGGTACAGCCCGGAGACAGTTGCTTGCTGGCGGTGATGACGGATAATAGTGATGATAAGAATTTTCCTCCGGGAAAACGTCAATATACCTTGGATTTCGCTTATCATGGAGGAATTTACCGGGATGTGTGGATGATAGGAAAATCAAGTGTAGCTATTACAGATGCCTTGGAGCCGATAAGGTGGCCGGAGGCGGAGTTTTTGTGCATTTTGACAATATAAGCGGGAAAAAAGCGGAAGTGTATGTGGATACGGAAGTACATAACAGTGGAAAGCGGACGCGTACCGTAGCCGTGGAGACGGTTTTGGCGGATGCCGGCGATGTTCCCGTAAAACGGATTTCGCAACAGGTGAAACTGCAAGCAGGGGAATCGAAGACGGTGCGGCAACAGTTTGCAGTTCGCAATCCTAAGTTATGGTCTCCTGATTCGCCTTATTTGTATAGGATACAATCTCGTGTCAAAGCCGGACATGAAGTTTTGGATGGGGGAGTGACACGTGTGGGGATCCGCAAAGCGGAATTTAAAGGTAAGGATGGCTTTTGGTTGAATGGCAAGCCTTTTGGTCAATTGGTCGGCGCGAACCGTCATCAGGATTTTGCATACGTGGGTAATGCGCTGCCCAACAGCCAGCAGTGGAGGGATGCCAAACGCTTGCGTGATGCAGGATGTACCATTATCCGTGTAGCTCATTATCCGCAAGATCCGGCATTCATGGATGCTTGTGACGAAATGGGGCTGTTTGTTATTGTGGCTACTCCGGGATGGCAATATTGGAATAAAAATCCGGAGTTCGCAAAGCTGGTACATCGGAATACCCGTGAGATGATACGCCGGGACGCAATCATCAGTGTGCTGATGTGGGAGCCTATTTTGAATGAAACGCCTTATCCGCGCGATTTCGCACTGGAGGCATTACGGATTACACGGGAGGAGTTTCCTTATCCCGGACGCTGTAGCGGCAGCCGATGTTCATTCGAAAGGAGTGGCGGAAAACTATGATGTGGTGTACGGATGGCCGGGAGATGATGAGAAGGCAGACCGTCCGGAACAATGTATTTTTACTCGTGAGTTTGGCGAGAATGTGGATGACTGGTATGCACATAATAATAATAACCGTGCCAGCCGTAGCTGGGGGGAACGCCCGTTGCTGGTGCAGGCGTTGTCATTATCAAAGAGTTATGATGAAATGTACCGCACTACAGGACAGTTTATCGGTGGGGCGCAATGGCATCCTTTTGATCATCAGCGGGGGTATCATCCCGATCCGTATTTCGGGGGCATTTATGATGCGTTCCGGCAGCCTAAATACGCTTATTATGCTTTTCGCAGCCAGTCTGCCGCGACATTGAAGCATCCTGTAGCGGAATGTGGCCCTATGGTGTTTATCGCCCATGAGATGTCTCCTTTCTCGGATGCCGATGTGGTGGTGTTCAGTAATTGTGATTCGGTTCGTCTCTCTGTCTATGACGATACTGAGAGCTGGACGCTTCCGGTAGTTCATGCGCAGGGACATATGCCTAATGCCCCGGTGATATTCAAGGATGTATGGGATTTCTGGGAAGCACGCGAGTATAGTTATAAGCAAAAAAACTGGCAGAAAGTAAATATGGTGGCAGAGGGAATTATAGACGGTAAAGTGGTTTGCACTTATAAGCGGATGCCGTCACGTCGCAGCACGAAGTTGCGTATGTATGTGGATACGGAAGGAAAACAATTGGTGGCAGACGGTTCGGATTTTATCGTAGTGGTGGCCGAAGTGACGGATGATAGCGGTAATGTGCGCCGTCTGGCCAAAGAAAATATCGTATTTACTGTAGAAGGTGAAGGACGAATTATAGGGGATGCCTCTATCAATGCCAATCCGCGCACGGTGGAGTTTGGCTCTGCTCCCGTCTTGATCCGTTCTACCCGCAAGCCCGGCAAAATAAAGGTGAAGGCCCATGTGCAGTTTGAAGGAACGAATGCGCCGGTTGCTACGGAAATAGAATTAGAAAGTATTCCGTCAGAACTGCCTTTCTGTTATACGGAGGAGGAGACGGATGCCCAATCAGCCGGAGCAGGACTAGCCGGAAGCCCTGTTAGAACAGAAAGAATGGCGGGGAAAGTTGTGCTGACAGAAGAGGAAAGGCAAAAAGTATTGATGGAGGTGGAGAGACAGCAAACTGAATTCGGTACGGAGAAGTAATATAGATAGAACGCGGATTTATCTCGTTCCAATCTAACCAATAATTGGTATTTAACTAATTTCAATTTAAGTACCAACGGATTTTTTTCTTATCTTTGACCTCGGTTTGAAGAAAACTAAATACTTATGAAGAAATATATACTTATTATACTTTGTTGCCTGACAAGCTTTCCTCTGTGGTCATATAATGTGAATATGATTGTGGAACATTATTCTGTAGATCAAGGGCTTCCTAATAATACGGTAAACTGTACCTTGAAAGACAGAGATGGCTTTATCTGGTTCGGAACCTGGTATGGCTTATGTTGTTTCGATGGAGTGAAGTTTAAAACATTCAATAAACAGGAGCACGATTCGGATGTGCCGCCACGTAAGATCCAGCGCATAGTCGAGGATAAAAACGGGTATATATGGGTAAAGACCATTGACCGTAAGTTATATGTCTTCAATAAAGTGACCGAATGTTTTCATGCTGTTTATGATGACATGAAGAACTATTCGGAGAATATCCAGGTGATAAAATTACAAAATACGGCCGAGGGGGATGTGTTGTTGCTGACTAAAGATAAAAATCTGTTATTGGCCGGGGTAGATGAAAAAGGGCAGGTAACTATCAAGATTCTGTTCGACTCTCGGAACGAGATAAACAAGCATGATTATACACTGAAACACCATGTCCTGTGTGAGACGGAGGAATATATCAGTTGGATAGGAACTGATTATAAGGTAGCCGCCGTGCATAAAGGATCGGAATTGGCATCCCGGCCTGCCGATTTTATAACCAGTAAGATTAATTCCGGTGACAAGGATAGTTTTACCAGTTTTTTTGAGGATGGCAGGAAGGTATGGGTCGGAGATCGTGCGGGTATTTTTTACAGTATCGATGTGAGGACGGTTTGGTAAACCGGTATGTACTTTCCGAAATAAAAGGTGCGATCAGCAATTTGCTGGTTACTCCGGCAGGTTATGTCTATCTCAGTGTGGCCGGACAAGGCACATACGAATATGATTTGGCTGAGCGCAGGTTGCAAAAGATAAATACTGAAATGAATGACGCTATGGTAACTCATGCATTCATAGACCAGTATGATAAAATATGGTTTCACGAAAATGAGAAGGCGCTGATTTATTATGATCCGTTGAACCATACTGCAAAACGGTTTCCGTTTACCATGTTCGGCAAGATAACCACCCTGTATTCGGAAGATGCCGGCGAAAGAGGGCTTTTTTTCCTGTCTCCGGCAGGAGAGGCCTGGTTGTTCGACAGGGAACATGCGGAGATGGTTTATATCAATAAATTGAAACAACTTTCTAATGATAGGGCAAATCAGCAGTTTTATCATCTGATGTTGGATAATGACGGGGTATTGTGGCTTTCCTCTGCCGATGAAGGGGTGTATTGCATGAATTTCCCCAAGAAGCAATTCAATCTGCTTTCGTTGTCTCCGCAATCAGTCGGTCAGGAAAATTATGCGACAGGGGTAAGAGCCTTTTCCAATCAAAAAGTGGCGATATCTGGGTGGGCACCCGTTGGCAGAGTGTTTATCGGATGGACCGGAACGGTGTAACCAAACATGTTTTTTCGACAGGTGACGAGCATATAGGTAATGTATATCACATCATGGAAGACGACAAAGGAAACCTTTGGTTCTCTACCAAAGGCGACGGATTGGTGAAAGCTGTTCCTGATGAGAAAACTGCAGGTGGTTTCCGTTTTAAACGTTATCTGCATAATTTGTCTGATTTGTCGTCAATCAGCGGGAATGATGTGTATTTCACTTATCAGGATGAAAAGAAACGTATCTGGGTGGGTACTTTGGACGGAGGATTGAATCTGCTTTGTGAGGAAAATGGGGAAGTCACTTTTAAGAATAAATATAACGGATTCAAGAATTATCCTACGTATGGCCTTTATATGGAAGTGAGGAATATGATAGAGGATAATGACGGGCGTATGTGGGTAGGTACGATGGACGGGCTGATGTCTTTTAAAAACAACTTTGCCTCAGTGGAGCAGATTGATTTTGAAACCTACCGTGGTGCCAACCGGGTAAATTATGCCGATAGCGATGTGTACGCGCTTTATAAAGACGAGTTCTCTCAGATATGGGTATGCGTGTTTGGTGGAGGATTGAGCAAATTGTCGGGATATGATGAGGAAACGCATAAGCTTTCATTTAAATCGTATGGCTGGGAAGACGGATTGAATAATGATGTGGTGATGTCTATTATAGAAGATGATAACGGTTTCCTTTGGCTTGCTACGGAAAAAGGACTCTCTTGTTTTGACAGGGCGACAAGCCAGGTGCGTAATTATGACAAATACGATGGCTTTCCCCCGGTTGTGATGGAAGAAAGCACCACATTGAAAACGCTGGACGGGGAACTTTGGCTGGGGTGTAAAGAGGGTATCTTGACCTTTTCTCCCGATAAACTGGAAACGCAAAGATTTGATTATAACACATTTATTGTAGGATGTCAGATATCAAACCGGGACATACGCAGCTATACGGACCATCCTATTATTGACCGGTCCATTACCTATACAGACAGGATTACATTGAATCATAACCAGTCCATGTTTACTTTAGAGTTTGCGGCGTTGAACTATAATAATCAGAACCGTGTGTCTTACAAATATATTTTGGAAGGATATGAAAAAGAATGGCACTATAACGGGAAGAACCGTATAGCGTCCTATACCAATGTTCCTCCCGGCAAGTATCTTTTCAGAGTACAGACACTGGATGAGGCAAATCCCGGTTTGGAATCTTTCCGTGAGTTGACCGTTGTCATTCTGCCGCCTTGGTGGGCCAGTTGGTGGGCGTATGTTATCTATATGATTATAGCTGTAGCCTTATTGCTGGTGGCTATAAAATTATCTCTTTTCATGATTAAGGTGAAAAATGATGTGTATATCGAACAAAAATTGTCCGAATTGAAAATCAAGTTCTTTACCAATATCTCGCATGAGTTGCGTACTCCGCTGACTCTGATCCAAGGGCCTATTCAGGAGTTGAAAGAGAAAGAAAAACTATCTCAGAAAGGAATGCAATACGTGGATCTGATGGAAAAGAATACCAAACAGATGCTGCAACTGGTCAATCAGATATTGGATTTCCGTAAAATACAGAACGGAAAAATGCGTCTGCATGTGTCGTTGTTCAACCTGAATGAGATGGTAGACTCTTTTGAGAAAGAATTCAGGGTGATGGCCGAAGAAAATGAAGTCAGCTTCACGTTCCAGCTGGCCGGTGAGGATATCATGGTATGGGCGGATAAGGAGAAAGTGGCCATCGTGATCCGCAACATAATCTCCAATGCGTTCAAGTTCACTCCTGCCGGGGGGAATATTTATGTCACGATGGGAGTGTCGGATGATGACAAGCATTGTTATGTACGGGTGGAAGATAGCGGTGTGGGTATTCCCCAAAGCAAGCTTTCCGAAATCTTCGAGCGTTTCTCGCAGGCTGACAATGCACGTGGCGCTTATTATCAGGGAACGGGCATCGGATTGGCTTTATCTAAGGAAATTATCAGTCTGCATCATGGGGAAATCTATGCAGAGAGCCCTGAAGGGAAAGGGGCAGTCTTTACCATTGAATTGCAACTGGGTAAGGAGCATTACAAATCGTCGGAAGTCGATTTTTATATGGGCGGGGAAACGGTGAGTGTTCCTGAAACTGAATCTGTTTCTGCTTCTGCCGGCAAGGAAAGCGAGGAGGAGAAAGAACAGCCTGTCGATTCGTCTTTGCCTACCGTGCTGATTGTAGAAGATAATAAGGATTTATGTAATATGTTGAAGTTGCAATTGGAAGATAAATTCAATATTTATATGGCCAATGATGGTGTGGAGGGGCTGAAGAAAGTACATCTCTATCATCCCGACATGGTAGTCACCGACCAGATGATGCCGAATATGGATGGAATAGAGATGTTGCAACGCATCCGTAAAGATTTCCAAATCAGTCATATTCCGGTGATTATCCTGACGGCGAAAGGTAATGATGAAGCGAAGACCAAAGCGATAAGCATGGGAGCGAATGCCTATATCATCAAACCTTTCAGCAAAGACTATTTGGTGGCACGTATCGAACAGTTGCTGAATGAACGTAAATTGTTCCGTGAACGTGTATGGCAGCAGCCCGAAGAACATAAGGAGGAACAGGATACATACGAACAGTTCCTAGTGAAGAAAGATGTGCAGTTCATTGAAAAGATTCATCAGGTTATAGAAGAGAATTTGGATAATAGTGATTTTAATATAGATACTATAGCATCAACTATCGGGCTGAGTCGCTCGGCTTTCTTTAAGAAGTTAAAGAGTCTGACCGGGTTTGCTCCGGTGGATTTAGTGAAAGAAATTCGTCTGAATAAATCAATAGAGTTGATTAAAAAATTCGGATATGAGTATTTCAGAA
>ENA-OQER01000302-OQER01000302.1-human-gut-metagenome-genome-assembly--contig:-NODE-302-length-27986-cov-1.904447_pt1 | contig 27986 bp, 41 predicted proteins | sample MGYA00242797_ERZ504639 | MGnify/ENA primary metagenome ERZ504639 (study PRJEB26092, sample SAMD00036306) | human gut metagenome | host: Homo sapiens | study: EMG produced TPA metagenomics assembly of...
AATTGATAGATTACATTTACGATCATGGCGGTGAACCAACCATTCCATCCCGCCGAGGAGCTAAATTTGAACGTCGCTGCGATTGGTGGTTTTATAAGGAAAGACATCTGGTCGAAAATTACTTTCTAAAATTGAAAGCATTTTGCCGGATAGCAACACGTTATGACAAATTAGCATTCACTTACCTAGGGTTCTTATGCATCGTCTCAATATTAATTTGGTTAAAATGAACAACTTAAAATGTTTTTCAAACACGCTCTAATACACCATAATCACGAACACTTTCAATTGTTTCCAACATCTTATCGTCCATTTTTACCTTAAACGGATGATTCGGGAAATCTGTAATTTCATAAATAGAAATATTTTTACATATTCCTGATTCTTCTGCTCTCTTTCTTCTTGTGTCGTAAATAAATCATCTGCTGAGGGAAGATTCATGTTTATTTCTCTGCCTTTCGCCACACTGCATCACCTCCCTGGTAAATTCTTCATATGCCTGCGCTACAGTTCCATCTTTGTCATAAGTATAAATGCTCTTTCCTGCAGCACTACTTTCCGCTGCTGTGGTAGCCACCGGAATCACAGTCTTAAATATACGGATGTGCTGTCCATATGTTGCATTCAAATTATATGCTGTTGCTCTGGCAAGTCTTGTCCGCATGTCTGCTAATGTTAGCAAAGCTCCATCAATTTTCAACTCTGGGTTGAGTTGTCTTTGCACCTTACCGATGGTTTTCATAAGCTGTGTCATCCCCTTTAGTGGCAAATACTGGGCCTGCACTGGAACAATCACGCTGTCTGCCGCAGCCAACGCATTGATGGTCAGCATTCCTAAACTCGGCATACAATCTATCAGGATATAATCATAATCCTTTTTCAAATCCGATAGATATAATTTTAATGTCTGTTCCCTGCTCATCGCATTGACCAGTGAGATTTCCATACCGGATAATTCAATATTTGTGGGAATAATATCTACGTCCTCTTCGTGATGCAAAATTCCTTCATTATATGCAAATGGTTCATCTTGTAAAATCTTCTGCATCTGTGTCGCCAATGTAACCGGAAGATTGTCTGCATCAGTCCAACCTAATGCAGTAGTCAGATCTCCCTGTGGATCAGCATCGACCAGCAATACTTTTTGCCCCTACTTTGCAAGACCGATTCCCAGATTTAAGTTGTTGTGGTCTTAGCCGTACCTCCCTTCTGATTCGCAAGAGCGATTACTTTACACTTAGTCATATGGCATCCTCCTTGAATAATTTAATAGCCAATCTTTTTTACGGGACTGGCTATGTATAAAAATGGATATGAAAAAACCGACTGATTCTTGGTGAACCAATCGGCTATGTAAAACTTCTAGTTACTTTACGTATTTTGGACTCTTGTATTCGTCAAAATGCATTGATTACCACAAAACTCTGCTTTGTCCCATCCTCGCTCTTTTGCAGTCGTACAAAACCAATCCTGTACCTTTTTCGTTACTTTTTGCATCTTATCATCTGGATTCTCTTTGTTATAAATTCCTAATACCTGATCACTATTGGCTATTGTACTTGGGTTATTTTTTGACTGATCATCCGGATCTGGTAAAACGTATGGTCTAGACATATCACTTTCTCCTTTCTCGTTAATATTTCTATATGCATTATAACATTTTCTTTTCAAAAGACAATAACTCTTTCAATAAATACACCACATCGAAAGTACTATGAATTTTAATTTCTATTTTTTTCATTCATATATTCAACTCTTCTTATGTCTTGAATTCGTATCCTATATTCAATCTTTTCGTCTGCCTTTATGCCTATAAACCATTTGCCTTTTTTCTGTATAGAATTTACATCCAAATTTTGTATTTCATTTTCGTCCCCGGTATAAATTGTCGCATATTTATATCCATACTCTTTCTTTCCATCCAGAAAAAATCTCGCAATTACAAAAAATCCAACTGTACCAATAAGGCATAGCAAATCTATCAACTTACTATTAACTATATATCTCGAAAAAAGAGTACAAGCCAAAAGCGCAGGAAATATATACACAATCAATAATATGTAGTGTTTCCCTGAAAAATTACTTTATCGCAATTCTCTCCTCTTTATTTTTCCATTCATTTTGTAATATTACTATACAAACTAATATATCAAATACCAATAAAAATATTTTTGATATTCCATCAAAAGTACTTTTTGAAATAAATTCTTTCAATAATTCCGTATCAATATATCGTATACATACAAAAACAATAGTCGCAATTATAGTAGCTAACAACATTTTTAAAAATAAGAAGAAAAAATTTCTCTCTATTTGACGCATTTTTTCTACATTTCCATCCCTTTTTACTATTATATTTAATAAATGATCCTCCAACAGTAAGAATCACTCCTACTCCTCCAATTTGATTTAATATTTTTATTATGGTTAACATCATATTTTTTCTCCTCTAACTTGTTTCAGAAGTCACAAAACCTCTTCATCACCTGCTTTTCACTTATACTCTCATCACTACCGCTTCCACAACATCTGGATGTTCAACCACCGACTCACTACAAAATACTTCTGTTTTTCGACCTCCGTCTATTAACTAACAAAGTATTCTACCGCGTTTTCCGGGAAAAACTCTTTAAACTCGCCGTAGAGCTGAGCCGCCAGGGTCTTATTGTGAGCGATAATCAGAGTCGGCTTGTTCAGGCCTGTATCACATTGGCCATGGTAAAGGTCTTTCCCGATCCCGTAACACCCAGTAAAGTCTGGGCCTGATTGCCTTCTTGGAACCCTTTTACAAGAGCTTCAATCGCTTGTGGCTGGTCACCAGTTGGTTTATATTCGGAGTGTAATATGAATTTATCCATGATTTTCCTCCTCTTTTCACTCATTTGTTATGATTACTATCAGCCACAAATTCGTGTAATTTCAAAATTTATTCGTGTAATTTTCGACCAAAAATCTGGCTGAGCGTCGAATTTTTGCTCTTACACGAATTTAGGTTACAAAACTTGATTTTGCGACTATATAATACTAATCAACACGCCTGAAACCATTTGGACTATTCATCAGGCACACCAAGATAGTATACCACAATTAGTGAAAAAAATATAGAGGTCACAGGTACCTCTATATGTCTTACACAAAATTTGTGATTTATATTACCAATTCCAACGCTACAGAATCCATATAATCCATCACTGACAAGTTGAACTCCTCATCCTCTTCTGGAAGAACCTCTACCTGCTTCTGATTCAATGTCTTTTGCTCATCTATATGGCGAGTTCTAAACTCAGTTTTCTTTTTTTGCTTTGGCAAATCACTCCCTTCTGCCGGATTGACAGAAATCATCTTCTTATCCAGAGCATATACCATTGACGTATTCATTATTGTCTTTACCAATTTCGCAACGGATTCCGATATTTTAAATTCCTTATTATACCTCTACTTAGCTTTATCAGTTTCGTATTCCCCAAATGCGGATTGATGTGTTTCACAATCGCATTTCGATAAGCAACGTAAGATGGTTCTGTCATTTCAGGACGCATAATATCTTCCAAACAAAATTCCAGAAAATCCTCCATTGCTACGGTATCATAGACAACGTAGGTATTGGAATATAACTGACCTATAACTCTGTACGAGCTTGTTCCGCTGTCTTTTTTGATGTAAAACCACCTTTCTGCTGTGTAACATCACTGCCGTCCTGAAAAATAAGTTTTACTCTAAAACCATATTTATTTTTAATAGTGGTAGTACGATTTTAATCTTTCCACTCTAAACATAAGAACACAAGTGTCCTAATGTACCATCATCTCCCCAGTCATACCCAGTGGAATCAAAAATATTAGTATCTATTGTTACATATAATGGATATCTTATCACTGTAACTTCCTCCTTCCGTATTATGCGTATTAAATCTATTAGGAAGTTCTTACAACTCCAAACTATTTTCCTTTAATAAAAAGTCATAGATACTCATCGTAGTAATTCCATCTTCATCCCTTGTAACATTTACAACATCTTTCACAACGATAATCTTTTTAAAAGAATCATTTACATTTACAAGAGAAGCTTTTTCCTGAATACGCTTTTCTTCTGTCGGCATACTGAAAGCGGACTGGATATAATAACGTTTACTGCCAAGATTAGCTACAAAATCAATTTCCAACTGATTCTTGTACTCTTTACCATTTTCATCAGTTCCACGCTTTTCTACAACACCAATATCTACTGTGTATCCCCTGCTTCGTAATTCGTTGTAAATAATATTCTCCATCAGATGTGTTTCTTCAACCTGTCTAAATCCTAATCTCGCATTTCTAAGTCCCACATCTTCAAAATAATATTTCAACGGTGTACCAATGTATTTTCTGCCTTTTACATTATAACGATTGGCTTTATTGATAATAAATGCATCTTCCAAATGTTCAATATACTGTCTGATTGTATTTAGGCTAATTGTTGACTGAATCGCACTTTTAAAGGTAGCTTCAATTTTCGGTGGATTTGTCAACGAACCAATGGCAGAGGCTAAGATATTAACCAAATCTTCTAGCTCCTGCGTTTTTTCAATATGGTGTCTTTCAATAATATCCTTCAGATAAGTCTCTTTAAAAAGATTTGTCAGATAGCTAATTTTCTGTTCTTCCGTTTTCATTGTTACAGTAAGCGGAAGACCACCATACACAACATACTCTGCCCATCCACGGTACATATCACCATCGTAGGCTTCCATAAACTCTTTGAACGTTAATGGATAAATATGAATTTCGTCACCTCTGCCTCTAAACTCCGTAATCACATCCTTAGATAAGAATTTAGAGTTACTTCCTGTCACATATATATCCGCATTTCTGATATGAAGCAGCGAATTTAAAACTTCTTCAAACTCCTGTAACATCTGCACTTCATCAAGCATGATGTAATACTGCTCATCATCTTCTATCAAAGACTCGATGTAATCTAATATTGTATCCGGGTCACGATACTTTTTGTTTTTACGTTGATCCAGTTCAATCGTAATAATATGCGAAGCAGTCACACCATGCTCCAGCAAATAATTTTTGAAAATATTAAATAACAGATAAGACTTCCACATCTTCTGATACCAGTTACAACTTTTATCATTCCATTGTGCATACGATTAATCAAATCATTCAAGTATTTATCTCTCTTGATATCCATAAGTCACTCTCCTTTATTGCACATTTTATACGATTCCGTAAAAAAATATTCAATCAAATAAATTTTCACTTTATCTAGTTAAATTATCGTTGAATATTTTTTACGTTTGCGTCTTGTTTGTTCAATTATATTATACTTCTTTACAATGCAAAGCGCAAACCTTGTTGAATATTTTAGACAGTTCCGTAAAAAATATTCAACATAAATAGTCCTATATGTAAAAGAGGCAGCTTTCGCCACCTCTCAAACCTTATTTCTTATTCTGCTTTTTCTTTTCGACTATAGCATTTACCTTTTTTACGTAGCTGTCTCTTTGCTTTATTCATAGTCTTATCCTCCAATCTTATAAACTAACATCTTCACGCCGAGGTGTTTTCTTAGTTCCGGCAAAAGTCTTGGATTCTTCTTTTTCTATTCTCCTGTCCTCGTATCTGGAAGCCTTTTCAAACACCTTATCTGTTACATCGTAATGATACACCTGATCCGTAAGCTTGTCTTGTGTGTCAACCTGCGTTGCATTTATCTCTGTAACCATAGCAAGCAATGATTTATATTCCATATTTCCATCAGGAATCACATAACAAACAGCAGTATCTACCTCTTCCATTGTGTATCCGGCAGCTCCTGCAATCAGAACATTCTTAAAAGTTGCTACACCATTTTCGTCCGTAGTCGCATATTCTCTGACTTCGATACCAGAAGCACTTGTACCATATAAATGAAACTTCATGACAGAATTAAAACCATAATGCTGTCTTTTTATCTCCTAACGTATCCAGTTCCAACTCATCATAAGCAGTAGAAAAAGATTTACAGCCACAAAGCAGATCATATATCTGCAAAATCCCAATCTCCATCCTGACAGGAGCATAAATCCAAGCATGTTGATGGCAGCGTGGTCGAAGATGCAAGATAGCAGCTGCCGCCGCGATAAAAGATCGTTACCAGCAGAAAGTCGACTGCGATTGCAGAACGCAGTAAATCACGATCCACACAAGTGCAAAAGTCAGTTCATTTTTCTCATATGACTTTTTCATAGTATGTTTCTCCATAATTCTTTTAATGTGTACATCTCTGTCGGAAACTGATGGCGAATGTTTTCCTGTACCGAAAATTCTACATCTATTCCTGCTTGCTTTGTCACAGTATATAGTCGCTTTGCCATGGGCATACAATCATCATCATCTGATCCACAAAAGATTCGTATTGTTATATTCTTTTCCCTTAGTGTTTGAACCAAATCATGTCCATATTCTTGTAGAACTGGAATCCACGGACTCTGCAAAATCAACATATCGCAAACGGCTGGTGAAAAGCAAACGGAACGCAACAGCATATCACATCCTGCCGAAAAACCTCCACATACAATTTTTTGATAATCTATATTTTGTAGTTTTTCGATTGCATTTGCTACCGGAATATAGGAAAACATATCATAACTCCAGCGATATGTTCCGTACCCATCCGGTTCAGCACTTTGTATGGTTTCCATCTGCCACAGCTTATCATCTTCCATGATCGGCATCCAATCCCTACGTGCAATTTCACTGTTTTGTGTATTCCCATGAACAGCCAAAAACAGATTATTAGCACATTTTTGTTTCCATGAAAATAATGACTTTGTTTTAGCAACAGCAGCTGTATACCGGTCATTGGAAATTGATTTTAGTGAAATAAACTCCGAATTATTTTCCAATAGTTCTAGATCATCATCTTCCAATATCTCTGGACGATACCACCATCCTTATCCATAATTGCGTATTTCAGCCACTCCAATGCTTTTTCAGGCATACCTGCCCCGCCTGCCAGACAGGACAGGAAATACAGTGTTTGCGGTCCATAGTTTTCAGGAGCCTTTTTATAGGCATCCAATAAAAATAAATATGCATTATCATATCCGCTCTCCGCAATGTCTAATGTTTTCTCTAAAATATCATTTTCTTTTTTCAATTCTATTCCCTCTTTTCAAAAAGATGCAGAACGAACTCGATCTAACATCAAGTTCAGCTCTGTGTCTTAGCGTCTGACTGTTTCAAAAGTGTTATATGAAATTGTCGTAAATCAATGAGTGTTTCCTGCTTGCACTTTGGACAGAAAAGAAGATAATTCCGAAGAACAGTATCTCCTCGCAGCCACACACGGGTTTTCCCGTGACAATATGGGCATAGCAGCCATTGCCCTTGCTTTTCCATAATCATCACCTACTCATTCGATGGGGCAGAGATGAGCGTAATCTGTCGCGTTTTGCTGCCTTCCACTGCCTCTTTTTTTCATGTACTGACCGCAATCTGATTGATTTCCGTAAGAAAACCCGAAAACTCCTCGTCAGTCAGTAGCAGCGTGCAGTTTGTAAATAGTAACATATCCTTCTTGGGATCAGCCTTTCCACTGGAAAAATACTTCGCAAATGTTGCACAGATACTGAGCAGTGACATTTGTACCGCATTTCCGGTTTCATCTTCTGTCTCCATAGCATCCTTATTTAATTGATAAACGCTTTCAACAGTACCGCGAATTCGATTTTCACCCACAACCATAAGAATTGTACTATCTGTAAGAATCTTTATGTGCCGATACAGGCTTGCACTGGAACATCGGGCAGCGCTTTTCTGATTTCCTTGACCGTGCCGGTTTTGTGAAGCAAAAAATATTGAAAAATTCTTTGTCGGACAGGTTCATCACAATTTCAGCCATTTCCATCCTTTTATCTTCACTCCTTAAATTATTCTTTAATTAAATTCTCACTTTTAAGAATGTCAAGATTATTTTCATAATATTTCTAAGATTTCCTTTTTCTTCACAATCGGTTATATATAAGATTTTCTCTTTTATAACTAGAGCGTGTCTGAAAAAGGCTTTTCGTGAGCTGCGAGTCCCAGTTTGTGGGAGATTTTATCCGAATGAGGATAACATATACCGCAAACTGGGGCTTACAGATTGCGGAAATGATTTTTCAGACACGCTCTAATTTCGCCTGGAAGTTTCTGACAGTATTCCGGGGACTTCATGCGGATTGCTTCATAGAAAAATTGTGAGCTTTTTGGTACCCTTTATATTTCAGTGCTCTTATTCATTTCCATTTAATATCTCCACCAGTCTTTTTTCTTTGATAATAGCAATTCCCTGACTTTCATCGCCCAATATGATCAGATTATCACCTGGCTGAATATCAAATATTTTTCTTGCTTTTGCCGGTATCACAATCTGACCTTTCTCTCCCACTTTCGTGATTCCAAAAACATGCTTTCCCTTTGGCGGAACACCAAGACCAAGATTATTGCTGTTTTCTCTGTCATAATTTACAAGATCATCCAGACTTACATCTAATACTTCTGCCAGAAGTTTACCCCTCTCAATATCAGGTAGGGATTCTCCTGTTTCGTATTTTGAAAGTGTCTGTCTACTTACACCAATTTTTTCAGCCAGTTCATCCTGCGAAAAGCCATGCATTTTACGTGCGGATACAAGATTATCTTTAAACATGTTTTCCCTCCTTTTTCAGACCCAATACACACCAGCGGATAATCGGTATCCTGCTGATGATTTCGTATAAAAGCAATGCACCTGCAAATGCACTGATTCCCACGACTATATATACAATCTCTGCCGGAAGTTCTGAAGCAAAACACCTCAGATAATAAGCTACACAAGCTAATGGAAGATAATGAAAAACATAAATTCCCCAGGATTTTTTTGACATCCATCTTGATACTTTGTTTTCCAAGTTTCCATATTTTTTCATAAATGCCAAAATTGCAAGAATTGAAAACCAACAATAAATACAAGCAGGCATATTATTAAGTACAGGCTCTACCGCATAGTTTTCACCATAATAATATATCGTGTAGAATATTCCTGTTGCACCGGCTGCGATCAGAAAAATCGCCCACCATTTACTTAAGCACTCAACAACCGTATCATGCGAAAAAATGAAATAACCTGTAAAAAAACAGAACCCGTAAATTCCAAACCGGTACACAGTTACTATCGGCGTATTAAGAACTTGTGCGAATCCATATACACAGACAGTTAACAAAATCAGCAACCAGACTGGTGTTTTTTCTCCTCTTTTCCAGATACGATCCCTTTCAAATTTTCTCACTAGTAACAGAAGCATCGAAAAAATCCATAGCACTTGTATATACCACAGAACACCGATTCCTGATATAGCCATGACCACATACCGAACTATTCCCGGAACTGATTCAAAACTTTCAAAAGCACCGCTGATTTTCATATTATAATATCCCAGTATCCATTGAAATACAAAAAGTCCAATGGTGGAAGGAACCAACAGCTTGCGTGTTTTATCTCGGATACATTCTTTTAAATTATGCTTTTCCAGGTAATATCTGACTGTCATACCAGACACCGTAAATAACAATGCCATCATCCATGGATATACGAGATATTGGAAAGCATCCTGCAACTGTTCTTCTTTAAACGGACCGATTACTCCAAACGGCTGGGCACCATTGTACATATAAATCACATGATAAATAACAACAATACAAACCGTAATCCAGCGAATATTATCCAGATATATTCTTCTTGTGTTATCCATACTTTTCCCACCTTCGCAATTATTTTTAACATATTTTAGCATGAAAAATGTGGTCTTACGACCAACTTCCCTTAACATTTTCTGCTGAATTTTGTTAAATCGTTGCATTATGCTATACCTTCGTTTACGACTCATTTTTAATTTGACTAATGGTATGCTCTATAACTGTGATATGCATAATTTCTATGCTATCATAGACCTTGTTCAATTTGTTCTATGAGCATACCGTTTGCGGTATATAATCCATTCTTTGCGCTTATTATACTTTTACAAACTAAAAATATCCCTCAGGGCTTCAAACCCTGAGGGGCATCTCCATTCAACTTAAAGACACTACTTTTATTTACATCGCCCTCTTCGTGATTCTTTTTGTTTTTCCGGAGATGATAGGGTTCGATTCCAAACAGGACATCGATATACGGAAGACACAGTGTACAGAAATCTCTGTTTCGTCATCAATACTCCAGGTAAGCCCCCTTCATCGACTTGCTGCATGCTGACTGAAAAGTCTCAGCACACCTTTTTTTATATTTTGCTTCTACCGGTTTCCAGTTTTTCCGTCTTTCGGCAAGAATCTGGTCAATTTCCTCCATCGACTTACGCTCTCCTGCAACTCCGATGATATTCAGTTTTCTTTCCATAACATCAATTTCAATCAGATCACCTTCTTCTACAAGTGCGATCGGACCGCCGTCAACCGCCTCAGGACTGCAATGACCGATAACCGGACCTGTGGATGCGCCGGAAAAACGGCCGTCTGTAATCAGCGCAATACTCTTTCCAAGCTCTTTATCACTGCTGATTGCCTCTGATGTATAGAACATCTCCGGCATTCCGCTTCCTTTTGGTCCCTCGTAGCGGATGAAAACGGCGTCTCCTTTCTGAACTTTATGCTTCAGGACAGCATCCAGGCATTCTTCTTCGCTGTCGAATGGTCTGGCACGGAGCACAGCTTTAAACATCTCTTTCGGACATGCCGTATGCTTGATCACGGCTCCTTCCGGTGCAAGATTTCCACGGAGAATGGCAATACTTCCATCGGTTCCGATCGCCTTCTCATACGGACGGATAATATCTTCTTTTGTGAGTTTTACCTGATACCGTCTGTTGAATTCCTGAAGCCATTTTTCACATTTCTCATAGAATCCGTTCCGCTTCAGCTCTTCCAGATTTTCTCCTAATGTCTTTCCTGTAACAGTCATTACATCCAGATGGAGGTGTTCCTTGATTTCTTCCATGATAGCCGGTACACCGCCTGCATAGTAGAAGCACTCTGCCGGCCAGCGTCCTGCAGGACGTACATCCAGAAGATATCTGGCATTTCTGTGCAGTCTGTCAAAGGTATCTCCGGTAATCTCAATACCAAATTCATGTGCAATTGCCGGAAGATGAAGCAGGCAGTTGGTGCTTCCTGAAATTGCCGCATGTACGAGAATTGCATTTTCAAAGCTTTCCATCGTCACAATATCTGAAGGACGCATATGTTCCATCTTTGCCAGTCTTACCGCCTGTCTTCCAGCCTCTCTTGCAAATGCAAGGAGATCCGGGCTGGTTGCCGGCATCAGTGCTGTTCCCGGAAGTGCAAGACCAAGCGCCTCTGCCATGATCTGCATCGTAGAAGCTGTTCCGATAAAAGAACATGCACCGCAGCTCGGGCAGGCATTGCATTCGCCCAGTCAAGCTTTTCTTCATCAATCTCGCCGCGCTCAAACTTGCACTGTACATTCCGAGCTGCTCCAGAGTCAGCATTCCGGACCCGCATTCATGGTTCCACCCGGAACAAACACGGACGGAATATCGACTCTGGCAAGTCCGATCAGATTTCCCGGCACTCCTTTGTCGCAGCTGGAAAGATAGACACCGGCATCAAGCGGAGTCGCATTTGCATGAATCTCGATCATATTTGCAATCATTTCACGGCTGGCCAGGCTGTAATTGATTCCGTCTGTTCCCTGGCTTTCGCCGTCACAGATATCGGTGCAGTGATAGCGTGCACCAAATCCGCCTTCCTCTGCAATTCCTTTCCGTACCTCTTCCTCCAGGATATTCAGGTGGCCGCTGCCGGATGACTGTCACCATACGTGCTTTCCACTATGACCTGAACCTTTCCCAGATCTTCTTTCGTCCATCCGGTTCCGATGCGCAGCGGATCCAGCTCCGGCGCAAGTTTTCTCATTTTCTGACTTTTTAACTGCATTATCTTTTCCTCCCTGTACCTTTTATGTACTTTCGGAATCTTTCTACACTTTCTTTTGCGGCTGATTTTCCGGCAGTTGCAATCATCAGCCGCATTGGATCCGCCGCAACGTTGCTCCTTCCATTCTTCTGTCTTCTCCTAATTCATCTGATGTTTTTTCACATCACACACCAGCATTTCCTGCTATTTTCTTGTGTTACACGAATATCTTTTGTTGTTCAGCCTTGAATTCATCCGATGTATTTTATCGTATAATCATCTTATTTAAAAATCAATATTGGAATTTTATCTAAAAAAACATTTTTTGTTTTTGTGTGTTTTGATACTTTGACTTCGATCTATAAAGATATTATGATAAGAAGTAATAACGGAACAGCTAAGAAACGGAGCAAATCATATGATGACTTATCACAGGAAGAAAAAGGTCTTCCGCAAAAAATATCAGATGACATCATCGCGCTTATTTTAGAGGAAAATTTGAAGCCGGGAGACAAACTCCCCAATGAAACCATTCTCTCGCAGCGCCTGGATGTGGGAAGAAGTTCTCTCCGGGAAGCCATGAAGCTTCTGGCCTCCCGAAACATTGTCACCGTCCGCCAGGGATCCGGAACCTATATCGCCGCGTCTCCTGGTATGGTAGAAGATCCCCTTGGATTTATTTTCATTGACAATAAACAGAAGCTGGTTCAGGATCTTCTGGAGGTTCGTTTTCTGCTCGAACCTTCGATTGCTGCCATGGCTGCCACACGCGCAGATGAAAAAGACATCAAAAAAATCACTGCACTCTGCGATGAAGTAGAAACGCTCTTAAAAAATCATGAAGATCACACACAAAAAGATATTGATTTTCACACAGCTATCGCTTTAAGCAGCAAAAACGTTGTTGTACCAAGCTGATACCTGTGATCAACAGTTCCATTCCTCTGTTTGTGGAGACAACCGGGGGAATCCTTCGCAGGGAAACCATAGAAAGCCACCGTGAAATTGCCGATGCGATTGCCTGCCGCGATCCGCTCCGCGCACAGGATGCCATGTATCTCCATCTTGTCTATAACCGCAAATGGATCTGCAGCCTCTCGCAGAAGCAATGAATTATACAAAAAGCCCGGGCACTTGGCTCCGGGCTTTTTTCGTTTAAACAAGCAAGCACAAAATACGGAAAGGTGTAAATATCATCACCATAACGAATTCCGAAGCACAACAACTCCGAAAATCAGCAATACACTCCCGGGATAAAAAAGAGGACACCCCCAAGTACCGGTTTTTGCGGCTGATATTCTGTGATATTTTTGGGATTGGACGGTTCATAATAGCCGGTACGCTGCATGCCGGGCTTTTGCACGGTGTCAGATCCATGACGGCTCGTATAGTGATAGACCTCTCCGTTTACTGTGTACTCATAGGTCGGCAGATAACAAATATCCGTGACCAGTTCCTGATTGCCGTCACCCTTGTCTTCCCATCGCTGGTTTCTGATTTCGTCTGTTTGATCAGTGTCATAGTTGTGGTGGCTGTGTACTTTTGACTGTCATCCTCATAGTCGGCATAAACCTTTTTCCGATGCCGGGTTCCCAGCCAAAACAGAAGTATTGCTCCCAAAAGTAACCCAATTGCCAGACCCATACATTTCCCCCTTCCTGTCTGCTTTCTTTTGTAAGTATTGATTTATAATAACTATTCAGCAGCCACTGTCCCGCGAGGTGTTTTGACATGAATATGTCAAATCCCGAGACATACAAGCCATAATGCCATCACCGGTTTCTTCTGTTTTTATTATAACAGAACCCTTCTTTCCGCACTACTATATTATTCATCTGTGCAAAAAGATTGTTACTGGTTACTGTTCACTCCGTTCTCAGCAACACGCCTTGCAGAATATCACCAGTGAACAGCAACAAAGGATTCCATAAAAATAATTTCATGTAAACTATGAGAAACACATTGCGCATCCTCGCGGAGCGTTTTACTTTACAGGAAAGCAATTTCCTGTAGAGTAAAAAAGCTTCCCGGGAAAATCCCGGGAAGCTTTCTGAATTTATATTTTTTATTCTATTTCTTCCGGCTCCATGCTCAGCACGTGCTCTTCACCTTTTTCAGTGATATCATATTTCTTTTTGTACTCGCTGAAGTATGTGTAATATTCGAAACTGTCCGTCGGATAGATCTTACTGTCGCGGATATGCATATCCGGGTCTTGTTCGCCACTCTTCATCAGGGCTACCATGGCACTTGCACAATGGGATGCAATTCGTCCGAAGCTATTCAGGATATCGTTAAATACAGTTCCCTCTTCCAGCCCGCAATTGCCATTGCTCAGTCGTTCCACATGGTGCATCTTCAACTCGTCACACAGATGTGTGATGACCACACCGAGAGGAGCCACCCTCTGTGCTGCCTCTTTATCATCATTCAGAAAAGCGTTGCAGGTAATGTTGATTTCTTCGCGTACCGCTCCATAACGATATTCAGCTCATTCCATGCTGCCGGTGAAAAGTCTGTGTGATTGTCATGCATCTCGTTGGACATATGCGCAATATAAGAAGCATGGTCTCCGATACGCTCAAAGTCACCGATCGTGTGCAGATACAGAGATACCTGACGGGTCTGTACCGTGTTCATCTCACGCTTTGTCAGCTGAATCAGATATTCTCCCAGACGGCTTTCATATTTGTCAATCAGATCTTCTTTTCTCTGTACTTTGTCAAACTTATCCTGCTGATATTCATTCAACAGATTCATGGCTCTGTTGACATTCTTGCGAAGTTTCTTTGCCATGCCGTTCATCGCACGGTGACACTGCGCGATTGCCAGTGCCGGATAGTTCAGCAGACGTTCCTCTAACAGATCAAAATCTGCTTCGTCTTCCAGTTCTTCCGCACTGTCTTTTACCAGGATGCATACCAGCTTTTCGAGTTTCGGAATAAACGGGAACAGTACTACTACAGTTGCCACACGGAATACTGTATTTAACAGTGCGATAGATACCGGTGTCATCACCATATCTGTAAAGGTAAAGTGAACAAATGCATTGGCTGTATAAAAGATAACAGACACATGATCAGTCCGAACAGGTCGTTCAGCAGATAGACCAGAGCGGTTCTCTTTCCATTTTTATTGGCGCCGATCGCAGAGATCAAAACCGGACAGGCCGCACCAACACCGATTCCCAGTACGATAGGGAAAGCACTTGCAAATGTTAAGAGACCGGTAACAGAAAGTGCCTGCAGCACACCAACGGTGGCAGATGCACTCTGTAAAACTGCTGTAAACAGGATACCTACCAGAATACCTGCCAGCGGGTTGGAAAACATCGTCAGCATCTTGATAAAGGTAGGATTTTCACGCAGCGGAGAAACCGCTCCACTCATCATCTGCATACCTGTCATCAGAATGGCAAAACCAAGCATGATATTTCCAATATTCTTATGTAACGGAACGTTTGCAGAACATACGGAAAATAATACCAAATTACAGCTACAACGGCAGAAATCGTCGCAGTAGAAAAGATACTTGCGATTCCGCCACCGCTTCCTCCAATATAAGAAAGACACAGGATCCAGCCGGTAATACTGGTTCCGATGTTGGCACCCATGATGATACCGATCGCCTGCTTCAGCTTCATCATACCGGAGTTTACAAAACCGATGACCATGACCGTCGTGGCGGATGATGACTGAATCACACTGGTAACACCCGTACCAAGAGCTACTCCTTTCAACGGTGTATTTGTCATTCGATATAAGAAGCTTCCAGTTTGTTACCTGCCACCATCTTCAGCCATCGCCCATCAAAGACATTCCAAACAAAAATAATGCTACACCGCATAGCAAAGACAAAATCATTGAAAAAATTGTCCATATTTTTCTCCTTCTGTTGTCTGACATCCCGGATCTGTTTCCGGAATGGACACATTCTAAATTTGGTTTCTTTTTACTTTTGTTTTACTTCTTATTTTCTTTTTCTTAACATTTCCTTTCTTATTATGCCATGTTGCCGTCATGATTACAATGTTTGATTGTTTTCCGACGTGATTTTTATCATCCCGTCAAAAATGCGCCGTTTTTTTTGTGTAAATTTCAGCAATTTTCCAACTATTTTCTCTATTGACATACTTGTGTGTACCTTTATGTCAATTTCGGCTTTTCTGTTAAATTTTTAACGTCGCAGTATGGCTCTCCGTAGAATGTTTTTTCATTTACGGGAAGAAAATTGCCCGGAACAAAAAACGATGTCTCATACTCTGTTCAGAAGTTATGAAACATCGTCTTACTTTTACAAATACGAACGAATATCCACCACAAGTTTTTCTTCTATATTAATCAGCCGTTTGGCAATATCCTTTGCCTTTTCGTCAGCCTCTGCATACTGGTTCAGATAGCGGTGCAGCGACTTGGTTCCCATATTGCATCCATCCGTCATCAGATCGGCGATCGTTGTGTCAGACTCATCCATCACCAGTTTTCCTTTCGTCTTCATCCAGGACATGCCTTTTGCCATCAGGTTCGGTTCTTTCCCCTCATCCCCGTTGGCTTCCAGTTTCCGCCGGATCTCCTCCTGCAGTTTTTCATGTTTATCCCTGCATCCAAGTAACAGCTGCCGGAATTTTTCTTCCTTTACATACGGAAGTACCTCCTGAATCGAAGTAATTCCCATCTGTACACCGGCGTCACACTCCTGTAACAGCCGGATTGTCTCTTCCTGTCCCATCATTTCTTACTGCCTCCTTTTTTTGTTACATGCAGATATAGTATGACGTTTGAAAAAGACTTTTATGCGAATATTTTTGTTTTTCTAAAAGTCTCATGCATGATTGACGTAACATGTTTTGATGTATTTTTCAGACTCCCACGATTGCTCTGCTCCAGATTTCCGTCAGTTTTTCCAGGGAATACGCTGCATTGGCAGGGCTTGTGGACGGCAGTTCTTCCATCGGAAGATTCAGTTCCTTATCCTGATACTTCCTGTAAAGTTTTCCTGCTGTTTTTCCGTTGGTGTAAACTTTCTGGATCTGCGACGCTTCCACGATTATCCCAAGATTAGCCGGAATCACATCTTTGATACTACTGTCACTGGATCCTATGATACTGCACTGTTCAATCACATCATACACAGCAACACCATGTCTGAGAAGCATCTCCTTTTTCTCTTCCACCGTTTCTGGCTCATCCTCCTTTAATACCGCCGCCAGTACTTTCCAGAAGCGATTCCGCGGATGCCCGTAAAAAAATGCCTGTTCCCTTGATTTCACAGATGGGAAACTTCCCAGATCAGAATCCGTGATTCTCTGTTATACACCGGCCCAAAGCGTGGCTGATGTTTTGATATTCTTTCATATATCTACTCCTTTTTTTAAACCGCCTAAAAATAAGGGAATCTCCACCAAGCAAGGCGAATCTTCCCTTATTTTCTCATTATTTTTTTATTTCACTGCCCGTTTTCTTCCCGGACAACACTGTTCCTGCAATCAGTAACACCGGAAAAACAATCGCTGCAAGGATTCCTCTTTTCAGATCTTCGGAAAACATGCTGGATACATAGCCGACCAGTGTCGGACCGCCGGAGCAGCCGAGGTCACCGCCGAGGGCTAACAATGCAAACATAGCGGTTCCACCGTTTCGCATGACAGCAGATGCCTTGCTGAAGCTTCCCGGCCACATAATTCCTACGGACAGACCGCAGATTGCACATCCCAGCAGGGACAGCTGTGGAAGCGGAGACAGGGAAATCAGCAGATAAGAGCCTATACAAAGCAGCCCGCTGCCCACCATGAACTTGTCAAGATCGATTTTATCACCAAATTTTCCATAAAACGCTCTGGCACTTCCCATCAGGATGGCGAAAGCATCGGTCCTGCCAGATCGCCGATCGATTTGCTTACTCCCAGACCTTTTTCTGCGAAAGTGGACGCCCACTGGCTGACCGCCTGCTCGCTGGCTCCGGCGCAAACCATCATCAATAACAGGATCCAGAACATTTTCTCCCTGCACAGGTCAAGAATTGTCATTCCCGTTTCTCCTTCTTCTACCAGAGGAGCAATCGGTGCTTTTGTAAAAATCAGTCCGTTCACAATTGGGATGATCGCCCAGGCACACGCAAGGATCTTCCAGTTTTCAATCCCGAAAATTTTAAAAAAGCAGGTGGAGATCAATACAACTGCCACATGTCCCCAGCAGTAAAATGAATGCAACAGACTCATCGCTTTTTCTTTGTTGTCTGTCGGGCAGCTCTCCATGATCGGACTGATCAGTACTTCGATCAGACCGCCGCCGATCGCATAGATCATAACAGACAATAGAATTCCTGTATACGCATCCGGTAAAATGTTTGGCAGTACGACCAGTCCGATCAGTCCCAGCGCGGATGCCGCATGTGCGATCACGATCGATACCCTGTAGCCGATCTTATCGACAAATCCGGCAGATAGCAGATCCACGATCAGCTGAACACCAAAGTTGAGTGTAATCAGCATGGTAATCTTACTCAACGGAATCCCATACGTTTTTCAAAGGTTAAAAATAGCAACGGTACAAAGTTATTGACCACCGCCTGCACCACATAGCCGATAAAACAGGCATATATGGTTTTCTGATAATTATCTTTCATCACTTTTCTCCCATGTGCGCCCCGTTTTCCGGAGCTTATCCTGTTTATATTATATATCAGCCTGTGTCGTTTGTAATTGCATTTATTTCACTTCTTTTTATACTATATATCAGTAACTGTTCATTCCCCTCACAGTTACGCTACCTGCTGTATAGTTACATTCATTCATCCTTTAGCTGAGATACTTTCTGATTGCAGCCTCCTGCAACCCTTCCCCGATCACGATCAGGATCTCCTGTCCTTCTTTGATCGGCTGTTTTTTCAATTCATGGCGAGTTGCATTGACCTCGATCCAGCTGCCATTTTCCTCCTGCATAAATCCTTTGATCCGGAAGACTGCCCCACAGGACGGATCTGCAAAGATTTTTTTCATTCCAGCAAGAATTTTCTCCACCGGCATCTGACGTTCCATCACATACACCGTGTCAAAACTGTTTTCTTCTGTAAATCCATTTTTTGATAATTTTCCTGCACATAACCGCATTGCTGAAGCTTTGCAAAATCCTCATCCGTGAGCGCCAGACTGCCTTTCCGGATAATTTCCTGATCCAGTCTGCGACCGCAGCGTACCTTTTCCAGTGCTCTGTTCAGATGTGTGACCGTTGCCTTGATTTCTTCCTTCGTTGCCTCTTCTGCTCGGCTCAACACAACCGCACCCGCATGTGCCGCCTCCGAAGCCAGCAGATACTCAGACATGTCCGAAAGTTCCGACTCCAGCTTTGCGTTGACTACGGTAATGACATTTCCGATCTGATACCACCGATCCAGTGGTTCATCCCGCAGCACATCAAAGAATTCATCCACATCGTATACACCGGATGGTTCCACCAGTACCCGATCATACCCGCACATTCCCATCGCGATCAGCTTCGTGCGAAATCTCCTCCGGTGTGTTTCCCTGTCGCATCCACCAGCGATCATCTCCAACTCGCACTTATCCCCCATCAGTTCCTGCAATAATAACATATCCACATTGACCGCGCCAAATCATTTTCCAGAATCCCGATGTTCATTCCCTGATCCATCAGATATTTTGCATAGTGTTGATAAATGTCGTTTTTCCCGAACCTAAGAATCCGGTGATAAGATCAATTGTAACCATATTTTCTCACCTCACGTTATTTCCATATCATTCTGTCAGTTTTACATGACTACATTATGTTCGGTATTACTCCTGTTCTCACCTTACCCTCTTGTCACACGATGGATCCGGGTTTCATCATAACGATCCTGCTGGGTTCTCTCTTCTGCCGGATATCCCAGCGCAAAGATACCGAGGCCCGCTGACTTTCCGGAATACCGATGATTTTTTCTACTTTTTCCATCCTGTCCTCTAACGGCGCGATTCCCATCCAGACACCTCCTAGTCCCACTTCATCGGTGGCAAGCCACATATTTTCCATACAGATACTCAGGTCAATCTGTGCGTACGCCGGTACGGTACATTCTTTCCGGTAAGCGGTAACGATCGCCACCGGTGCTTTCGCAGTGAGTTTTGCGTATGGTGTTGTCTCAGAAAGTTCTTCTAAAATCTCCGGATCTTCCACGATGTAGAATTCCCACGGCTGCTGGTTACAGGCAGATGGTGCTGCCATGGACGCCCTCAGAATATAATCCAGTTTTTCCGGTTCTACTTTTTTTCCTGATACTTTCTAATACTGACTCTGTGAAATAAATCTGCCATTGTTTTGCCTCCTTACATTTTTATATCTGCTATCTTATCATTTTTTCACAAAACTTCCAATCTATTTCTTCATACAGCTGCTTCTGACATTATTTCCGATTACTGTTCAGTACACCCACAGTTACGGGTAAAATCCATTCCAGGTCTTCTGTCATTCTTAAACATAAAAAATTCGAATCCATCTGTTGTACAACAACTTATGAATTCGAACTTTTTATGTTTTTGATACTGAATTGTTCTGTACTTCGTACTCGCCCAATCCTTTTCAAGTATTCCCTACAGGCTGAACACACCCAGTGACTGCAGAAGCAGTGCTGCCAGCAGAACCGGCGCGATGAATTTTACCATAGCAATATACAGTTTCTTTCTTCCGAACTTATAGCCACCAATCGTTACTTCATCAATAATCGTCTGTGGTTTTACCACCCAACCGATCAGGATACAGCTGAGCAGTGCAACAGTCGGCATCAGCAGGTTGTTGCTCAGATAATCCATCAGATCCAGGATCTGTGCAACCGCACCATTCGGAAGTTTCAGTTCAAAGTACAGGACATTGTATCCCAGACACACGATCACTCCGACAATACATGCATAGATCGTTACCAGAACCGTTCCTTTCTTTCTGCTCACATGGAACCTGTCAATAATGTTGGATACAATCGATTCCATGACAGATACGGAAGATGTTACCGCTGCAAAAGATACCATCAGGAAGAAAATCGTTCCGATGACCGGACCGGCTGCTCCCATCGCCTCAAAAATCTTCGGCAGTGATACAAACATCAGTCCCGGACCGGCGGACATTCCCTCCGTTCCCATGAACGTATACACGGCCGGAACGATCATCAGACCGGGCCAGCAGAGCCACCGCGGTATCAAACCATTCAATCTGATTAATGGACCGCATCAGATTGGTCTCTTTCTTTACGTAAGATCCATAAGTTACCATAATACCCATCGCCACACTGATCGAGAAGAACAGCTGTCCCAGTGCATCGACAAATACGATCACAAAGTCTTTCAGTGTCATACCACTGAATTTGGTACCAGATAAACTTTCAGCCCCTGCAGACCGGTTCTTGTCACACCGTCCGCATCGCTGTGAGACAACGTCATCGAAAAGATGGATATACCAACGATCATTACCAGAAGAATCGGCATCAGGATTCTACTGTAATTTTCAATTCCTTTGTTTACTCCCCTGTAAACAACAAATGCGGTCAGGAACAGGTAGATAAACAGCCAGATGATCGGCTGCCACACGCTTGTGATATAACCGGTAAAATAACCGTCCTGTGCGGCTTCCACCCCATGTCCGGTGATAAAGGTTCCCAGATATTTCAGTACCCATCCACCGATGGAACAGTAATAGGGCAGAATCACAACCGGAATGATACACGCCAGAATGCCAAGACCGCCCCATTTGGGGTGAATCATCCGGTACGCATTCAACGGACTCTGTCCGGTTTTTCTTCCGATAGCTACATCTGTGGTCAACAGCGTAAAACCAAAGGTCAGTGCCAGAATAATGTAAACCAGAATGAAGGTTCCTCCTCCATCCTTCGCTGCCAGATACGGAAATCTCCAGATATTTCCCAGTCCGACAGCACTTCCTGCTGCTGCAAGTACGAATCCAATGGATCCGGTAAAATTCCCTCGTTTGTTTCCTTTCTCCATATTTCACTCTCTTTCTAAAATTTTTGTACCTTACTACTGTACCCTGATTTCAGAATCTTGTCTATCATTTTCCTGATTTTTTTTGGTTTTTTATAATCCTTCAGCAGATAGGATCCCGTGAGGTGTTCCGGCATGAAAATGGTTACCGTTCACTCCGTTCCCAGTAACACGCTTTGCGATGCACAGAATTTTTACTAATCGCATAAGCAGATATTTTTAACATTTCTCGCAAAATCATGTTATAATTTAATCTGATACGAATGAAACTTACTATCTTTCGGAATATATAAGAATAAATGGAGGGGACTATGGAGCATCAACGACTGACAAATAAAGAAGTGAAAAAGAAAAACCGGAATCAGATTTTCCGTTATATTTGTACCCATGGAACGGTATCCAATCCGGATATTGTCTCCGACCTGCACCTGAGTCTCCCAACCGTGACCAACACCACCAGAGAACTTCTCGAATCGGGCTTCTGCGGGATCTCGGAGAGATGCAGTCCACCGGTGGCCGCAGAGCCAGAGCGCTGTGTGCCGCTTCGGATTATCGGTTTTCCATCGGACTGGATATCACCCGAAATCATCTTGGCATCCTCCTTTTGAATCTGACCGGAGACATTATAAAATATGAAAGAATACAGCTTGGTTTTTCCAGAAGTTCCGCCTATTTCTCCGAAGTCTGTCAGAAAATTGATGATTTTCTCCTGGAAACGGAGATTTCCGGAGAACAGATCCTCGGTCTTGGCATCTCTCTTCCAGGAATCGTCGATCCGGTGCAGAAAATGATCACTTATTCCCATGCCCTCGGTGTGCGGGATCTGCCTTTTGGGGAAATACAATCGTATTTCCCATGGCACTGTACCTTTTTAAACGATGCAAATGCAGGTGCTTTTGCGGAAGGCATCGGTTCGGATCTGCCTTCCTCCTTCTTTTATCTTTCTCTGAGTAACACCGTGGCGGTGCCATCTTTCACGATGGTAATCTGCTTCCGGGCGATGCTTTCCGCTGTGGAGAAGCCGGTCACATGACCTGATTCCCGATGGGAAACCGTGTTACTGCGGAAAACCGGCTGCGTCGATGCCTACTGTTCCGCCCGAGTGCTCTCGGATCTGTCCGGCGGGCGGCTGGAAGATTTCTTTCTCGGACTTCAGCAAAACAACCGGGAATATCGTCCCGTCTGGGATACCTATCTGAAACATCTGGCAGTCGTCATCAACAACCTGCATATGATCCTCGACTACGATATCGTCCTCGGCGGTTATGTAGGAAGCTTTCTCACCCCCTGGCTCGATACAATCCGCCACCTGGTTTCCGAACGCAATACTTTCGAAGACGATGGCAGCTTTGTAAAACTGTGCACCTACCAGACCGGAGCGGCAGCTTATGGGGCGGCGATGGATGTGATGGAAGAGTTTTTACGCACTGTGTGAGTTCCTGACAGGATTCATTCTGATACCCAAAGAGATCCACCAGATTTCAGAAAAAATCTGGTGGATCTCTTTTTCTTATTTCAAAATATGTTTTACAGATATGCAATACTCTGATTCTCAAATACCGCACTTCCATCTGTAACTCCCAGGCAGATTCCCTCCCCAGGATTTGTATACATGCGGGTATTCATGGCAACTCCGTCCACATACAGTGTAGCAATCGTATCATCCACGATAATCTGTACATGATATTTCTTTCCAGGAACCAGACGAATCAGACGTTCCAGTCCCATATTGTTCATCTGTGGCCACGGCCAGTTCGGAGATTTCTCGAAGATCACACGATCCTTCGGGCATTCAAATGTAAAGGAATAGAATTCATCATCCGCTTCCTGAGCCCGTACTCCGATTGAAAATCCACGGGTACCTTCAGCAAATGTGACATCTGCTTCGTATCGATAGCAGTCACCGGTCTTCGTTACTACATGCTGTAATGCTCTTCCTGATTCTTTTTTCCAGTTTTACATCATCCAGCTTTTTCTCATCCTTAAATGCATTCCATACCGTATCCGGGATCCGGCAGCCTAATGTGCCGTCTTCTCTCTGGTACAGTTCATGTGCTACAAAGGTTCCTGCCCAGATAAAATCTTCTTTATCTGCCTCCGGTCTGTACCAGAGATTTGCACTGTCTGTCTCGTTGGCACGTGTCGGAACCCATCCGAACAGAATCCTCTGATTATTCAACATAAAGGTTCTTCCTGCATAATAAGCTCTTCCGTCAAAAGCATCGTCATCCGGTGCGATCCACGGTCCTTTCAGACTTTTTGCCATACGGTATACCTGTGTGGATGCATGGGAATATTCTGTTGTGATCAGATACCACCAGTCTCCCATCTTGAAAGATCCGGCATCTCATGCATGGTAAACAGATCCGGTGCCCAGAAATCCCCCTGAAACTCCCAGTCTGCAAGATCATCTGATGTAAAATAAACGGTTCTTCCTGTTGTTTTATGCTTGTCTCCTTCCAGACGTGCCCCAAGGATCAGAATATATTTTTCAGATTCGTCATCCCACAGTACAAACGGATCTCTCCAGTCATCCGGATCATATCCCGGCTGCGGAACAAAGGTCACTGCATCCTGCGTCTTTGTCCAGTGTTTCAGATCCTCACTGACCGCATGCATCAGTACCTGAGATGGTTTTCCCTGTTTTGGATAATCTCTGTTGTAACCGGTATAAAATGCATGATACTTTCCTTCTCTGTCTTCACAGATGCTTCCGGCAAAAATGAACTGATCCTGTTCTTCATCCGTTCCTCTCGGAATCGCCACACCGCAATCCTCATAAGTCACAAAATCCTTTGTGGTTGCCAGATCCCAGCCAAATGGTTCTCCAAAAGGACACGGGACTCTGGTATCTCTCTGGTGGAACAGATAGAATGTATCATCCTTTCCAAAAGGCATGCAATCGCCAAACCAGGTATTTGGATGCTGATAATAAATTTTCATGATTTTCCTCTCTTTCCTGCCCGCAGGCATATAAAATTATCCTTTGACTGCTCCGGCGGTCAAACCGCTGAGCATGTACTTATTCGTAAAGAAATAAAACAAAAATGTCGGTAACACAGTGACGGTAATTGCCGCAAATGTAGCACCCCAGTCTGTAGTTCCCATAAAACCGACAAAGTCGTTCAGCCCCAACGTAACAGTTTCATATTGGTAGATCTCGTAAACGTATAGGCATTGATAAAATCATTCCATGTAAAGACACCCTGCATCGTTGCTACCGTCAGCAGCGAGTTCGTCGACATCGGAAATACAATCTTGAAAAATGTCCGCATCGGTGAACACCCATCAATGATTGCAGCCTCGATAATCTCATCCGGCAGGAATTTACTGAATGAATAAAACAGCTGAATCGAGTATGACAGAGAGAACGCAATCTGTGGCAAAATGACTGCCGGATAGGTGTTGAGGATTCCCATCTTACTAAAAATAGTGAATAACGGAATCAATGCAAACCTGAAACGGAAGCATCAAACCAAGTAAAAAGTAAGAACAAAATCTTCTTATTTCCCCTGAATTGGAATCTTACTCAACGCAAACCCTGCCATAAAACTGATCAACAGTAACGGAATTAAAACTCCTACTGTGATTATAATACTATTCTTAAAATAGTTCAGCATTGGACTCGTTGTGAACACTTTAATGTAATTTTCAAAATTTAAAGCACTCGGTAATGCATAAGATGGCAGACTCCGAAAATCATCTGTTGTCTTCATACTGGAGATGATTACATAAAAAATGGGATATACCTGTAAAATAATCAGCAGGGCTGCTGTAATGGTTTTTAACCCTGTAAAAATATTTCTCTTGGTCTTTAATCTCATTCTTCACCACCTCTTTCCGTAAACCGTCTAAACAGAAATCCTACTATTAAGCAGATGGCTACAATAACCATCGCAACCGCACTGCCATATCCATATTTCATACTGGTAAATGCCTGTTTATACATGTATGTTGACATTAATTCTGATGAATTTCCAGGTCCACCCTTTGTCAACAGATATGAAATATCGAAAGAACGCAAAGAGCCATTTAATACCAGGATGCAATTTGCTATGATTACCGGTCTGATATACGGTATTTTTACATATCTGTACTGTTGAATTACATTTGCTCCATCCATGATAGCCGCTTCATCCAGTTCTTTCGGAATTCCTATCAAAGCTGCATAAAATAACCATGTACAATCCAAGATATTTATATCCCTCGACCGATGCTGCAATAATTAATGAAAGAGAATCATTTGAAATCCACTCCATATACAGCAAATCCGGATTAAATACCGAAAGTAAAGCATTAATAACACCAGTTGGTGTTACAGAAAACAATTTCGTAAAAATCTGACAGATAGCAACCGATGAAATTACTACCGGCACATAATATAGTGTCTGTAGTCCGGCTCTGAACTTTGTGATTCTTGACAGGAAAATCGCAAAAGCAATCCGCCAAACACCTGGATCACAACACATATTACGGTATATACAAGTGTATGTAACACCGTCGTCCAGAATACGGTGTCCTGTGTAAACAACTGTTTATAATTGTTTATACCCAGGAATATCTTTTCACCTACACCGCTCCAGTCGAACAGGCTATAATAGCCTGCCCATATGACTGAAACCACTACAAACAATGTGTATACGATAAATGCCGGGAGTAAGAACATTAGGATTACCTTTTTTTGTCCATATGACTTTTGCATGATGCTCTTCTCCTCCTATCACTCACTATCATTTGAGTTGTTAATGATAAATTGGTCTGCTGCTGCCTCAAATTCTTCCGGTGTTTCTTTTCCCTGTGCCAGTTTCTGCTGTTCATCCACAATATTGGTTAATGTTGCGGAATCCAGCTTGTCATCCCAGGATACCCAGGCATCTGTAGCATTTTCAAACAGTGGCTGCAGATCATAGAATAACTGATCCAATCCTTCAGGAATCTCATCATTAAACGGTGAAAATACCTGCGCATCGTTATAACATCCTTCTGAATAATGATTACACATATATTCGAAGAATTCTTTCATTGTATCATCATATGTTTTAGCATTAAATGCAGTTCCAAACCCACCATGAATCGGCACATTTGTTTCCATATTTTCCTGACCATCCACATCCGGCACTGCAAAGAATCCAAGCTGTCCATTCTTATACATTTCACTTGCCTGTGTGATCTGTCCGGATCCACTGTACCACATAGCACCATTTCCACCAAAGAACAAATCTGTCGCCGCCGTATAGTCTGTACTTAAGAAACCACCCTGGAAATACCCTTCTGTACCAAGAGTGTATAACAGATCTGCACCTTCTTTTGCAGCTGCATTCTCAGAGAATGTATCTTTCTGGTCAATATAGTCCATAATAAACTGATCCTTTGTCATTCTCCATGGTGCAAAGGAAAGATAACGCATCAACTGCCAGTTTTCTTTTCCTGCTACAATCAATGGAATCTCTCCATTGTCTTTCAGTGTCTTGCAAGTATTCAGAAACTCATTCCATGTTGTCGGAGCTTCCAGATTATATTTTTCAAAAATGTCCTTCCTGTAGAAGAAAAATTCACAGTTCAATGCTTCCGGGAACAGATAAACATTACCATCGTCTTTATCCTTAAAGAAGTCATAAACCGCAGCGTTCATATCGTCTTTCTTTCCGACACGTTCCAGTTCGTCACCGATATTCACAATACCGCCGATATCTTTAGCTGCTGCTGACAATGCACCATTCGCACATCCATAAATATCCGGCAGTGTATTACTGTTAATGTACAACTGTAATTTTGTTACATAGTCCGCATCCCCACTAATCAATTCAAATTCTGGTGGCTCCAGACCTTTTTCCTCACTGAAGTCTGTCAGCAGTTTTTTCATGATGATGTACTTTGCTGATGTTTCACTGGCTCTCATGAGAATTGTGATTTTCTTTCTCTCACCATTACTTCCACTCTCCGTCTGCGAGGCATTTCCACCTGCTGAACTTCCGGATGCACCATTTCCACAACCAGTCAGCAGTGTTGACATTGTCATAACACCCGCTAACAACAAAGCGCCTAATTTTTCATCTTCATAAATTTGTTAACCTTCCCTTTTTTAT
>ENA-OQER01000303-OQER01000303.1-human-gut-metagenome-genome-assembly--contig:-NODE-303-length-27965-cov-2.001724_pt1 | contig 27965 bp, 42 predicted proteins | sample MGYA00242797_ERZ504639 | MGnify/ENA primary metagenome ERZ504639 (study PRJEB26092, sample SAMD00036306) | human gut metagenome | host: Homo sapiens | study: EMG produced TPA metagenomics assembly of...
CAGAGAGAATGGCTCCTGATTCCACAGCATCGTTACAAATGCTCCGGCTGTGATATCTCCGCCGACATAACTGCCGATATTCGGTGCAAGAATGATATGTGCATCCGGATTTACTTTGATGCCAATATCTCCTGCAAAAATCGAATTGGTCTTAAAGAAGGTCGGAATGTACGGTTCCATGCGAACCGGATCCGCATTAACTCCAATCAGAAGATGGTTCATCGTGGTGTTCGCTGCAACCGACATACGGTAAATGTTCATCGGGTTGATCTTTGCCTGACGGCACATCGTCTGTACCAATGGATTGATTGTCTCTTCAATGATCGCTTTCTGAAGTTTGTCCTGACCGTCCGGTTTGCGGGATTCGATAATACGGTTGATAACATCCGCACCGTAGCGAATCTGACCGTTACCGCTTGATCCTTTTGCAAGGATCTTTCCATCTGTCATATCTATGATGATCGCAGATACGGTTGTGGTACCAATATCGATTGCAAGTCCTGCAATGACCGGTGTTTCGTCCGCACCGCAGATATCATAGACAAAAATGTCTTTTTCTGTTTTCCGGATCACAACGTTTACATCAAAATTGTGTTCACGCAGTACCTGTGCCATTTTATGGATCACAGAATATGGAAGCTTCACACGCCGCATTCCGGTAATTTCACGGATGGCTCTTGTCAGACGTTCGTTATCCGGCATAGTGTCATCCAGAGTTGGTACATCCATTTAACATGAATGTTTTCAAGATTATTTTTGAGTTCGATACCTGCTTCTGTAATAGATTGCTTAATATTATCAAAGATTTTTACTTCATCCGGTGATGACAGATCCGCAACTTTCATACGGCTACGATATGCGGAAGCAATATCTGGCACCATTACAGCAACATCCGCATTTATTTTGCTGCAGCATGCCAGACGCCATCCCTGTGCATATTCTTCATCACTGATGTGTCTCGTCTGTTTGGAATCCAATTCTCCCTCTACGAGTTTTACTCTGCATTTTCCGCAAGATGCATTTCCTGAACAAGGTGCATCGATAGCTACATTTGTTTTTCTCGCTACCTCAAGAAGGCTCTCACCGAAAGCAGCGAAGACTGTGACATCTTCGCTGTTTTCAAACTTAAAAGTAACCTTATACATTTATTAGATCTCCAGATAGGAGTCAGCATACAGAGTATTGCCTTTGAATACATCACAGGATTTGATGGTTTCCATCAGACGCAGGTCGTTCGGGTTAACGATTGCAGAAGTCAGACCCTGCATCATAGCCATTGCAACCAGGCGGAATCCATGATCGGACGGATTGCTTTTGGCATACCGTTGGAGTTATTGGACAGACCACCTGTAGAATTCAGTCCCATATCAGAGAACATTTTGATACATTCCAGAACCTGCATCTGTTTGTCCTGCATACCTTTTACTACCAGGAAGAGCGGATCGAACCACAGATCTTCTGCTTCCATACCATGTTCCAGACCTCTTTCCAGAAGCATCTGGCAGTAACCCATACGCTCATCGTTGTCTTTTGCAATACCTTCGCCGTTACACAGTGCAATAACGATTGCATCGTTTGCAGCTGCAAGGTCGATGTTTTCGATTCTTCCTGCAGCATCTGCAGAGTTTACGATCGGTTTTCCTTTAGAACGGTTGTATACAGCGATACCGGCTTCGATGGCTGCTTTATTGGATGTATCCAGTGCCAGAGGTACGTTGTCAAATTCACCCTGCAGCAATTCAACTGCCCATTTCATCAGATCCGGGCCATATCCTTCTGCCGGTCCGATGTTTACATCCAGATATGTAGCTCCTGCATCCAGCTGCTGTTTTGCTCTTTTTAAGATCGGTTCCGGATCTCTTTCCAGAAACGCTTTATTTACTGCTGGAGCTGTTGTTGAAGTCTTTCTCCGATTGTAACGAATTTTCCCATTATTTTGTTCTCCTTTTGCTTGTATATTTAGTTTATGCAAAGTCTTTCATGAACTTAACAAGCTGAACTGCTTCGTTTGGAGCAATGATGATCTCCCAGCCCGGCATTTTTGCTTCCAGCTCGCCCTTCAGGACAGCTACTTTACCAGGGATGATCAGTTTTCTGCTCTTAATCTTTCCTTCGATATCCTGTTCCTGGAAGAACTTGGCGATAGAAGAAGAAGAGAATTTACCAGCAGCCCATGATGTCAGTACGGAAAGACCGCCAGCATCATTGATAATCAGGTTTACCGGTACACCGGAACGTTCCAGCTCTCCGGAAACCAGGAAGTAAGTCAGTGCGAAGTCTACGGTTGTCAGGCATACAGAGTTTTCATCTGCTCCGTTCAGAGGATAGATGCCCGGTTCCACTTTCATTGGCTTCTGAGGATCGGTGAACAGGTTCTGACGCAGACCATACAGAGGCAGAGCTTCTGCATAACCGATATGTTCTGCAACGATTACGGAACCATATTTCATTGTGAACAGGGACAGCAGTGCTGCCTGTTTGTGAAGATCACCTGCTGCAATTTTGTGCAGATTTACAATAGAAGGATATCCGAATGTTCTGTCACCGTCTTTGATTGCTGCCTTACGGATCTGAACTGCATTTTTGAATGTCTCTTTTACGTCTGCTCCGGTTACATCGATCACCAGATTCTTGTTTCCAAGACCTTCCAGCTTTTCTACTGTATCGTGGATTTCAGACAGATCTGCTCCGCTTACGCCAAGTACAACACCTGCTGCTGTGGCAACAGCGTTCATTGCTTCGTAGTTGGAAGCATCTGCACCATTCAGGATCGGTTTTCCATCTTTGCATACTTCCAGTGCTGCTTTTGCAATTTCTGCATCCTTACAGTCAAGGATCAGGATACGTCCTGTCTCTGCTGCTTTTTTCACCAGCTCAACATAATCCTGTTTGCCATCTGCACTGTAATTTACATATACCATCTCAACGAACATACGCTCGCCGATACGTTCATAATCAACTTTTTAATGTCCTCAAGTTTCTGTGCAACCGTCTCATCATCCATGCATGTGCAAAGAGACATTGCATATCTTGTTCTGCTTACGAATGTTTTTTCATGACGGAACAGAACGGTTTCGCCACCCAAAGACAGCTCTGCATCGCCTGCACCAACTTTGATTGTTTTCATTGGCGGCTCGGTAGCTGCTGAAGTTTAGCCAGTGCTTCCGGTGCGAAATACGGACAAGCAGCGATATCAACTGCACCCTGTGCAACCTTCATAGAGAATGCCATACATGTCGGCATCCACATTCTTTACAGTTTTTCTTTGGTGATAATTTAAAAATATCAAGACCTTTAAGTGCCATAATTACATCTCCTCCTTAACGCAACTCTTAGACTAATTCTTTCATCAGACCAGAAATGATCTTGATGGATTCCGGATGTTTCAGGATTACCGCATTGGAACCGGCAGCGATAACTGCCATTGCAGTTTCTACTTCCATATCGATTCCACGTTCTTCCTGTGAGCCCCATTCAGGAGCATCTGTTTCAGAAGCCATAGCTTCTTTTACACCCCAAGCCTCAGATGCTACCGGAGTAATGATCGGCATCTGCAGATTTGCATCGCCCTGCTGCAGAGCTGCTGCTTTTACACGATCCATAGTAGAGATAACATACTCAAAACCGTATCCAACTGCTGCAGTACCTACGTTCATAACGACACTCTTGCTGTCAACACCAAGCTGAGAGATCAGTACGTTAAGCTGTTTAGCCAGGTTGATATCAACAGCTGATTCAGCACCTACTACCTGTTTGTAAGCCAGGCCTGCTGCTGCACCTACTGTCTTGTAATTTTCTTCTTTTGCTGAGAGGATGACTGCATTTTTACCGTTCAGGGCTTCTGCCGCTTTTGAGAACAGTTCTGCATCTTTCTCAACATTTTTACATCCGCATACTACAAGTGGAAGATCAACTGCATCTGCGATTTCTTTCAGTTCACCGATCAGTTCTTCTGTAGATTTGTTTGCTCCGTTTGGATCTCCGCCTTCCATACGGAAACTTAAAAAGTCTACACCTTCCATAGAAGCTGCTTTTCTGGCATATCTGCCAGAGTAGCAACAACCTTCATAATATTTTTTGATGCACTCCGGCTCATGTTCCATACCGAAATCTGTGATCTCGATACCTACCTTCGGTGCATTTTCGATTGCAGCATCAAAAGAATACAGCGGGAATACATTCTCGCCTCCGATTTTCACTGCTTTATCGCCAGTACCAAACTCAACAGCGTTGATGCTGGCATTGAATTTTCCTGATTTTGCTGTAAATGGCATTTCTAAAAATCCTCCTTCATGCTTTTTAGACTGTTATAAAAACATTACTTCTATTTTACAACAGCAGCCTATAAAAATCAATTATTTAACAATAAATTATAAAATTCGGCTTTCCGGACGATCCGCATAAAGCCAGAAAGCGATATTTGTTACAAATGTCTGCTCCGCAGTCGCTTGTTTTCTTTCCTCTCGTCCTTTCGGACATCTCCAGAATCACAGCTTCGCTGTTTCGCACTTCGTGCTCCTGATTCTGTCGCTAATACCTCGGGTGAAATCAAATGCCTGCTTCGCAGTCGCTTGATTTCTTTCCTCGGTATTACATCATCGGTTCCATGGTCAGAGCCGGATGTCCTTTTTCTTCGAGGTAGGCCAGCAGTGTTTCCGGATCTTCTGCGATGGTCTCATCTGCGATCATATCACAGAAGTTATCAATGCCGTACAGCTCTTTTGCTGTTGCGTTCAGTCTTTCTGCTACCTGTTCTTTCAGTTCTTTCGGCATCCATACGATACGTGCTACTCCGCCTTCTGCTTTCATGAATTTTTTGGAAGCAATGAATGTTTTCCATGTCCCATAAATCCAGGAGTCTGTACTCCACCACCTGTCATGGAAGCCAGTTCTGAGAATGTCATACCGATCGGAGTCATACCTGCATATTCACGGTTTGCGATGCAGACACCGTTTGACAGCGGCTCGATACCACAGATACACTCGAAGCATCCACAGGATGTCATTGGTTTTTCAATGATAGAATACAGGGATACGTCTTCCAGGGCACCCTGGGAGAATTTCTGAACTGCTTCGTTTACGTCTTCGTATTCACCGATACGTTCATCGATCGGTCTTTCTTTTGTGATAACCTGGCATGGTCCCTGAGGATCCAGCTCGTTGGTTGCTTTTGCATCCAGCCATGAAACAGCTCCGCAAAGTCCCAGTCTTTCCGGTGTAACCACGCATACGTGGGATGGGGAGAATGCCTGGCACATGATACAGCTGTAATATACATCAACGCCTTCGTCTGTCAGTGTGTTCAGACGCTCATCACGTTTGTCAAACAGCGGCATAGCTACTTCATGACGGACTCTGGTACATTCTGCAGAGTCTGTGTAGATTGTTACCTGACATTTATCTACAACGGCTGCGAATTCGCTTTTTACTTTTGCATACAGAACTTCACCGATATGTTTTGCACGGAAGCCTGCTTCAAATGTCTCTTTGCTTACACGAATACGGATCATATCACGCTGACCGGTATGCATCATACCTTCTACACAGTTCAGGTATGAGTGGAATTTACGCTCGAATACCGGTTCAAAGTCGGACTGCATACTCTTTCCTGCTACTTCTACTACATAACAGATGCTCTGTTTGCTTCCTACCGGCATTTCGTCGATGTCCGGTCCTACCAGTGTGATCTTGTGATCTTCGATCTCAGATGCATCCTTTGTCATAACCAGCTCGCAGCAGTCTACACGGGAGCCGTCGAATTCAACCTGCATATCGCCGCGGCGGATGATCTCACCTTCAAATGCAGATGCGAATGCAACCGGAATGTCGATGTTTGTGATCTTGATCTTGATATCTCTTGCTTCCAGAGAAGTTGCGTTGAATTTGGAAACGTCTGGCTGAACGATCAGGCTCTTTGGAACTTTGAAAGTATCTTCGTTTGTGATTACTGGGAAACCAAGTGCGATCGCACCTGCTCCACATGCAACGATAACCGGATCAAGCGGTGCAAATGCATTTACAAATGCCGGTACACGTTCCATGGTGTATTTTATCAGCCTGCTGCATCACCCGGCTGAATGTTACCGAAGATCAGAGCTGCTCTTACTGCAACGGATACAACATGTATTACACTTGTAACATCTTTGCCCAGAGGGATCACACGTACGTTTGCACCTGTTTTGTAGCCAAGTTCTTCACACTGATCAATGATACCGCCAACCAGTGTAACCAGGATACCCTGTGACTGATAGCTCTTTACCAGTCAACGCCTTCCTGTGCAGTCGGTGCAGCACCAAGGATAACTGCAACACCCGGGATATCACCTGTTACCAGCGGTACACCAAGTTCACGGATCACTGCATCTGCCAGATGTCCGTAGCACGGAGCTTCGTATGGTGCAGCTCCGTCAATATATTTCAGTACTTCGATAAATTCTGCACACAGAGCGGTTGCAATACCGGACATAAATGCATCATTTAATTTCTGCTCTCTTGTCATCAGGGTTTTTACAACGCCCAGAGCTTCTTTTAACTGTCCCAGTGTAGCAACCTTTGTACCGGTTACTGCATAATAACATGGCAGGCTGTAAGCCGTATCCGGGAAAGCAATCGCTTTATCTGCACCATGTTTTTCGATCGCAGCATCGATTGCACCCTCTGTCAGGCCATATACGGTATCATTTCCACTGAATACAACATCAAATAATGTCACTTTATTTACCTCCTTTGGACAGATCTGCGTCTATCCTGCTTTTTATTATTGAAATCTCTGCTTTTGCGTTCGGGCTTACATCAAACGGTGATCTTCCCTGACGGTCTGCATCGATTATTTCTGAATTGTAATGAATAAATCCAAGCAAATCTTCCTGTGGTATTTTGGAACGGATAAATGCTTCATCATCCTCGTTCCTTACTTTGTTGGCAACCACGCGTACCTGGCGAACTCCAAGTTCCGCTGCAAGTCTCTTTACATTTTTATAAGTCTGGATACTTCTTGCCCCTGGTTCGATCACAACAATGAACTGGTCCATGCCTTCTGTCGTTCCACGGCCAAGATGCTCAAGCCCAGCCTCCATATCAAGAATTACAACATCGTTGCTCCTTAACACCAGATGATTGATGATGCGCTTCAACATCACATGCTCCGGACACACACAGCCGCTTCCTGCTGTTTCAACGGTACCAAGAACCAGAAGTTTTACGCCATTACAGGTTTTTGAATAAGCATCTGGTATATCATCCACTTTCGGATTCAGCTTGTAAAACTGATTCTGATCATTCGCACCTGTACGTTCCTGAATCAGCTTTCGCATCCTGGTGATCGGCACGATTGAATCCAGATCTTCTTCTGAAAATCCAAGTGCCAGTCCAAGATTTGCATCCGGATCTACGTCTGCAGCAAGAACATGCTTGCCTTCCTGTGCATACAATCTGGCAAGTGTGGCTGCAAATGTTGTTTTTCCGACACCGCCTTTTCCGGTAACTGCAATTTTCATATCACTATCCGCCTTCTATTTTTCTTTGCAGGGCGGATAAAACCGCCCTGCGTTTGTTTTCATAAAGATTAGATTCCCAGTGCAGTTCTCTTCTCTTCGATTCTTCGATCATAGCATCGCCCAGTTTGTCGATATCTTTCTCTACGGTGTATGCGGCTTCTACCAGTCACGTACGCCTTCTGTCAGCAGCTGTGCGATCTGGTCAGAACCGGATACATACGGATCAACGCCCAGGAACGTATCGATACCGGTAGCTACTACATAGTTACCGATGGATACTGCTTTTTCGGACATCCATTCCGGTGCACATCCGACAACCGGAAGCTGAGAAATGTTCAGGCCGGAATCTTTTGCCAGCTCTGCTGCCAGGATCATCATACGGGAAATATCTACACAGGATCCCATATGCAGTACCGGTGGGATATCCGCCAGTTCACATACTCTCTTCAGACCTGCTCCGCAGAGTTCTTTTGCTTCTTTGTCCATCAGACCTGCTTTTGCAGCAGCCTGTGCAGAACATCCGGAAGCAATGATAATGATATCGTTTGCGATCATTTTCTTCATCAGCTCGATATGGGCTGTATCCGGTCTTACTTTCGGGTTGTTACATCCAACCATGGCAACTGCACCGCGGATAACACCGGATGTGATACACTCCAGAAGCGGTTTTGTTGTTCCCATCTCATCAACCTGAGAGTTTGCAACACCATCCAGAGTTTTGACGATTGCTTCTACAGAATATCCAACGGTTGCTTTCTGTTTCATATCCGGGATATGTACCAGTTCCGGTTTTCTGTTCTTGAAGTTTTCGATTGCCATCTTAACGATTGCTTTTGCGTTTTCTCCTGCTGTCTCTGCATTGAAGCGGATATAGTCAGCATCCGGCATCTGTGCAATCGGAGAAGTGGTCACAAACTTGGTATGGAAACATTTGCTCAGAGGCCAAGTGCCGGGAAGATACACTGAACGTCTACAACGATTGCTTCACATGCACCGGTCAGTACTACGTTTTCCTGCTGCAGGAAGTTACCTGCCATCGGAATACCACGACGCATTGCAACTTCGTTTGAAGTACAGCATACACCGGATACGGTGATTCCCTTTGCTCCCATTTCTTTTGCGTAAGCATCATTTCCGGATCATCTGCATATTCACAAATCATCTCAGACAGTGATGGATCATGTCCATGAACAACGATGTTTACGTTTTCAGCAACCATAACACCCAGGTTTGCTTCGGTTTCGATCGGCTTCGGTGTTCCGAACAGTACGTCTGAAAACTCCGTACCGGCCATGGAACCGCCCCATCCATCAGACAGACCAGCTCTTAAGGACTGACGGATCAGTGCCTCAGGCAGGGAAGAACATCCCATATGGGACATATGTAAAGAACATGATACCTCGCGGTCGATCGCTCTTGGTGCGATCTCTTCTCTCTCCCAGATCTCCTGTGTATGCTTTGGAGCTCTCTTTAAGAAGTTCTGTGTACCGAATACTTTACCGTACTCGCTCATTCCCAGATATGCCATCTCGTGTGCAGATCATAAATATCTTTTCCTTCTGTCTCAACACCCCATTCTTTTGCGATGCGAATCAGCTTCTCAGGATCTTTTACCTTGTAAGGTCCTTCTGGTTTTGCACAGTACAGTGTGTGGCAGATCTCACGTCCGTGATCGGAATGCGTTGCTGCTCCGCCTGCTGTAAATTTCAGGTAGTTACGTCCTACGATACCGTGTACGTCACATCCGCAGATACCTCTTGGTGCCTTCGGTGTGATACGGCAAGGCCCATTGCACAGATACGGCAGCAGACACCCTGCTCACCAAATTTACAATGTGGAGTCTGTTTTGCTGCACGATACTGCCATGCGTCTGCTCCTACTTTTTTCCTGTCTCCAGAAGTTTCTCTGTAGCCGCTTCGAATTCTTCAACGGTTGTCAATTTAAAGTTTCCCATCATCTACCTCCTTGTTTATGGGTTCCTGCCCCACAGGTTTCTCATATCCTATCCGCCCCCATGGGATACAGGTCTTTGAAATAAATCCCCTCACGGCTTCCCGCAAGGGGATGTGCTTTATAAGCTGATAGAGTCCAGTATTTTATACAGTGCCGTCTTGACTGCTGCATTTTCCGGAAGCTCTGTCATTGGCTTTCCGTCACAGTCATACTCATAGACTTCCTGATCCTGCGGAACGACACCAAAAAGTGTAAGACCCTGTCTCTCAATCTCTTCTTTTGTTCCGTCGTTCAGTTTGCCTTCCGGTGCACGGTTTACGATCAGTCCGATCTGTTTTGGATTAAGTCCGCACTCTTTCACCAGTCCGGCAATACGTCCAACTGCCTGAACACCTCGTCTGGAGCAGTCGCTCACAAGAATGATCGTATCACTTTTGGCAAAATGCCACGGCTGATATGCTCCATTCCTGCTTCATTGTCTACGACCATGTATTTGTAGTTCGGTGTCAGTTTCTGTACCTGTGCCTGAAGCAGACCATTTACAAAACAGTAGCATCCTTTGCCCTGTGTCCTGCCCATGACGAGCATATCATAGTCATCTTCTTCGACCAGGCAGCGATTCATCATGATCTCTGCATAGTCTGCTTTTGACATACTTGGCGGGATCGGGCTTTTTGCACTGTTCGCTGCATTTTCAATCTGCTCACGAACTTCACCGAGTGTCATCTCCACTTCAACGCCAAGTACTTCGTTTAAGTTGGAATTGGCATCTGCATCTACTGCAAGAACCGGTGTTTTCCCCTTCTCACAAAGATACTGTATCAAAAGCCCGCACAGCGTTGTCTTTCCCACGCCGCCTTTTCCTGCAACGGCTATTACCTGTGCCATAAATATTTCCTCCTGTTGCCTGTCTCTTTATACCAGTGTACGCAGGCCGGAACGATTGATGATTTCAGAAACATCTTTCCATTTGTTCAGAGCATACAGATGGATGCCCTCAACGCCCAGTGCACGGTATGTATCGATCTGTCTGATCGTGTATTCGATACCTTCTTCTTTGAATTCTGCGATTTTCTTATCATAGAATAAATCAAAAGGTTTGCCCTCTGCATCTTTTGCTGCAAATGGATTTGGGAACAGCCAGTGTCTGGAGATCAGTCTGGAAAGTTCACGGTCCATTACACAGCCGTTACGTGACAGTGCCATATTGATCGTAGCTGCCTGATCCAGAATTGGCATAACTCCTACGTCTACCGGCATGGTAACACCTGCTTTTCGGATTGCATCCAGCCAGTATTTGAACTGTTCCATATCCCAGCAGAGCTGTGTCATGATGTAGTCTGCACCATTGTCCTGTTTCTGTTTCAGAACAGCGATATCTGCTTCCAGGCTTCTGCAGGAAATGTGGCCTTCCGGTGAACCTGCTACTGCGATTTCGAATTTATCGCCGTACTGGTCACGGACAAATTTCACCAGGTCGGTAGCGTAATCGAAATCTCCCATGGTGCTTGTCTCACCCATCGGGAAGTCGCCGCGCAGTGCCAGCATATGGTCAACCCCTTCTTCCAGGTACTGATCCAGCTGTTCTCTGATACCTTCTTTTGTATTTTTGATTACGGTGAAATGTGTTACAGGGATGGAACCTGCTTTCTTGATCATCTGACATACTTCACGGTTTGCTCCAACGTTTCCGCCGCCAGCTCCGTAAGTACAGGAAATGTATTCCGGTTTGAACTCCATCAGATGTTCGATCGTTCCTGGCAGATTTGCCATACCTTTCTCTGTTTTTGGTGGGAATAATTCAAAAGAGAGAAGCTGTTTCTCTTTCATCTTTTCCGATAATTTCATAGTAACATACCTCCATTTTATTTTAATTTATTTGATAACTGCTAAGATTCCGTGCAGTTGATCTTCACAATGCTGTTTGCAAGGTCTACCATTACGATAGTACCTTCCAGAACTTTCTGCTCGCCCATTACATCCGTAAGGGTGATTGTCTCTCCGTCAACATCGATCCTGCTTACAAATTCAAACAGTTTTGTCTCCGGATCCTGAGCTTTGTATACTGCTGCAAGACACATAATTTCGCCTCCTGTTAATTTTCTTTTACAGTGGCAAGTGCTACACTCAGATACAGGTTGCCTTTCTGGAATTCATCAACCGCTTTCCGTATCTGTTCCGCCGCTGTATCCATTCCGGCTTTCCGCAATTTGTCTGCCATCTGATCCAGTTCTGCTGCATGATGTTCATTGTGCTGCAGCATATATGTTAAAAGTGCAATGTTTTCTTTTTTCGGATCATGTGGCTCACAGCCGCTGCAGCCTTTCTGGCATACACCGTCGTGTGTATGTGCATGTCCGTGCTCATGACTGTGTTCATGACCATGAGGGCAAACATTGCCATTCTCATCTTTTATGATATGCACTGATATCTACTCCTTTCTGTACTTGCAAAATTACGCAAATACCCTTATATTGACAACATTATAACACAGCGTTTATGAATTCTCAACAAGAGATGATGTATTTTTTTTAATAATATCAGGGATATCGACGAAAAGTATATCCTTTTCAAAAATTTACATCATATTTTCAAAAATCTGAAATAATATAGCTATAATCGCCACGATCAGGCAAATAATGATACGTACTCTGCTGTTTGCATCATCTTTTTTTGTTTCCATATTTTCCTTTGCTTTTCTTTCCAGATAATCTGAAAAGTGTCCGGCATTATTTTTTGCCGTTTTTTTCTTTTTATGCGGCTTTTTATCACTGTCGTATTTTTTATGCAGTTCCATGTGGATTCCTTCCATCTGCGGAAGCACATAGTTTTCCGCCTGAAACCGTTTATCATCTTCAAAAAGATCTACTTCTTCCATTCCGGGCGGTCTGTTGAAATAAGCACACTGCGGACAGATCCCATCGTATTTATCATATTTGAAAAAAGTTTTACAACGTTTGCACTGCATCTGCATCCCTCCGTTTCCACTCAGGCAAAAAGAAAAAGCCTGTTGATTCCATGATAAGACATTATCGTGAAATCAGCAAGCTTTTTGCGTTTTTCTTACGCAAGCATCATTCTGTCATTTGCAAATTCTCCGCCGCTTGCCTGTTCAAACTTGGCAAGCAGATCGCTGACCTGAAGGTTTTTCTTTTCTTCTCCGGCCACATCATAAATAATCCGGCTTCATGCATCATGATCAGACGTTTCCGAGACGGATCGCATCTTTCATATTATGTGTTACCATCATGGCTGTCAGATGATGCTCCGCAATGATCTTTTCGGTAAGTGCCAGTACTTTTGCAGCCGTTTTCGGATCCAGTGCTGCGGTATGCTCATCCAGCAGAAGCAGCTGCGGTTTCTGAAGAGAAGCCATCAGAAGTGTCAGTGCCTGACGCTGACCGCCGGAAAGCAGACCGACTTTGCTTGTCATACGCTCTTCCAACCCAAGATCCAGGCTTTTAACTGTTCTTTATAAAATACCTGCTCATCTTTTCCGATTGCCCATTTCAATCCACGTTTTCTGCCGCGGCGATATGCAAGTGCCAGATTTTCCTGGATCTCCATGCCGGCTGCAGTACCTTTCATCGGGTCCTGAAATACTCTTCCAGATATTTTGCCCTGGCATATTCCGGTTTTCTTGAAATATCGGTTCCATCCAGAATGATCTTCCCTTCATCGATCGGATAAACGCCTGCGATCATATTCAGCATCGTTGATTTTCCGGCACCGTTTCCGCCGATGATCGTCACAAAATCTTCGGTATCCATATCAGACAAACCGTTATGATTTTGACTGGACAATGGTAAACAGTGACAATAAGACCTATCAGCATTATAAGAAGATGCTTTCTATCCGTAATGCATATACAGATGTATTTGCAAGAGGAGACAGAAAAACAATTTTAGCATCTGATGAAAATGGTTATGATATTGTATCCAGAAGCTACAAAGGAACAAAATTATATGTTGGTTTAAATATCAAAGATGTTGCACAGACTGTAGAAATTCCGGTTAGTGAAAATAATGGAACTGTTTTGAAGGATCTGTATTCTGGAAAAACATATACGGTAAGTAACGGAAAGATTAAAGTGATCATCCAGCGGCAACAGATGGTGGTACCGTTGTTTTGAAAAATAATTCAAGTACAAACGGCGGATCTACCGGTGGAAGTTCCTCCAGCGGAAGCACAACAACTCAAACCAAGCCTTCTGAAGATACCAAAAAGGATGCAACAACGACAGAGAGCGTTATTCCTGCAGAAAAACTTCCGGAAGGAACGACTGCAACCGTAACAGTCACAAAGGATGCAAGCGGAAAAGTAACCGCAGAGGCAGCAGTAGCAGCAACTGGAAAGACAAGCAAAACAGGCGTGAAAGCAACCGTAAATGCCGATGTGATCCAAGCTGTAACAGAAGCTGCCGGAACGAAAGACGTAACCATCACACAGGAAGTCAAGAAAGCGGACGGAACAACCGCATACACCTTACAGGTAAATGCAGCAGATGTCAAAGCAGGTGCAAAACTTGCCGTAATGAAGAGAGATGAAAAGACCGGGGAACTGGTTCTTGTAAACCGGAAAGCTTACAAGGTCGCAAAGGATGGTTCTGTCTCACTGACATTTAAGGGTGAGGGAACTTATGTCGTAAAGCCACAGGCTGAGGTAAAGGCTGAGGCAAAGCAGATCGCAAAAACTGTTAAGCCGGCAAAGACCACAGTAAATGTTGCTACAAAAAAGACAACCGTATTTAAATGGAACAAGAAGCTGAATATGGAAAACGTGGCAAAGATTACCTATAAGTCTTCCAAGAAGTCTGTGGTTTCCGTAAATAAAAATGGAAAGATTACTGGAAAGAAGAAAGGAACCGGAAAAGTGACCGCAGAGGTTACATTAAAAGACGGAACCAAGAAAACAGTAAAGATGAAGGTAAAGGTGAAATAAGCCAGAACCTTAAAACAATCGTTTTATACTCATTTTCTGCCATAGGGCTACAGGGGGAAACCTCTGTAAGCCCTGATTTATTAGACAACCGGGGCTGCTGTGTTATACTCATTATGCTTTAGGAGGATGTAAAATGAAAAAACATATGCAGTTATTACAGGGCAAGCTCTGGAATTGGTATGGCATTTGCAAGACAGCTCGCGGCAGAAGGATACCGTCTGGTACTGGTTGCGCGACGGGAAAACCGGCTGCAGGCACTGGCGGAGGAATTGAAAAAAGTGGGACGGAAAGCATGGTTATCACGGCAGATTTGTCCGAAAAAGAAGCGTGTTACCGTCTGATGCAGCAGCTGGAGCCGGTTCCGGTCGGAATATTGATCAACAATGCCGGTTTTGGGGATTGCGGCAGTTTTCTCGAGACAGATGCAGAGAAGGAAATGCAGATGATTGATGTGAATGTCAAGGCCATGCATCTTTTGATGAAACTGATGCTTCGCCGCATGGAAAAGCAGGAGGGCGGTTACATTTTAAATGTCGCTTCTTCGGCAGGACTGCTTCCGGCAGGCCCTTATATGGCCACCTATTATGCGACCAAAGCCTATATGGCGAGTCTGACGCGGGCAGTGGCGCTGGAACTGAAGCAGAGAGGCAGCCGGGTGTATGTAGGGGCATTGTGTCCGGGTCCGGTGAATACGGAATTCAATGAAGTGGCGAATGTTGAATTTGCACTGGCCGGAATCACACCGGAGTATTGCGCCGGATATGCATTAAAGCAGATGAAAAGACGCAAAGTGCTCATTGTTCCGACGACTGAAATCAAGGCAGCAACGATATGCGGAAGATTTATTCCGCAAAATCTGCTGATCGCAATTACTGCACATCAGCAGAAGAAAAAGCTGAAAGCAGAGGACATATAAAATGGAAGAAATTAAAATAGGCTCTCATGTGGGAATGGCAGGAAAAGAGATGTTTCTGGCATCCGTGAAGGAAGCGGAGCGTTATGGGGCAAATGTGCTGATGCTCTACACAGGGGCACCGCAGAATACCCGGAGAAAAGAAATCAAAGACTTAAATATTGAGGCGGGCTGGGAGTATGCCACAAAGGCTGGAATCCGGGAAATCGTGGTTCATGCACCGTATATCATCAATCTGGCAAATACCGTAAAGCCGGAGACATTTGAACTGGCTGTACAGTTTCTGGAAAAGGAGATCCGGCGCACGGCTGCTATGCGAAGTCATATCCTGGTGTTACATCCGGGGTCCGCGCTGGATGCGGGTGCAGAGGCCGGAATTGCACAGACTGTCCGCGGGCTGAATATGGTGCTGGATGAGAACGAGGATGAGGTATTTATTGCTCTGGAAACGATGGCAGGAAAGGGCAGTGAGATTGGAAGAACCTTTGAAGAAATTAAGGCAATCTATGATGGCGTGAACAAAAAGGAGCGGTTGAGAGTCTGTTTTGATACCTGTCATGTAAACGATGCCGGGTATGATCTGGTGCATGATTACGATGGTGTTTTTAAACATTTTGATCAGGTGATCGGACTCGACCAGATTGCGGTCTTTCATATCAATGACAGTTTAAATCCACTTGGGGCACACAAAGACCGTCATGCCAATATCGGGCAGGGAACCATTGGATTTGAGACGTTGCATCGTCTGGTTCATGATCCACGTTTTATGGAAATTCCAAAGATTTTGGAAACGCCATGGCTTTGTGCAGAGGGGGAGACAAAAAAGACGATTCCTCCATATAAAGAAGAAATTCAACAGCTTCTTGCAAAATAATGACAAAAAGGAGAATGGTTATGGAACAAAAACAACCGGGGATTTCCGGCTATTGGTTAAAGCTGATTGCTGTAATTTCCATGCTGATTGATCACACGTCAGCCGTTATTTTAGAACAGATTCCGGGACTGGAAAATCCCGCATTTTGATGCGCATCATTGGAAGACTGGCGTTTCCGATTTACTGTTTTCTTCTGGTAGAGGGATTTTACCATACACGCAGCAGGGCAAAATATGCGGGGAGGCTTTTTTGTTTGCCCTGATTTCCGAGGTTCCGTTTGACCTAGCATTCAGCAGGAGAATGTGGGATTTTTCCAGCAACAATGTCTTTTTTACTTTGCTGTTCGGACTTTTGGTGATCTGGGGTGTTGAAAAGATAAGGCAGAAGTTTGTGGCGGATGTTTACGGGGAAAAAGCAGCAGCCATCCGTGTGATTCTTATCATTGTGACAGTTGCAGCCGGGGGATTTCTGGCACTTCTTTTCCGTACAGATTACGATTTGTCGGGAATTGTGACAATTTTGCAATTTACATGTTTTATCCGAAGAAAGTGAAGGGAATGGGTATCGGTGTTCTGGTTTTAACCCTGCTGGCAAGTATCATTGAAGCGGCAGCATTTCTGGATATGATACCGGTTTATTTTTACAATGGAACCAGGGGAAAACAGATGAAATATTTCTTTTATATATTCTATCCGGCACACCTGTTTCTTCTTGCCATGATCGCACGGGCAATGGGACTTTGGGCTTAATATTTTAAGAAGATGTTACGATTCTTATGAAATTCTTATCTTTTCAGATACAGCTTGCGTTCCTGAAAAAGCGGGAGTACAATGCAGACGAAATGAAAGACAGATAGATAGGAATGGAGGTCTTGAATGATGAGACAAAAATCTTGGAATCAGTTTAAAAAAACAATGGCTGCCTCGACACTGGCAGGAGCGATCGCTTTTACAGGGTGTGCGGTGATGCCTTCGGTTAGAGCTTTTGCAGATACAACGGAACAGGCCGGTCAGGTATCGTATGATAATGAAGTGATGCCGATCCATACGGACGTGCAGACGGAGGAAAAGCCGTTGATGAAGGGTACGTCATGTACGGTTTCGGATGGAAAGAACCTGTATTATGCGTTTGAATGATGGGTGTGCGTATGGGCATTATGAAATACAACACCAAAACAGGCAAAAAGAGTGAGGTATATTCCTACAAAATAGGGAAAAACAAAAAGGGAAGCAATGGTTTTTCCCAGTTATCTGTGGATAAGAAATATATTTATGCAACCTGGGATCGTTACTATGGAACCGATGCAACAAAAGAATATATTTACCGGATCGCAAAAGACGGGAAATCCGCAAAGAAACTTGCGCTCGGACGTGATCCACAGCTTGTAGATGGACGGATTTATTATCTGGCACTGAAAAGTAAAAGTGAAGATGGCATGAATTATTCGGAAGATACCGGAACCGTTATGAGCATGAAGACGGACGGAACGGATAAAAAGAAAGTTGCACAGATTGCAAACAGCGGAGATGCTTATCGGTATTCCCTGTTTCAGAGTGAGGGAAAGATTTACTATACCAAGGAAAACGAGAACAAGACATTTTATGATCTGGAGGGAAACAGTTATCAGAGAGGTTCCTTTGCTGTTAAGGATGAAATTATCTGAGTGTTTCGCTGGAAGCCGTCAATGATGGAACGTATACCTATAGTACGACAGGAAAGGATCGGTACATGCAGACGAAACTCTACCGGACAGATAACAGGACGGGAAAGAAAAACCTTGTGGCATCCTTTAAACTTGGCATTGAAAAATACTCGGTTTGTGGAAATTATGTGTTCGTGGAAGCAAATGTTCCGTACAAGGGAGCTGATGTGACTGAGAAACTTGCGGTTTACTGCTATAAGGCAGATGGCAGCAGCAAAGTAAAGCTTGCTTCCTGGTTTCCGGCAGAATAAAATCCGGGTAACAATCGAAAAATAAAAGAAGCACCGCGACTGCGGTGCTTCTTTTATTCTGGGGATTTATTTATCCAGATCTTTTTTATCTACATTCTGCAGCATCATTGCACGAACTTTCAGAGGAAGTCCGAACAGTGTGATGAATCCGTCTGCATCGTGATGATCGTACTGATCACCGGTTGTGAAACTTGCCAGAGACTCACTGTAGAGAGAGTATGGAGAAGTTGTGCCGGCTTTGATGATGTTTCCTTTGTAGAGCTTGAATTTTACTTCACCGGTGACATACTTCTGGGTAGAAGTAACAAATGCCTGGATTGCTTCGCGAAGAGGAGTGAACCATTTTCCTTCGTATACAACATTGGCAAGACGGTTGCCCATCTCTTTCTTTGCAGATAAGGTATCGCGGTCGAGAACCAGTTCTTCCAGCTGGTCATGTGCTTCCATAAGGATCGTTCCGCCAGGAGTCTCATATACACCACGGGATTTCATACCAACGACACGGTTTTCTACGATATCGATGATGCCGACACCGTGCTTTCCACCGAGACGGTTTAATTCACGGATGATATCGGAAACTTTCATTTCCTTTCCGTTTACCGTCTTTGGAACACCCTTTTCAAAGGTCATGGTACATATTCGCCTTCGTCCGGAGCTTTCTCAGGGGAAACACCAAGAACCAGAAGATGATCATAATTTGGCTCGTTTGCAGGATTCTCCAGCTCAAGTCCTTCATGCTGATATGCCATAAGTTACGGTCACGGCTGTAACTTTGGTCTGTGCCGAATGGAAGATCGATTCCGTGTGCTTTGCAGTATGCGATCTCTGCCTCACGGGAATCCATCTGCCACTTGTCATCACGCCAAGGAGCAATGATTTTGATATCCGGAGCAAGTGCTTTGATACCAAGCTCGAAACGGATCTGGTCATTTCCTTTTCCGGTAGCACCGTGGCAGATTGCAACAGCGTTTTCTTTTCTGGCGATCTCTACCAGTTTCTTTGCGATACCAGGACGTGCCATGGCAGTACCTAATAAGTATTTGTGCTCATATACAGCACCAGCCTGTACACAAGGTACGATGTAATCGTCACAGAACTCATCTGTGATATCTTCGATATATAATTTAGAAGCGCCGGATAATTTGGCTCTTTCTTCCAGTCCGTCTAATTCTTCGCCCTGTCCGCAGTTGATACAGCAGCAGACAACCTCATAACCATAAGTCTCCTTTAACCAAGGGATAATAGCGGTAGTATCGAGTCCGCCGGAGTAAGCTAAAACAACTTTTTCTTTCATAAGATTGTATCCTTTCTTTCTATATGGAATTGTACGCTCTCGTACGACTAACCCTACTATACATCAATCCAAATGAAATGACAAGTGAAAAAATATACATAAAATTGCATAAATATACATAAATTTGTGAATATTTGCTATTTACGGATGGAAAAAGATGGACTATTATAGGATAGAATCATATTTTTAAAAGAAAGAAAAGGTAAGAAACATGGTAAAGGTAGGAATTATCGGAGCGACTGGTTATGCGGGAGCAGACTGGTACGTATTTTATTAAATCATAAAGAGGCACAGATCGAGTGGTTTGGATCAAGAAGCTATATCGATGAAAATTATGCAGATATTTACAGAAACTTTTTTGAGCTTGTCGATGCAGACTGTCTGGGTGATAACATGGATGAGCTTGCTTCCCGCGTGGATGTGATTTTCACGGCAACACCACAGGGATTTCTGGCAGGTGTGCTGAATGAGGATATTTTAAATAAGGTAAAGATCATTGATCTGAGTGCGGATTTTCGAATCAAAGATGTTGCTACCTATGAAAAATGGTATAAGATTGAGCATAAAAGCCCACAGTTTATTAAGGAAGCCGTTTACGGACTCTGTGAGATTAACCGTGATCAGGTGACCACCCAGACCCGTCTGATTGCAAATCCGGGATGTTATACGACCTGTTCCATTCTGACAGCATATCCGCTGGTAAAAGAGGGACTCATTGATCCGGATACATTGATTATTGATGCAAAATCCGGTACTTCCGGAGCGGGACGTGGGGCAAAGACACCGAACCTGTCTGCGAAGTGAACGAGAGCATGAAAGCATACGGTGTGACAACACACAGACATACACCGGAGATTGAGGAGCAGCTCGGCTATGCGGCAGGAAAAGAGATTACCGTGAATTTTACACCGCATCTGGTTCCGATGAACCGCGGAATTCTTGCGACAGAGTATGCAACCCTGATCAAAAAGCCGGATGGTACCTATCCTTCTTATGAGGAACTGAAGGCTGCTTACGATAAATATTATGCAAAGGAACGTTTCGTGCGTGTATTAAAGAAAGGTGTCTGCCCGGAGACCAAGTGGTAGAGGGCAGCAATTACGTGGACGTAAACTTTGTCATTGATGAGCGTACCGGCAGAGTTGTGATGATGGGTGCACTGGACAATCTGGTCAAGGGTGCAGCCGGACAGGCCGTACAGAACATGAATCTGCTGTTCGGATTTGATGAGGCAGAAGGACTTTCCATGGTTCCGATGTTTCCATAATGAAAGGCATCTGTTTGATGCATTTCCTACGCTCATTGTTTCCGCGTAAGCGGAACTCTCATACAATGAGTCTATATGAGTGAATATGAGTAAAGAATAATACAATCCGTGTGATGACACTGGAAGATTATGATGAGGGTGTATGCGTTTGTGGATGGGCATCCACGGTTTTGGAATCCGTTCCATCGATGATTCCAAAGAAGGAGTGGAGCGGTTTTTAAAAAGAAATCCGACCACGAGTATGGTAGCGGTAGCAGATGGAAAGATCGTGGGAGCCATTCTCTGCGGACATGACGGGAGACGCGGATGTCTGTATCATGTCTGTGTGCATGAAGATTACCGGAAGAACGGAATCGGAAAAGCCATGGCAGTCGCATGTATGCGCGCCCTGCAGGAAGAAAAAATCAACAAGGTCAGCCTGATCGCATTTAAGAGCAATGAGCTGGGAAATCATTTCTGGAAAGATGCCGGCTGGTGTTTCAGGGAAGACTTAAATTATTACGATTTTACATTGAACGAAGCAAATATTACGAAATTTAATCAGTAAGGAGAATGTTATGAGTGAGAATTTAAACGCATTGGAAAAAGCACAGGTGCTGATTGAGGCATTGCCTTATATCCAGCGTTTTAACCGCAAGATCATCGTTGTAAAATATGGTGGATCAGCGATGGTAGATGAGAAACTGAAAAAACAGGTCATTCAGGATGTCACCCTGTTAAAGCTGGTTGGATTCAAACCGATCATTGTGCATGGCGGTGGCAAGGAGATCAGCAAATGGGTTGCCAAAGCAGGAATGGAACCGGAATTTATCAATGGACTGCGTAAGACGGATGCGCCTACCATGGAGATTGCAGAGATGGTGTTAAACCGTGTCAATAAATCACTGGTATCCATGGTGCAGGAACTTGGGGTGCAGGCGGTCGGCATCAGTGGAAAAGACGGTGGTCTGTTAAAGGTGGAAAAGAAATTGTCGGATGGTCAGGACATCGGATATGTAGGAGAAGTAAAGGAAGTAAATCCAAAGATTCTGTATGATCTGCTGGAGAAAGATTTCCTTCCGATTATCTGCCCGATCGGTCTGGATGACAATTATGATACATATAATATCAATGCGGATGATGCGGCATGTGCGATTGCCAGTGCGGTTTCCGCAGAGAAACTGGCATTCTTAACCGATATCGAGGGAGTATACAAAGATCCGGAAGATCCGTCCACTCTGATTTCCGAACTTACGGTTTCCGATGCAAGAAAACTGATTACAGACGGATATATCGGCGGCGGTATGCTTCCAAAGCTGAATAACTGCATTGACGCTATTGAAAACGGAGTATCCCGTGTGCATATTCTCGATGGAAGAATCGCACATTGCCTGCTTTTGGAAATCTTCACCAATCGCGGAATCGGTACTGCAATTTTGGGTGATGAAGAACATCATTTTTACAATGAATAAGAGATAAGAGGTGTGGATAAACAATGAATAAACAGGAATATATTGATACCGCGGAGCAGGAACTGCTGCATACCTACAATCGTTTTTCACTTGTACTTGATCATGGTGAGGGCGTATACCTTTACGATACAGACAAAAAAGCGTATTTGGATTTCGCAGCCGGAATCGCCGTATGTGCGCTGGGCTATAGCAATGAGGCGTATAAAAATGCGCTGAAGGATCAGGTGGATAAACTGCTGCATACGTCAAATCTTTATTACAATGTCCCGACCATTGAGGCGGCAAAGAAAGCACTAAAAGCCAGCGGAATGGATCGTATTTTCTTTACAAACAGCGGTACGGAGGCCATTGAGGGAGCCATCAAAGCTGCAAAAAAATATGCATATACCAGAGACGGACATGCTGGCCATGAAATCATTGCCATGAAACATTCTTTCCACGGAAGAAGTATCGGGGCACTTTCCGTAACCGGAAATGCCCATTATCAGGAACCGTTTGCTCCGCTCATGCCGGGTGTGAAATTTGCAGAGTATAACAATTTAGAAAGTGTAAAAGAACTGGTAACGGACAAGACCTGTGCGGTTATTATGGAGACGGTACAGGGAGAAGGCGGAATTTATCCGGCCGATCCTGCATTTATCGAGGGCGTGCGCAGGCTCTGTGATGAAAAGGATATTCTGTTAATCTTAGATGAGATCCAGTGTGGCATGGGACGTACCGGCGAGATGTTCGCATGGCAGAATTACGGAGTAAAACCGGATATCATGACCTGTGCAAAAGCACTCGGATGTGGAGTGCCGGTCGGTGCATTTTTCCTGACACAGCGTGTGGCAGACAAATCGCTGGCACCGGGAGACCACGGAACGACCTATGGTGGAAACCCATTTGTCGGAGCAGCCGTTTCGGCAGTATTTGATCAGTTTAAAGCCTGTGACATTTTAGGTCATGTAAAGGAAGTAGCGCCTTATCTGGAACAGAAACTGGATGAGCTGGTAGAAAAATATGACTTCCTTGTAACACGCAGAGGCAAAGGTCTGATGCAGGGTGTGGTCTGCAAGCTTCCAGTTTGGAAAGTGGCAGCCGCAGCACTTGAGCAGGGACTGATCGTGATCACAGCGGGAGCGGATGTCCTTCGTTTTGTTCCACCGCTTGTCATCGAAAACAGCATGTGGATGAAATGGTTGAAAAGCTGGAAAAAGCATACTTTCGGTGCAGGAATAACTTACACTTGTAAAAGTAACAAAAAATCGTTAAAATAGAAATGCATTGAGACTCGTTTTGCCCCGGAAAGGGAGAAATGAGATGAAAAAACATTGGATAAAAAGTGCTGTATGATTCTGACATGCCTGTATCTGACGGGATGTGGCAGGGAGGAAGTGCCATATCTGGATACCACTCAGACACAGGAGCAGACGGTGGAAACGGAACGAACGGAACAAAAAGAAACATTAAAATCCGACCAGACGGTACAGGTATATGTATGCGGGGAGGTAGCAGCTCCCGGTGTCTATCAGCTGAAAGACGGTATGCGCATCTGCGATGCGGTGGAGGCGGCAGGAGGACTGACCAAAGCTGCCAGCCGCGAATACTGGAATCTTGCTGAGAAGCTTTCGGACGGACAGATGATTTATTTTCCCACAGAGGAAGAGGCAAGGGAGCGGAAAGCATCGGCAGAGGCAGCCGGTGCCTCTGTGCAGGAGGAATCGGACGGGCGGATCGATATCAATACGGCGGATGCCGCGCAGCTTGTGACCATTCCGGGAATCGGAGAGACACGGGCGGCGCAATTCTTGCATACCGGGAGAAAACGGGCCGTTTGCGAAAGTCGAAGATATCATGCAGGTATCCGGAATCAAAGCGCACTTTTTGAGAAAATGAAAGATTATATAACGATTCGTTGAGGTGTAATATGGCAAAGAAAGTTCTCGTAGTAGATGATGAGAAATTAATCGTAAAAGGAATCCGGTTCAGTCTTGAACAGGACGGGATGGAAGTGGATTGTGCATACGATGGAGAAGAAGCGCTGAATATGGCGAAAGCAAATGAGTATGATATGATCCTTTTGGACATCATGCTTCCGAAGATGGACGGATTCGAAGTATGTCAGGCGATTCGTGAATTTTCTGATATGCCGATTGTTATGCTGACAGCGAAGGGCGACGATATGGATAAGATTCTGGGACTTGATTATGGTGCCGATGACTATATCACAAAGCCGTTTAATATTCTTGAGGTGAAAGCGCGTATCAAAGCATCATGCGTCGTACTGCAGGACCGAGAGAAAAGAAGAAGTTTCTTCGATTGTGGAGAAAGGGGATCTGCGTCTGGACTGTGACAGCAGACGGCTGTTTATTTCAGGCAGGGAAGTAAACCTTACCGCAAAAGAATTTGATCTGCTGGAACTTCTTGTGAAAAATGAAAATAAAGTATACAGCAGGGAAAATCTGCTCGGACTGGTCTGGGGAAAAGATTATCCGGGAGACGTGCGTACAGTGGATGTGCATGTACGTCGTCTGCGTGAAAAGATCGAAACCAACCCAAGTGAACCGAAATACGTGCACACAAAATGGGGTGTGGGATATTATTATTACCAGAAATAGACGAGAAGGCAGAAAGGTTTTCCATGCAGAAGAGTAAACAGTTTCTTCAGTTCTTAAAAAGTTTAAAATTTCGGCTGATTCTTTTGATCGTTGTGATTGCGATTGTACCGAGTCTGATTCTTTCGGCAGCAGTTTTAAAATATTACGAAAAGCGTGCCGTTTCTATCCGGGAAGTGAAATCTTAAGCCAGGCAAAAATTCTTGCAAATCAGATAGCGACAAGTGAATATATGAAGCTGGGGGCGGATGTATCGTCCAGCAATATTCAGACACAGATTGATATGCTCACGACCATCTATGATGGTCGTGTCATTGTTGTGGATGACAACTGCAAAGTTTATTATGACACGTATAATCTCGATGACCATAAGCTGATCATTGCAGAGGAGGTCATGCGCAGTTTCAAGGGCGAGGATATTGTGCATTATGATTCGGAGAACCATTACATTGAGATGACGATCCCGATCAGCGATCCTGATGATAAAAGTGAAACGGTGATCGGAGTTATGCTGATCAGTGTTTCTACGGACAATATTGTGATCAACCAGTCATATATGCGACAGGTGGCGGTGATCGTTATGGTCATGGTCGGAATTGCAATTGTGTTTTTTGCAATCCTTCTGCTTTTGTATTTCCTGAAGCCGTTGCAGAAGATTGAAGAGGGAATCGCTGCAATCAAAAACGGATACGGAGAGTACAATCTTCAGGTCAATGATTACACGGAGACGGCGGGAATCTGTGAGAAGATTAATCAGATGCTTGGCCGGATCAAAGTCATGGATGATTCCCGGCAGGAGTTTGTATCGAATGTGTCACATGAATTAAAGACACCGCTGACATCCATGAAGGTGCTGGCGGATTCGATCAATAGCATGCCGGATGCGCCGAAGGAACTGTATCAGGAATTTATGGAAGATATCACCAATGAGATTGAGCGTGAGACAAAGATCATCAACGATCTGCTTTCTCTGGTGAAGATGGATAAGTCTGCAGCAGGGCTGAATGTATCTTCCGTCAATATCAATGAACTTTTAGAGCAGATTTTAAAACGTCTGCAGCCGATTGCGGATAAGCAGAAAGTGGAACTTGTCCTTGAGAGTTTCCGCCCGGTTACCGCAGAAGTGGATGAGGTAAAAATCACGCTTGCGATCACAAATCTTGTGGAGAATGCAATCAAATATAACCGGAATGACGGAGAGGGCTGGGTACACGTATCGCTGAATGCGGATCACCAGTATTTCTACCTGAAAGTAGAAGATTCCGGAATCGGTATTCCGGAGGAGTCTCTGGATCATATTTACGAACGATTTTACCGGGTGGATAAATCCCATTCCCGTGAGATCGGAGGAACCGGACTGGACTTGCGATTACAAGAAATTCTATACTGATGCATCGCGGCGCAATTAAAGTACATTCTGTGATGGGCGAGGGAACAACCTTTGATGTTCGTATTCCGCTCAACTATATTGCATAGGAGGAAAAAGATGAGAAAAAAATAATTTCAATCATACTCCTTGTGGCAATGGTACTCACAATGGCTGCCGGATGTGGAAAAAAAGAAGATAAAAAAGACTATTTTGTATTTTATGTAAACAATGAGCTGACAAAGGTTGTTGCGAAAAAGATTACCCTGCAGCATACTTCATCCGGCAAAGCACAGGTGAAGGAACTGCTCAAAAGATCTGCAGACACAGCCGGAGGATGCAACGCTTCGAAGAACTATTCCACGCAAAGTAAAATCCAGAATATAGATCTGATCTCTTATCAGATTACGGTGGATTTCAGCAAGGAATATTACGATATGAAACCGACGGAAGAGATTCTGACCAGGGCTGCAATTGCAAAGACACTGTTGCAGCTGAGCCAGTATGTGACCTTTACGGTGGATGGAAAACCACTTGTGGATGCCTCGGGAGCAAATGTAGGTGCCATGAATCTGGACAGTTTTGTGGAAAATCCGGGAGAACAGATCAATTCCAGCCAGAAAGCAACACTGAAACTTTATTTTTCAAATAAGGCGGGTACCAGACTGGTTCCGGAAACCAGAGAGGTACATTACAGTTCCAACATTTCACTGGAAAAACTGGTGATGGAACAGCTGATTGAGGGACCAAGAAAAAAGTGGACTCTTGGCAACGATTCCTTCGGAGACGAAACTGATTACGATCACAGTGGTGGATGGGGTCTGCTATGTCAATCTGGATGAAATGTTTTTGAATCAGAATCAGGAAATCTCAGAACCTGTTGTTTTATACTCTATCGTGGATTCCCTGACGGAACTGACGGAAATCGATAAAGTACAGATTTCCATCAACGGAGATACCAGTGGCAAATGCCGTTACACGTATAAACTATCAAAGATGTACAAGGCAGATGACCGGCTGGTCACAAAAGAAAGCGATGAGAAAGTAGAATCTACGGAATAGGAAAAGGAAAGCAGTGAGGAAAAGACCATTTCTTTTGCTTGCCACAGAGTTTCTGCTGGGGATTGTGTGTGTCAGAGAGCAGCTGCCGGCATGGGGTGTGCTGGCAGTTCTGTTACTGGTATATACCACTCCATGGAAGGAACGGGGGATGCGGAAAGTTCTGTTTGCGGCAGGACTTCCCGGGTATGTTTCTTTTGGGGATGTTGCAGATGCAGCGACAGATCGATTTCAGGCAGCAGTACCTGCAGAAACTCACAGATGGCCAGGAGGTTCGCCTGGCGGGAAAGATTGATCGGATAGAACCGAAAACCAGATGCGTTTATTACTATTTAAAAGATTGCACGGTGGAAGCAGAATCGCAGACACTGCCATGCAATGATGTAATCGCATATGTTTCTTCTGCCAGCCATTCGGCTGGACAAATCCTGAATATTGAGGGTACAATTTCATTATTTACAGAAGCATCCAATGAAGGGATGTTTGATGCCCGGCAGTTTTACCAGAGTCAGAAAATTGATTTCGGCATATGGGTCACAAAGATCAGCCGGGTCTATGGAAAACCGGATCGTTACCGGTGCGCACTACAGAATATGAAAAAGCGTGCAAATGACGTGATCCGGCATTCTATCCGGGACGATGGCGTGCTTTCTGCGATGCTGTTAGGGGAAAAGGGGGCTCTGGATGCAGAGATAAAATCTTTGTATCAGAGAGCGGGGATCGCCCATGTGCTTGCTATTTCCGGACTTCATATTTCCCTTCTGGGGATGGGACTGTACCGCCTGCTGCGGAAACGACTGCA
>ENA-OQER01000305-OQER01000305.1-human-gut-metagenome-genome-assembly--contig:-NODE-305-length-27905-cov-4.126827_pt1 | contig 27905 bp, 27 predicted proteins | sample MGYA00242797_ERZ504639 | MGnify/ENA primary metagenome ERZ504639 (study PRJEB26092, sample SAMD00036306) | human gut metagenome | host: Homo sapiens | study: EMG produced TPA metagenomics assembly of...
GATAAGCCGAAGGGGGTGCTCCAAAGTGAGATTTGAAGCATTTACTAAAATAAAGAGGGTCATTCATTCCTACTTTATAAGCTATTTCACTTACATTGTATATACCCTCCTGCAAAAGTTCCATAGCCCTTTTCATACGAAGGATACGCATATATTCATTAGGTGTATATCCGGTCACTCCTTTTACTTTCCGAAAAAAAGCAGCACGGCTTACCCCCACCGCAGATGCAAAATCCTCTATAGTGAATTCCGGGTTGTCCAATTGTTTTTCCAAAATAGTCTGCAATTTTTCACCAAATTTCCTATCCAGTTCTGTAGAACATAAAGCCTGACTTGTCATAGCAGGGTCATTAGAGAATTTTCGTTTTAACTTTTCCCTCTGTTCAATAAGTTGAAATATACGTGCTAATAACAATCTGGAACTGAAAGGCTTCGTTATGTATGCATCCGCACCACTTTCTACCCCTTCAAGTTTATTTTCCGAAGTGCTCATAGCAGTCAGCAAAATAATGGGAATATGACTGGTCTCAAAATCACGTTTCAGTTTACGTGTCACATCAAAGCCATTCATACCAGGCATCAATACATCACAAATAATCAAATCTACCTCAAAAGACTGAGCTTTTTGTAAACCGGAAAGCCCATCCGGTTCACTTATGATCTCAAAATAAATACCAAGTTCCGTTTCTAAAAACTTACGCACATCTCCATCATCTTCTATTATCAATATTCTTTTTTTATTCAAAGGGTCCGGGGTCACTGAATCATGATTTACTGTTAAATAGGTATCACACTGCTCATGAACAAACGATTCTTCCTGAAGGATGCTTGATACTAGGAAATCGTTTTTCCATAAACACTGGAATCTAACGGTAAGATAACAGTAAACACAGAACCACCTCCCTCATTTTCATCAAATGAAATGCTTCCTTTATGTACATTTACCAGTTCATAAGTCAAATGTAAACCGATTCCCACACTGTTATGTGAAAAACCACTTTGCATGAAACGGGAAAACAGCTCTCCTTGCTTCTCCTTAGGAATCCCTACGCCGTTGTCACTAACCGATATAAATAATTTCCCCACTTCCTCATTAACGATAATTGCAAAAACAACCTTTCCTCCTTTAGGAGTATATTTTAAAGCATTCGAAAGAAGATTATAGACTATTTTATCCAATTTACTTTGATCAACAAACATCTTATAAGATGACGTAGAAGGAGCAAAATGAAAATCAATCTGTTTGTCATCTGCCGTTTCCTTGAAACTTCGATAAATATCATAAAAGAACACCATCACATCTGTTTCTTCCAGCATCAAGGAAAGTTTATTGTTCTGCATTTTACGAAATTCCAACAATTGATTAATCAGACGAAGCATCCTATTCGTACTTTTATTCATCAACTGTATGGGATAAACCATCTCTTTGGGAATCTTATTCAAGCTCTCTATTTTTTCCAAAGCTCCCTGAATCATTGTCAACGGAGTACGGAATTCATGTGAAATATTAGTAAAAAACATGAGTTTGTACTCTGTCAACTGTGTTTCTACCTGAATGCGATTCCGTAAATTATTGAAATTCCGTATCAAACAAAAAGCAACATACAACACAATAACAACGACAAGAAAATAAAAAAGATAAGCCCAAGTGGTTTCCCAAAACGGAGGCGTGATAACAATATTGAGCACAGTTTCTTCATCACTCCATATCCCAGCAGAATTACATGCTTTTACATGCAGATGATAAGTGCCGGGAGAAAGATTTTTATAAGAAGCAAAATTCAAAGAAGAAGGGGTACTCCATTCATTATCAAAATGACTCAATTTATAAATAAACCTTGAAGGAAATGCCAAAGAATAATCCAATGTTGAAAATTCTATAATGAATGAATTCTGGTCATAATCTAATTTTATATTCTGTGTATAACTTAACGCCTGTGTCAAAGGAGAATCCTTCTCACCAACCTGTACTGTGATTCCGTTCACTTTCAAATTAGTTAGAATAACATTCCGGGTCATAGGAGATGAAGTTACTTTCAAAGGATCAATGACTATGACTCCATGATTTGTTCCAAATAGCAAAAGTCCATCTTCAGTTATGGCAGCGCCATGTTCGTTATATACATTTCCTTGCATAGAAGCTGAAAAGAAGAAATTTTCAAAAGTTTCCGTATCAGGTGAAAAACGAGATAAACCATACTGAGTGGCAATCCATATTTTTCCAGTCTTATCTTCGATAATAGACTCTACCATGTTATTGACCAAACCATCAGTTGTGGAATAATGGACAAATTTCAAGTTCCTATAATCCTCACTAGGGTTACAAACAGAAAATCCGCCTCCCAACATTCCTATCCACATACGATTCTGACTATCACGAAAAATACATTTAATTTCATATCCGGGCAAATCTCCATTTTCATAATTATAAAGTTTATAATTATGAGCATCAGCAATAATGGAATCTCCATAAAAACACATAATCCCTTATTAGTTCCTACCCATAACCTTTTTTTATTATCCTGAGTGATCATCCTGACTTCCTGCAAACGACCGGATCCAGTCAGAACTTACGAAAAACATACCTGTCTTTTCGTGAAACCGCCAAATTCAGTCCTCCCCCAAAAGTTCCTATCCACATCCTATTTTTATCATCACGATAAATATCGAATATATTCTCATGTGCCAATGACAAGGTATCACCTGCCATTTTATGATACCAACGTCCGTCAATACATAAACCCATCGTACGGGTTCCCAACCATAATTTACCATCTCCATCACAAGAAGCCGCATAAATATAATTGTATGGCATCTTATAACAAGATGCAGCCTCCAAATTTTTATCATAAGCGTAAACATTCCCTTGACGCGTACCAAACCAGAAACCACCATCGGGCATCTTTACCACTGTACGTATAGCATTCACATAATCATTTATACTCTCATGTTCCGGATAAATACGATAAGATCCTTCACTTAATACGGACAAAAGTGTAACACCGGCAAACTCCGATCCTACCCATACATTTCCCGAGTGATCGAGTAATAAGCTATGCAGAAAATTGGAATGAACTAGATTTTTACCAGTCTCCTGATAAGTGTAATGGCTGATTATATCTTCTTGGGGATTATACACAAATAAACCATAGCCAAAAGTAGATATCCATATCAATCCTCTGTTATCCTGTATTACTTCATAGCGTTCCTCGGCAGCAGGCATCATCTGAGCGGCATCTATCAATGACAGTATTTTACATATTCCGGTTTCCTTCTGAAAATAATGCAACACACCGGTCTGATTAAAAACATAGAAATCCCCCTGATTATCTCTGACAAAACGAGCGTTGGGGATATTAATCGGGTTGTCTAATCTTACCTGCCGGGTAGATAAATGAAACCTGTAACTTCCTTTTGTTGTAAAAAGCCACCAATCATCTTTCGTGCCAAAATGAGTAGTAAAATGAAAGTCAACGTCATCCTTTCCGATTCTTTGAACAAAATGTAGTTTTTCATCCTCATCATAAACATAAATATCACCATTATCAGCAAGAAAAAAGCATGCGTTCTCATAAGAAAATGCTGCTCTGAAATTATGCATATCAGAAATTACTTCGATTTTGTTTCTTGTTACTTTCACCAATCCTTCCTGAGTACAAATCCAAACATTCCCTCTAGAATCTTCAATCAAACTATTCACTTTATTAGAAGGTAGTTTGCCATTTTCACATTGAAATGTCACAGAGGAAAAATGTTCATTTTCAAATGAAATCTTTCTGCAACCTTTTTGTCCATCCCATAACCAATTATCACCATTAGCAGTTTCTACACGATAAGCATAAGCTTGGTCGTGTTCCCCACATCCTGTAAAATCCACAAAACAATTATGTCTTAAATCATAGCAACTGAATACATTTGAAGTAGAAAGCACCCATAAAAAACCATTTTTATCTTCATCAATCTTCTTGACATGATAATCCGCTAATGAAATCGGACTATCCTTTTCCGGTAACAATGTTATAAAAGAGTGACCATCATACCGGCTCAGTCCATTAGTGGTACTAATCCAGATAAAGCCTTTCTTATCTTGAAAAATATCTCTAATTGTATTATTGGCCAATCCGTCACTGGATGTAATATGAATAGATTGTATATCAATAACTGCATATGCATTCCATTCCAGACAAACAAAGAAGAGCAACAAAAAAAATATACGATTTTTCATATCATTCGGTTTAACATCAGAATAATACCGCAAAATTAAAAAAAGGTATTTTAAAAGTGATTTTTAAAATACCTTTTTTAATTAGGAAGCCTTTACTAACCAACAAGCAGAACAAGTTCCTGCGATGCCATTCCTTCGACCTCCACTTTTACTTTGAGCTGTCCCCGCATACGCCCTGCCTGTACTACTATTTGGGCACGACCCAAATAAGTGGGTAAAGTATGACTGCTAAAACGTTCACTACGACGCATCTCGCCACTATCTATCCCCATCAAACGTCCGTTACCCTCCACGGTCACTTTCACTTGTCTGTCATCTATCCGTATGGGGATGCCTTGTTCATCATATAAATTCAAAGAGATATGAGATAAATCCTGCCCGTCAGCCTTTAACTGTTCCCGATCCGCTTTCAGAGTAAAACGGACAGCTTTATTTCCGGAAGTCTGTATACTGTCACGGCACACTTCTATCCCATCTTTATACCCTATCACCACCACCTTACCCGGACGATAAGTTGATTCCATTTAATCGTATTATTTATATAATCCCGTGGCTTTCTAGGTCCATATACCTTTCCTCTAGGATCTATCAACATCACTTCGTCACAATTAGACGGCGTTTGAATCTGCATGACACGCGCATCCTGATAAGGAAAAGTCCAATCGTGTACCATTCCCGGTGCTTGCCAATGGTCTTTACCCGGATCTTCATCCAAATTATAATCTATGACATAAAGTCCCAAAAAAGGCTTCTCATTCCACAAAGCCCGAAAATATCCTCCTCTAGGTTTTTCAGACATACACATGTCAAACGGAGCAGAAGGCCATCCCTTACTAGGCCAACCTGAACTCTCCCCAATATAATCCACACCGGTCCACATGAAAGAGCCACAAATATATTCATGTTCCATTACATAATTCCATGGATTTTTCTCATCATAATCACGTGAATCAAATTCACGTATGCTACTATAATAAGGATAGCTCTCACTGATCAGGCAAATACGTTCCGGGTATTTCTTTTTATCATAAATCAACCGAGGTTCCATATAATTATACCCTAGTACATCTGTCACCGAAGCAAATTTATCTTCAAATCCCGGCTGCAAAGCGAGCATAACAAGACGGCTCGGATCCAGTTGATGTACAAAATCCTGCAACATACCAGCACGTTCAATCCCTGTATCATCTTTTAATTTTGCCTCAGCCAACTCATTACCTATACTCCACAAGATAACAGAAGGATGATTACGGTCACGAATTACCATATCGCTGATATCCTGCTGCCAGCTAGAATCAAAAAATTCTTCATAATATCCCGATTTCCATTTATCAAAAGCCTCATCTATAACCAAAAAGCCAATAGAATCACAATAGTTAAGAAATTCCGGAGAAGGAGGATTATGCGAGCAACGGATAGCATTCGTGCCAAATTCCTTTAAAATAAGCAAACGGCGTTCATAAGCCCTATCCGGTACAGCCGTTCCCAAACATCCTGCATCCTGATGAAGGCACATGCCTTTCAGCTTAAGATGTTTGTTATTGAGAAAAAAACCCTTGTCTTTATCAAATTTCACTGAACGTATTCCAAAAGGAGTCAGATATTTATCAATTGTCTTTCCTCCTTTTTTTATAATGGTTTCCACCGTATAACGATAGGGAAAATCCAAATCCCATAATTTAGGATGGCTGACTAACAAATTCTGAACTACTTCAGCTGTTTTTTCTTTATCAAGTTTCAACGTAGTCCGGGCCATCACCTCTTTACCTTCTGCTTTTACAATTTTTCCATCACCATCCAACAGGCGTTGCTGGACAATCACTGTTGTCGGTAACTCCATGGAGTTTTCGATAGTAGTGACAATCTTGACCGTTGCCTGGGATTCAGTTATCTCCGGTGTCGTAACATAAGTTCCCCACATTTTTACATGAACAGGGTTAGTCACTTGCAACCAGACATGCCGATAAATGCCGGAACCAGTATACCAGCGAGAAATTTCTGAATGATCTACCTTGATTTTCAAGTCATTACTCTCTCCATATTTCAGGAAAGGGGTCAGATCTGTTTCAAACGAAGTATATCCATAACGATGATAAGCAATCTCCTTTCCATTCAAAAAAATAGTAGCTTTATGATAAATACCATCAAAAACAAGACTAACTTTTTGATTTTTGTAACTCGCCGGAATCATAAAAGATTTGCGATACCAACCTATGCCACCCGGCAAATAACCACTCGCTCCTCCTGCTTTTTCATCAAAATCCAGCTCCACACTCCAGTCATGCGGTAATTGTACCTCTCTAAAATCTCCATTTTCTCCTAATCTAAACTGCCAGTCAAAGTCAAAATTCTGCCGAATGCGATTAGCAGCCCCCGGCAAATCAAATACAAATATGCACAAAATGGCAATAAGCAACTTTTTATTTTTCATAAATAATCTACTTCTCTATTTTCCGATAAAAAGAGGGTGTGCCACATAACAAAGCAATTATCAAAAATAGCTTTTGACACACCTCTTTACCTTTTCACCTTCAAAACTAACTTTGTTTAACTTATATACTTAATATCCCTCATTTTGTTTATATAATCCCGGAGTCACATTTAATTGATTCAATGGAATAGGATATAAATAACGTCCTGTCTTTACATTATTCTTATCGGTACCATCCGGATTATGATAACTATCAAATAAACTTTGAATTTCCGTTTGCCATTCCCCCCAACGCACCAAATCAAACCAACGCACTCCTTCTCCCATTAATTCTATTCTACGCTCCCGTTTTATCAATTTCAAAGCATCTGCAGCACTTACCGTATTCACCTCATCACAACCGGCTCTTTTACGGATATCATTCACATAAGCTACAGCTTCCATTATTTTACCTTCTTCAACCAATAACTCAGCATACATCAACATCATATCTTCCAAGCGTAAAATAGGAAGATTTACAGGCCAGTCATTATCGTCTTTCATTGTGACTTCCGGAGTCAGTGACATCCCAAGTTCCGCTATCTTCCGTTTACTAGGCATAAACTTATAAAACATTGATTTTGTATAAACATCCACTTGCGAACCATCTTCCAAAATCAATTTCTCTTTTGTATTCGTATAAGCCGGATAATTAGGCTCTGCCTCATATCCTGTCAGAACAGAAAAACCATTCCCTCTTCCATCTTTTTTCCCATCAGAATAAATTTTATCAAATTCATACATCAAACTCTTTTCCACATAAATTTCATTTCCAAAGATTCTTCTATTCGTATAGGAAGGAGGTAGAGCCATACTGAAATTAAACAAAGCGCTGTTGCCTGTTCCTCCCGTACGATACTGAATAGCAAAAATAGAGTATTTATTATAATAATCCGTGCTCGGCATCCACTGCTTTCTCCATTCATCAAGTGTCGGAGCCCAATATTTATTCTGATTGGATTTTGAGTAATTCAACACAATTTCCAATTGCTTTTTAGCTAATATCTTGGCATCGGAATCATAATATGGGAAACCCGCCAAAGTCATATACACACGTGCCAGCATAGCTTCTGCCGCCATCTTGTCCGCACGCCCCTGCAATACAATCGAAGTTCCATTCGCACTCACCATATTTTCTTTTAGAGGAAGCATCGTCTGCGCATTAATCAAATCAGGAACCACTATATTATCCAAAACTTCCCGTGCAGACGATTGAGGTACTTTCTTCACTTCACTAGGCGATAAAGGAGCATCAATAATCGGAACATTACCAAAAAGGCGTGATAACTCAAAATAAGCCATCCTCTCAGAAAATAGACTTCGCCCATAAACTGCTTTTTAATCTTATCATTCGATTCAAAGTTACATCCTGCTATTTTGGCAATAGCAGTATTCGCATCATAAATTACTTTATACCATGTATTCCATACACTATTAAAAGTTGCCAAATCACTGGTAGCTCTGAATGTGCTTATCTCTGAAAAATCTCTCAACCCATTAGGTCTTGGTTCTGTCCATGCATTATCCGAACGACATTCAGACATCAATAAATACTCTGAATTGGCAAGTTCACGCAAATCGGAATAAATACCTACCACCCCTTGTTCAGACTGACTGGGAGTCTGATAGAAACCATCAGAGGTCATTAAATCAGCAGGAGGAGTTTCCAAATAATCATCGCACGACATAACAAAGAACATCAATGCACTCAATTGCAATATATTTTTTAATTTGAACATAGCTCTATATTTTTATTAGAAATTAACGTTGATACCCAAAGTGTAAATTCTCGGTGAAGGATAACCACCATAGTCCAATCCCAAAGCACTGCTACCTCCGGGTGAGGAACTGGCTGCCGTATTGGCCGCCTCCGGAGAGTACCCTCCATAATAACTATCCCATTTAGCTAGATTTTCAATGGATACATATACACGTGCATAGGAAATAAATTTAGGATTAATAGGTAATTTATACCCCAAAGTCAAATTCTTGATACGCAGATAATTGGAAGAATATAACCATCGGGAGTCTAACGTAGCACCTGTAGTAGAGCTTAAAATATAAGGTACTTTTCCATTGCCCGGCTCATCTTCCGACCACCATGCCTCTCTCCAATGTCCTAAAGCATTCCCTTTAGCCCCCATACCCGGACGGTCAATGGCACGTCCCAATACACCAAAAATCTTTCCTCCTGTCTGAGCTGTCATCAAGATAGACAAATCAAAATTTCTGTAAGTAAAAGTATTCGTCATTCCAAATACTAATTTAGGAGTAGGACTACCTAAATAGTCCCTGTCATTATCTTTATCGAACACACCATCATTATTTACATCTTTGTATCGGATATCACCCGGTACAATTTGTTTTCCTTCAAAAGTAACCGGCTTTCCTCCATGGGCAGCACTATAAGCATCAATTTCAGCTTGATTTTTCCATACACCTATTGCATCATACATATAGAATGTATTAACAGGCTTTCCCACAGTCAGAATATTAGACGGATTGTTCTTATCAAATCCCGAATATACCGGAGTATTATCTTTCCCTAGAGCTTTCACCTCATTTTTATTATATGACATATTGAATGACGTACTCCATGAAAATTTTCCTGTGAGATTATGCGTATTCAATTCGATCTCAAAGCCTTCATTATGGATATCTCCTAAATTATCCCAAACGGTAGTAAAACCGGAAGCTCCTTCCACAGGTACCTGATATAACAAATCAGTCGTATTCTTGGTATACCAATCCAGCGACAATTGAATTCTATTATTGAAGAATCCTAAATCAAGCGCAACATCAGTACTATGTGTTTTTTCCCAACCTAAATCAGCATTACCTAAAGAATTTGCCTTATAACCGGGAGCACCTGCATAATTTCCTGCAGACAAAGTAGGATAAGCAGCCGTGTTACTGATAGAATTATTACCGGTCACACCATAGCTAGCCCTCAGCTCAATGTATTCCACCAAGACATTCTCCAATTTTTAAAGAATTTCTCATTTGACACTAACCAACCTCCGGAAACAGCCGGAAAGATGCCCCACTTATTGTTAGCTCCGAATACGGAACCGCCATCATAACGCAAACTACCGGACAACATATAACGTTCTGCATAATTATATTGCAAACGTCCAAACACAGACAACAATTTATTGGCTGTTTTCTCTGTTACCGTATTAGTTCCTGCTGTAACTTTCGAACCATCAAAGGAACCTGTTATGGCATCATTGGGAAATGGTTTGTTAAAAGATTGGGCCGTACTGAAACCAAGATTACTCTGTTCGGAAGAAAAACCCGCCATTACACTAATTCCATGATTGCCAAAAACATGGTCATAATTTGCAAGAGCCTGCAAAAGAGTACTCCATTTTCTTTCCGTATTATGCCCCCCCGAAGAGTTTTGTCCTTCTCCCTGCGCCCAACTACCGGTTGTACTAGTGTACTTATAATCATTTCCATCCAAATCATAATAATTAGCCGAAGCAGAAGTTCTACCCTGAAATCTTTAAACGGAGTGATACGTACGAAAGCATTCCCAACCAAACGCATCATTCTATTCTGTTTGATATTCTTCTCCATATTATAAACCGGACTCGATGTGCTTCCCGCCCAAAGATAATAGGGATTCGGATCAACATTTGTCATATATCCTACCCCCGGTTCCGATACCGGTGTAGCATACAAAGCCTGATGTACCTGGGAATCCTTACCATTTGCCTGTCCGGAACCATCCTGCACAATATACGTAGGAGCCATATTCATACCTATTGTAAGATATTTGTTTATCTTTGATTCAATATTGGCACGAAAAGAGAATCTTTCATATCCCGTACCGGTAACGATACCAGCCTGATTCATATATCCACCTGAGAATAAATAAGATGTGTTTTCCGTCCCTCCCGAAACATTCAAACTATAATCCTGTACGATAGAGTTACGAAAAAACTCATCCTGCCAATCCAACAGGCTAAGTTGTTCCGGATTGGAGTATAAGTATGCGCATTCCTCATGTCATCTCCCAAATAGTTAAACCAACGTTCATCAAAAACAACCAGATAAGAGTTTGCCGTACCTGCCTGAATTCCGAGATTAGACAAACGTGTGGCATTATCATCCTTTATACTGGCACTAGTCAAACCCAATTTCTTCGCTTCCTGCAAATAGTTTGCATCATTCCATCTCAATTTAAATTCCATCCATTCCGTCGCATTAAGCACATCCATTTTTTTCTCTAATGTCTGTACACCGAAACTAGCATTGAACGCCACCTTCGCTTTTCCACTCTTACCTTGTTTAGTACTAACCAAAACAACTCCATTGGAACCACGTGAACCATAAATCGCAGCAGAAGCAGCATCTTTCAAAACTTCTATGGAAGCGATATCCGAAGGATTCAATCCGCTCAACGTATTCATAGGCACCCCATCAACCACATAAAGTGGATCGGAATTTGCATTGACAGAAGCCGCACCGCGGACACGGATCTGCATATCGGCTCCCGGCTCACCTGTTGTATTACGTACTGTCACTCCAGCCAATTGACCTTGCAAAGCATTCTCTGCACGAGCCAAAGGACGATCCTCTATTGCCTTAGAATCCATTTTGGCAACCGCACCCGTCAAAGTGCTTTTCTTAACCGAGCCATATCCTATGACTACCACCTCATCCAATGTCTCAGTATCTTCTGACAATACCACCTTAATATTGTTCTGTCCCTTAACTGATACATCTGAAGTTTGATATCCGACAAAACTAATCTGCAAAATGGCATTGTCGGCCACATTCCTCAAAACAAAATTACCGTCAAAATCGGTAATCGTACCATTAGTAGTACCTTTCACCAATACACTGGCACCAATTATGCTCTCCCCTTTTTTATCAAGCACCACGCCCGATACATTCTTAACCTGAGCAAACAGGGTCATCGCAATTACCATAAGAATACCAAAGGAAAGCATCCTTTTAAAAGAATGCATACTTCCCGATAGTTTGTTCTCCGAGTCTTTCATTTGTAATTAATTAAAGTTATACATAAAATCTAATCCCTTCATTTCTTCATCAAGGAACATGGCAAAACTAGATATAATGCCATGAATAAAAAATAGCCGGAACAGCCACAAACCTCTGAAAATATGGAAAAGAATCTACATAGATGGAAAATAGTATAAACAGGGCAAAAAGCGCGATTTATTCAAGCTTTTATAAGTTTGGAGAAACGACTGTGCAGATAAAAAAGGCTCCTGAATTGTTCTTTCCAGACTAAGGAAGTTCTCTATATCACAACCATCCGCCTTAATGAAAAGAATCAAGCCGTACAATTTTCCATTGAATAAAACAATAAATACAGATACAATTGACTGTTATTGTTTTTCTTTGTCATCCACATAATATGAACCAAATGAAAAACTTATTTATGAAACAATTACTATCACTCCTGTTATGCTTGAGCATAATAGTACCCTCAATGGCAAAAAAAGAACAAAGAAAACAAAATGTGTTTCCTGATGGTACTCCTATCTCCGAATGGTTTCTCCAAACTAAAGTGGTCCATCCTGACTCCTTAGGAAAAAAATACGACCTTTCCGATTATGGAATTGAAAGCAATCCCCATATCGTTCAAACACAGAAAATACAAAAGATCATAGACGAAGCGGCAGCCAATGGCGGTGGGGTCATTTACATCCCTGAAGGAATTTATAAAAGCGGTTCCCTCTTTTTCAAACAAGGGACTCATCTTTATTTGTCAAAAGGCGCCACCTTACTAGGTAGTGAGAACATTATGGATTTCCCTCTCCTCATGACTCGCATTGAAGGTGAATACTGCAAATACTTCGGTGCATTAATCAATGCCGACGGGTTAGATACCTTTACAATTAGCGGCAAAGGTACAATTGACGGAAACGGCACTCCCTACTGGAAAGCTTTCGCCTACGTCGCGAATGGAATCCTCAATGTACAAACAAGGACGAAATGCGACCACGCCTACTTTACATAGCTCATTGCCGTAATGTGCAGGTTGCTGATGTGACTTTACAGAACTCTCCTTTTTGGACCAGCCATTATTATCGCTGCGATAAGTGAAATTACTCAATCTACGAATTTTCTCTCCTATCAAACCTATAAAATCAGCTAGTGCGGACGGTATAGATATGGATGTATGTACCAATTTCATATTAAAGGATGCCGGTTTACTGTAAATGATGACGCCATCTGCTTTAAAGGTGGAAAAGGACCTTATGCCGATCAGGATACTTATAACGGTCCCAATAAAAACATTCTAATAGAAGATTGTTTCTTTGATCATACTACTGGCAGTTGCATGACTTGTGGCAGCGAGTCCATCCATGTCTATAATGTATTAATGCGCAATTGCAGAGCAGAAGGCGGTAATGAACTACTTCTATTGAAAATGCGGCCTGATACTCCGCAACACTATGAATACATCACAGTAGAAAATGTAAAAGGCTTCTGCAAGGCTTTACTAGGAGTTTCGTCATGGAAACAATTTTATGACTTGAAAGGAAGAACAACGATTCCTAAATCCTACGGAAGCCATATCACGATGCACAACATAGAACTGAAATGTGACAAATTTCTAAATGTGAATAAAAATGAAGCTGAGTATGAGTTATCCAATTTTTCATTTAAAGATGTAAAGATCGAAACTAAATTTTCCCAATGGAATAAAGATGCTTTTCACAATATTCGTATGAAAAATGTTATAGTGAATGGCCAATACCAGCAATAATTTAAATTTAAGGATCTTTTCCTTATTGTTATCTTGTAAACAATAAGAAGATCCTTAATTTTCTCCATTCCAAATCACTTATTTACATTCACTCATAAAAAATCAGTAAACATCTTCCACTTTATAAGCTACTATCCAAAACATCCGGCCTTAAATACCTTATAATTTCATATGTTGATAAACTCTTTCTTAAACAGAAGATTCAATTTCATATTAGCAATGATTTAGTTGCATATTCCTTCTATAGCTTTAAAACATTTTAAATATCAAGTTATATTTGCCCGGGATAGATATATCAAAACTTTTTTATCTTAAAATGTTTATAATATATGGAAATGCTATTTTTACTAAAGAATTTATACCGTGATCCTCTTGCACTATCCAGATTCAGCCAATTCAGATATCTTCATATAGGCAAGGGAGAAATTATCCAAAATCTGAATGAAAACCATGAATTCCAAGTTTGTTTTGTACTAAAAGGATCTTTATGTCTCTTCAGAGATCAAATGGAATCAATGCCTCTGATAGCAGTGCAAAATGAATTTTTCTTTATCAGCAGCTTACATAAATGTAAAATCAAAACAATGGATGATGTACAACTCGTCATCCATGCATGTAATATTGTGGCCCCTTATCTACATAGCAGAATAATAGAATATCTACAAGACATATCCATCGAAGAAGTAAAACCGGTAGAAGTTCTTCCCATTTATCCGTTAATACGTTCCTACTTGGATTTGCTGGTCGATTACATGAAAAATGGAACAGAAATTCCCGACTTACATCGAGCCAAAGAATATGAGCTGTTCTCATTATTTAAAATTGCTATAGCAAAAACGAAATTGCCTCCATTTTCCGTTATGCCCTTTCGAATGATCTTCAGTTTTTCGTATCCGTCATGACACATTACAAAGCTTGCAGAACTGCCAAAGAATTAGCTATTCTATGCGGATATAACGACCTTATTTTCACACAGTTATTCAAAAAAAACTTTCATAGAGATACACCATATCAATGGTTACAAAAGCAAACATCTTATGAAATTGAATTCAAGTTAAAAGAAAGTACCCTACCCATCAAACAAATAATGTTGGACTATCATTTCAAGACATTTTCCCATTTTACGACCTACTGTAAAAGGAATATTGGAGCCACTCCTAACGAAATACGTAAAAAAGGAGAAGAATCAAAAGGTACACCTCCTCTCGAAACATATTCTGTTTCCGCAAACGATTAAACAAACATCCCGCATCCTAAAGATTATGAATATACTTATCTCCATCATACATACTGAAGCTAAGAATAAGTTTGTTTCCTGATCTCGGTATATGGATCTATTTTAAGAGTTTCTATACGTCATATAAAAACAAATATCACAAAACTTAATCATAATCCACCATCAATATATGAAAAAACTTATCACATATACTCCTTATGTAAAATCATATGAAGTATCTACCATTAAAACTATCCAAAACGAACATTAAGAAAAATAGGAAACCTTTTTATGCAGATATAAAAGAAAAGATTGATTATATGCAAACAAATCTTTTAAATACGCAACTTCTTTTTAGCACCAAATATAGAACTTTGCACCTAAATAAAATGTGAATATTATTATAATGTAAATCGCACACATAGAATAACCTAAAATATAAAATTGCATGAACACCCCCAACGATACAGTATTCAATAAAGCAGAACTGAGTTTATCAAATATGTAACAACAAAAAGTAATTCATTTTTAATTATTTATAGTCATGTATACAAAAAAGAAATGCAAAATTTATGTATTATCAGTGCTACTTTGCACATTTTTTTTTCTCGTGCAGCAGTATTGATTTTGAATTACCCCAAGGTCCTCAGGGAACCAATGGCAAATCCGCTTATGAGATATGGAAAGAAGAAGTTGAAACCGGTCATATAACTGGCCTTCCACCCAAGTTGATTTAGCAGACTTTTTAGTTTATATAAAAGGAGAAAAAGGAGACAAAGGAAAAGATGGAATGTCTGCATACGATCAATGGAAAATCCTGATCACCCAAGGTAATGTCACCAACCTCATGACCCTTCGCTCATTTGGCCCTCTTCAAAAAATACAGAAGCCGATTTTTGGGATTTTCTTAGCGGAAGAGACGGACAATCACCTCATATTGGTGAAAATGGAAATTGGTATATCGGCAATAAAGACACAGAAATCAAAGCTATCGGCAAAGATGGAAAGAATGGAATTAATGGAAAAGACGGACTTTCCGCTTATGAATTATGGAAACAATCTGTTGCTGACGGCAATATAAATTGGCCCAAAAACCAAACAACAATGGAACATTTCTTTTTATATTTAAAAGGGAAAGATGGTGAAAATGGTATTACTCCACATGTTGGTGAAAATGGTAATTGGTACATTGGCAATCATGATACAAATTTTCCCGCTCAAGGTCAAAAAGGAGAAAATGGTAAAGACGGAGCATCCCCTTATATTGGTCCTAATGGAAACTGGTGGATCAATACATCCGATACAAAAATAAAAGCTCAAGGAGAAAAAGGAAGCGACGGCTTAACCCCTTTCATTAAAGACGGATACTGGTGGATAGCACATCCAATACAGGGATTGCAGTGCAAGGCCCCAAAGGAGAACAAGGTGATAAAGGAACGGACGGACTTACCCCGGTTATAAAAAATGGGAACTGGTGGATAGGTACTACCGATACAAAAATAAAAGCTCAAGGAGAGAAAGGAGATGATGGCATATCTCCCCATATAGGTAATAACGGAAATTGGTGGATAGGTACTACTGATACAGGAATAAAAGCTCAAGGAGAAAAAGGAGTTAACGGAGCATCTGCATACGAATTATGGGTGAATGATGTCAAAAATGACAAAATCAAAGACAAAAATAATTCAGCATGGGCCAAAGATAAAATTACAATGGCAGATTTCTATACTTACCTCAGTGGAACAAATGGTAACAATGGAAAATCCACTTATGAACTATGGAAAGAAACTGTAGGAACAGGCAATATTAATGATCCTAAAAATCCAGGACAAAAATGGCCTTCTGACAAAGTTTCAGAATATGATTTTTTCAATTATTTAGCCGGTAAAGACGGAATAAACGGAAGCAATGGTTTGTCAGCACATGAACTGTGGAAAAATGACTTAGCTAAACGTTGTGGTACAACAGACGCACTTATCGATCACAAAAATGGTGGAGTATGGAACTGTGAAAAAAATACGTTAAATGATTTTTATGACTATCTACGCGGAAAAGATGGCAAAGACGGAGAAGATGGCAAAGACGGCAAACCCGGAGAACCAGGAAAACCGGGAACAGAAGTTACCATCATTAAGGGTATACCTAATGTTATTGCACAATATTCTCAATCAGAATATGGTGAATATGTACGCACAACTGATGGAGGTGTACTCTATAAAGTATATGATGAAACTGGACAAATCGCACCCAAAGCTCAAGTAAAAGGTATGCCGGGTATCAATGCAGAAAAAACTTACATAACCAATGAAAACGGAGAGTTTATTGTACCTAAAGAAGATTTACCCGAAATACAAGACATAAACTTACGCTGGGGAACGGTAAAAGAAGTAACCCTAGCCGGAAAGACACCGCAAGAATCCGCTAAAAACACATATGTTCCCAATAGAGTACGCATGAGAATGATCCTTCGCGATAATTCAAATTCATTATACGATTATCAGTATCTATATTTCTATATACAACGAAAAGTTAATCCGGAAGACCAATGGCAAAATATCCCTTCTTATTTACCTAATAGTGGTTCAAGGAATTTAGACGCATATAGAGTCTCTGATAAAAATAATCCCAACAGTATTTTGTCAGACAAAAATTATATTCAAGCCAAAATTCTAGTTCAAATAATGGAGGATATTATTACTATATTTATACCTATCGGTTCATTCAAGAAAATCCCGGAAAATTCAAAAACAATCAATCTGAATATTGGGATGGAAGTGACGTTTATTACACTGTAAAAGCTAGAGAGCCTTATTATGGAGAAACTTTCCAATGGAATGGTATTTGTTTATTAGCTCCTTATCAAATGGGACCTACGCTAAAAACATTAAAATTAAAAATAATATCCAATGGAGAAGCACCCAGTTTCTCATCTGCAGAAGGTGAATTGGATTTTTCAAAAATAGACTTTACAAGAATTTACAAATCATCGACCACACGTGTCGTTAAAGAAAATGGAATGGACTATGTAGAACCGATAGCTTATACTGAAGAAGAAGCCAACAAACTTAAAATGGCATATATCACATTCAGATATACCTCAACAGCTGGTTCACAAGAAGCATCAAGTTCTAATAACAGATCTTCTGCAGAAGTTCCAACGTTCAAAGTATTCGCACCGTTTTTAAATTCATCCATATACATTGACAATGGCAATAGTTCATATTTCTATAGATATTATCAAGGTTATCTCCGAAAAGGAAGGATGAAAAAACATTTATTATTGAAAACTATAACAGCTCTTATGAGTTGCCCGAAGTACAAGTTATCTATGAAGAATAAAAATATGAAGAAAATATATATACATAAAATCCATCTCATACTATGCTTTACCTCAGTATTATGTTTCGGTTTACCTATAAATGCACAAAAAAGCGCAAAGAATGGAACAACCGATAATAATAAAAAAGCATGGGAAATAGGTATAGGCGCAACCGGACTTCAAATGACACGTTTTAATGTTATTAATTTCCATACTAATAATAAAGGCGGTTACACTGTAGGTACTAACAAAAAAGATTTCATTTTCGGAGGAAATCTATATTTTGCTCGTGAACTTAACTCTCATTTTTATCTAGATTTACAAGGAACATTAGACTACAGTTCCGATCCTGTCCGTAACGGTAAGGAATCAAGATGGCTAGGTATGACAGGAATCGGTTTACAGTGGCGCCTAGGTGAATATTTCCATTCAAATTATATTGATCCTTTTCTTCGAATGGGGGTCAACTATATGTACAAGAATTTTAAGATCAATTATAAGGGGATGGAAGAATTCAACAGTGAGGAGATGGGATGGAATCTGTCAAATGATTATACTAAAGAAGGGAAGGATAAACAAAATCTTATCCCTATTTCATTGGGAATAGGCGTGAATATGTGGCTTAATGACAACATTGGCATAGGACTCCAAGGAGACTATCTCATCATGCCATACAAACATATAGCAATTCATGGCAAGGAAGCATTCGATTGATGTGGCGCATTGGTGGTAAATCCCTAAAAGTCAAACCGGAAATTCAATATGTGGAAAAAATCATAGAAAAAGAAATAGAAAAACCTATAATCATGAAACAAATTGTAGAGACTCCAAACCAGCCCAATGTTTTATGTGATTTATTCAACAATATCTATTTTGAGTTTGATAAAACAGAAATAACTCCTAAAGCAGCTACTATCATTGATGAAATAGCTCAAATTATGCTGACAGACACAAGCAAAAAATATCTCATTACAGGATGTACTGATGCAAAAGGATCATCACAATACAATATGGAACTATCCCAAAAACGTGCAGACGCTGTAGTCAATGCACTTATAAAGAAAGGAGTTCCCAATAAAATGTTAAAAGCAAAAGGAGTGGGCGCAAAAATATCTTATGCATCTCAGAATGCTCCCAACGAAATACGAGAAGGAGATCGTAAAATTATAGTTCAAATCGTTACAAATATGGATTATTGGAATTATATACCATAAAAAAATTTCCCCTCTATCAAAACGCATATATTCCTATATCGTGGAATATAGCCGTTTTGCATGTTTCTAAGAAAAGTTCGAACCATGTATACCCTCATACCCTCACTGCATATATAACAGGTTTATTATAAACTATTTATGTAGTAAGGATAAAAATACTTGCTCTTATTCATGTTCTCATACTCTCACAACGTTTTGAAGCATATTTTTACATAACATCCTTGTTTTCAGCTATATATTCTTTTTTTATAAATTGTTTCGGCTTGATATAAAGTAGGGTATTTTAGGCTTTTTCCCCACAAAAAGTACACATGAAAAGTTTGTACCTCCACAGAATGACGGTTTACGATGTATTGGCAGCAATAAAAAAGATCAAGACGTTTTTAAAAAAAGTTCCTGTTATTTTTTAAAAAGGTCGTCTTCTTTTTTGAAAAGTTCTTGATCTTTTAAAAAACACTTTTTGGGCATGAGGATATCACATATGTACGCATAAGACTGTACGTACACATATATAACCCTGCACATACGTATGTATAGTTCCATGCAAAAGTATGCTTTCTGATGCGAAATGAAAACAGCTTTGCAACACTCTCCATATTTTACAGGTGATCCGTAATAAGGTACACCGAAAGAATACTTTGATATGCCTATTTTTACTATACATCAAAAAATAAAAAATCCCCGTAAAGTATTAATTTACAGGGATTTTCTTTGTTTTACAATTCTTTCCAGCGGAGAGACAGGTTCTATCACCTATCATTTCAAACAATATCACAAACTCGTAATATCTTGTTAATTACCAAGTTATTACAAAGTAAACAGAAAATAAAATATCTCTTAATATCTTTGCATATCTCACTTTTTGGGTGTATTTTTGGGTGTCAATTTTCAAACACACCCAATTATGAATATCAAAAGAAACATCATTTTCGCACTGGAAAGCCGGAAGAAAAAACGGTGTGCCAATCACAGAGAATGTGCCTATCCGTATGCGTGTGATATTCGCAAGCCAGCGTATAGAGTTTACAACGGGCTACCGCATCGACGCTACCAAATGGGATACGGACAAACAAAGGGTAAAGAACGGATGCACAAACAAACTGAAGCTAAGCGCATCCGAAATCAATGCAGACCTGCTAAGACAGTATACGGAGATACAGAACATCTTCAAAGAGTTTGAAGTACAGAACGTACTACCCACACCCGCACAGATAAAGGACAGCTTCAATGCAAGGATGAAGGATGCACCAGTCACAGAGCAGGAAACAGCCGAAGGACCTAAAATCAGCTTTTGGGAGGCGTTCGAGGAGTTTGTAAGGGAATGCGGGAAACAGAACGACTGGACAGACGCAACCTACGAAAAATTCGCTGCAGTAAAGAACCACCTGAAAGAGTTCAGGGATGAACTTCCTTTGATACGTTCACCGAGAACGGACTGAATGACTATGTGGACTTCCTGCGTAACAAGAAAGATATGCGCAACAGCACCATAGGCAAGCAGATAGCCTTCCTGAAATGGTTCCTGCGGTGGAGTTTCAAGAAAGGGCACAATCAGAACATGGCTTATGACAGCTTCAAGCCCAAGCTGAAAAACACACCCAAAAAGTGATATTCCTCACATGGAGGAACTGAACAGACTGAAAGACTACAAGATACCCCAAACCAAGCAGTATCTCGAACGGGTAAGGGACGTTTTTTCTGTTCTGCTGTTTCAGCGGGCTGCGCTATTCGGACGTGTACAACCTCAAACGGAGCGACATCAAGCCCGACCATATAGAAGTGACAACCGTAAAGACAGCGGACAGCCTTATCATAGAGTTAAACAACCACAGCAAGGCGATACTGGAAAAATACAAAAGCGTACACTTTGAAGATCACAAGGCACTTCCGGTCATCAGCAACCAAAAGATGAACGATTATTTGAAAGAACTGGGGGAACTTGCGGAAATCAACGACCCGGTAAGGGAAACTTACTACAAGGGAAATGAACGTATAGACACCGTCACACCCAAATACGCCCTGCTGGGAACCCATGCCGGAAGACGGACATTCATCTGCAACGCTTTGGCATTGGGTATTCCCGCACAAGTGGTGATGAAGTGGACGGGACACAGCGACTACAAGGCGATGAAACCATACATAGACGTTGCCGATGACATCAAGGCCAATGCGATGAACAAATTCAACCAACTGTAAACACAACAATAGCATGGAAGAAAGAATAACCTCAATGATACCCCGCTACGGGAAACTCAACAAGACATATACGGAAATAACATCCGGTGACGGCCTCTCTTTTGAGAAGCAGAAGTTCATTCATGACTTTTACAAAGAGTATGAAGACACACAGACCTTTGAAAAGGCACTTATCAGCCTCATGCTTGAAACGGAGGGTACGCACTTTTCCATATTGCTGAACAGCCTGAAACGGGAGATTGAAAACAATATCTCAATGTATAATACCTGCAAGGAGCTTTTCGACCGTCTCGATATTGAACATATCTGCCGGCAGCATGAAAGATGTCATGACCAGGACATCGAAAGACAAATGCAAATCACAAACGAATATTACCGGGAACTTATGGAAGCTAACGGCTCTTTGGAGGCAGTCGGTTTCAGGGAACACGACCGTCAGGAAGAGGAGCTTTTGGAAAAGAGGTACGAACGGTGCAAGCAGGAATACGACAGGGAGAAAGCCAAACTGGATGAACTATACGCAAAGAAGAAACAGGCAAGGCAGGAAGCCCTGCAATACCTGAAAAACCGCTGCGGAGACATATACAGGCTGGACGGATCGCTGCTGGCAATCCTTGATAAATACATGACCGGCCAAAAGAAAAAAGGAGAGGAAGAAAAAGAAAGTTCCGCATCCGACACCATATCAAAAAAAAGCCCGGTCTATTTCCCCATGAAACTCCTGTCGGCCATTCACGAGACATGCAACGGAGAGCAGTTCGAGGAGATCAATGAACTGGACTTCTACGCCAACATGAACTTGCAACCGTGCGCGAGCAGATTAAAGGTGAGAAAGGATGAAAAGGCACGTGTATGCTACCTGATATTTCTCATGGGAGAAACACTTTCCAAACCCGACAGAGAAAAATGGAAGGAGGAAATCATGAAACTGCTGGAGATAGATATAAAATATTACAAGTCCAAATACAAGGCACCCGTACCCCGGACCGATTTACCCAGTGACAGCAATCAGATATTTGCGAAGGAAATGCAGTCAATATTCCGATAGTCAGCGATACGCCACGACATTCCACGAAACAACCACTTTTACCACCCGAAATATTTTTCACCATTTTTTATATCTTCTGATATTTAGTGAGATAGCGTGATACTCCATTCACGCTATCCACATCCTTACCACCCGTATCCGGGATTAACTTGCACTGTTCGAACGAAACAAAAAAAGCCCGTGCGCAGGGCTTACAGTACAAACGTTAAAATTCATCCAACATGGAATCAAGAGAACTTTATCAAAGCCCGTATGGCAGATGACGGGAGAAGAATTCATATTACTGAACCGACACGCCCTGCAGGAAAGGGAAGCGAGAGCAGCACAGCCCGCAGCCGATACGGAAAAGAAATACGTGTACGGGATAGGCGGCATAGCACGCCTGTTCGGGTGCAGTATGCCCACAGCAAACCGCATCAAAAAAAGCGGGAAGATAGACAGAGCCATTACGCAGATAGGACGCAAAATCATCGTAGATGCGGACATGGCACTCGAACTGGCAGGACACAAAAGCGGGGGACGCAGATAAGGAGGTACGGACATGGAGTACAGAGAAAGAAAAGAAGTCACGCCCGAAGCGGCGGTGATACTGTGGCAAGCCTCACGGCTCGACCTTTCGGAAGACTACGAGAGGGCACCCGAAATACTGAAAGTACACGGTTCCGTCATAGGCACGCTGGGGAACTTCAGCGCATCAATCGGAAAAGCAAAGAGCAAGAAAACGTTCAATGTTTCCGCAATCGTGGCGGCTGCACTGAAAAACGGGACAGTGCTAAGCTACACGGCGGAACTGCCCGAAAACAGGAGGAAAATACTCTATGTGGATACCGAACAAAGTTCCTACCACTGTGCGAAAGTGGCAAAAAGAATATTGCGCATGGCGGGACTGCCGACAGGCAGGAACCATAAAGACCTTGAATTCCTTGTCCTAAGGAAGTACACGCCCGAGGAACGAATAGCAATCGTGAGGGAGGCCATTTACCGCACCGAAAATGTAGGGCTGGTAGTCATTGACGGAATACGGGATATGGTGTACGACATCAACAGCCCCAGCGAGTCCACGAAGATAATCTCCCTGCTGATGACATGGACGGGGGAAAGACACATACACATACACACCATACTGCATCAGAACAAGGGGGACGAGAACGCAAGGGGACACATCGGAACGGAGCTTAGCAACAAGGCCGAAACAGTGCTGCAAGTGGAGAAGGACGAGAAGGACCCCGACATCAGTACGGTCAAGGCAGCACATATCAGGGCGATGAACTTCGAACCGTTCGCATTCCGCATCAACGGGGAGGCATTGCCCGAACTGCTGGACGAATACCTGTTCAAACACAAGGATCCGGGAAAAGGGAAAAGGGAGAAGTTCGACCCCTACAAGGACATCACAGAGAAGCAGCACCGCATCGCACTGGAAGCGGCATTCACACTCAAAGATGAATACGGCTACAAGGAGCTTGCGGAAGAATTGAGGAAAACCTACGCCTCTGTCGGTGTCATGCTTGGGGGAAACAGGCTGACAGACCTCATTACAGTACTGAAAAACAAACGGATGATAGTACAGGAGAACGGCAGGAAATACACCTTCAAACCCGATTTTCACTATTAGCGGTATTGTATGGGAACCACTTTACTTTAGTCCCGTACCATATATATACGGAAGTAAAGTAAGTGGATATAGCCCGTAATATACAAAAAGATACGGGCGAAAAGAAAAAATAATATTCACACCTGACAAGAACAACGGTATGACAGTACGGAAAAGGGTATGGTCTCATACCAGGCCTCCACCATGACGGCACAGACCGGAAACCGCTTTACTTTAGTCTGGGGGCATATATATAGCAAAGTAAAGTAAAGCGGATGCAGCCCGTAACACATGAAAGTACGGGCGAAAAACCCAAAACAATATCTACTTAAAACAGAAATATGATGAATATGAATGAAGCGAAGCAGATACGCATAGAGGAATATCTGCACAGTCTTGGATACAGTCCGGTAAGGCAACAGGTGGTAGTCTATGGTACAACTCACCGTTCAGGGACGAACAGGAACCCTCCTTCAAGGTGAACACCGAACGCAACCTATGGTATGATTTTGGCGCAGGCAAAGGTGGTAATATCATCGCACTGGCACAGGAGCTATACGCATCCGACAGTCTGCCCTACCTCTTGGAAAGGATAAGGGAGCAGGCACAAAACGTGCGCCCGGTCTCTTTCTCTTTTGGCAAGCAACCCTTGTCAAAGCCGAGTTTCCGGCAGTTGGAGGTAGTACCGCTCTCCTCTCCCGCCCTGTATACCTACCTGCGGCAAAGGGGAATAAATACGGAACTGGCAAAAAGAGAATGCAGGGAGGTCCGCTATCTGACCGGGGAAACCCCATACTATGCTATAGGCTTCCCCAACCGTTCGGGAGGATACGAGATACGCAACAAGCATTTCAAGGGATGCATAGCACCGAAGGACATCACCCATATACGACAATCGGAGTCGAAGGAGGCATGCTACATCTTCGAGGGATTCATGGACTACCTCTCTTTCCTCACCCTGCGGCTGAAAGGTGTCCCGACCGTCCCGAACTTGACGGGCAGGACTACATCGTACTGAACTCGACTTCCGACCTTTCCAAAGCAATCCGACCGCTGGGCGGTTATGAAAGCATCCATTGTTTCCTTGACAACGACAAGGCGGGAATCGAGGCCGTTCAGGAGTTGCAAAAAGAGTACGGGCTGCGCATACGGGACGCATCGCACATATACGAAGGTACAACGATCTGAACGACTTCCTGCGGGATAAAAGGTCAGGACAGGCGCAACGGCAGCAAGAGAAACCGGAAGCGGAAAAAAGGCAAAGCCAGACAGAGCAGCCGAAGAAGAAAGGCAAAGGGATCAGGATGTAGCCGCACAGCCACCGGAAGGCTTTGAAAAAAGCCATAGCTCATTAGGGCTTTTTCTTTACGCAATGCACACATTGCTAAAAAAGCCCCAACGAGCCATAGGGGCGCCGCCCCTTTGGAAACCCCGTCTGCCATGCGGCATAAAGGCAAGGCAGGGGAAGTATTAACCTGAAATTATTGACAGTTATGGGATATGCAGTTTTGCATCTGGAAAAGGCAAAAGGGACGGACAGCAGGATGTCCGCACACATAGAGCGCACCGTTCACCCGAAGAATGCGGACAGAACACGCACGCACCTGAACCGGGAGCTCGTACAGTTTCCCGAAGGGGTGAGAAACCGCACGCAGGCGATAGCACACCGGGTGGAAACGGCAGGTATCAGACGCAAGGTAGGTACCAACCAAGTAAGGGCTATCCGGGTACTGCTCACCGGAAGCAACAGGGACATGAAACAAATAGAGGCGGACGGACGACTTGACGATTGGTGCAACGACAGCCTGCAATGGCTCCGGGAAACATACGGGGAACAGAACCTCGTATCGGCAGTCCTGCATATGGACGAGAAGACACCGCACATACACGCCACAGTCATACCGATAGTGACCGGAGAGCGAAGGAAAGCCGGACAGGAAGAACAGAACGGGAAGAAAAAGTACAGAAAGAAGAACCCGCAGGACGTGAGACTCTGCGCAGATGATGTAATGGCGAGGCACAGGCTAAAACACTATCAGGACACTTATGCCCAAGCCATGAACAAGTACGGCTTGCAGAGAGGCGTGGACGGCTCATTGGCAAGGCATATTTCCACCATGCAATACTACAAGCAGCTGGTGGAGCAGCAGGACAGCCTGCAAGAGAACATAGAAAACCTGCTGGGGCTGGAAGAGGAAGCAATGAAAAAGCTGAAGCAGGTAAAGGGGGAAATCAACGTGCAGAAAATGAAGGGAGCGGCGGTGAACGCCACCACAGCCATAGCGGACGGGGTGAGCTCACTTTTCGGCGGCAGCAAAGTTAAGAAGCTGGAAGCAGAGAATGAAAATTTGAAACGGAACATTGTGAATCTGCAAAAGCAGGTGCAAGCCGAACAGAGGGAGCAGACAAAAATGGAAAACCGTCACAGCAGCGAGATAAACAGAGTTGACCGGAGCTACCGGCAGAAAATCGCAGAATACGACAATCGGCTGGAACTGATAGACACCTACTTTCCTATTGTAAAGGAACTGATACCCATAGCAGAACAATGCCGGGAAGTGGGCTTCACCGAAGAACTGACAAGACGAATTGTCAGCCTGCAACCCGTGGAGTTCAAGGGAAGGCTCTATTCAAAGGAGTACAAGGAGAAGTTCAGGACGGAGCACTCAACGGCAACAGTGGAGAGGGACCCGCAGGAGAAAGGAAAATTCAGGCTGTGCATTGACGGAGTACCCATACTCGATTGGTTCAGGAAGAAATTTCAGGAAATTAAAGAAAAGTTAGGGCTAAACACACCTGTTGAAAACAAGCAGCGAAAAGGATTGAAAATATAATTACTTAATAGCAGAGAAGGGGTATTAATTATTAGTTCTCTAAAAAACTAACGGGAAGAATAAAAAACATATTCTTCCCGTCAAGTAATATCATAACTATATTTTCCAACAGACCATATTAATATTCAGCATATTATAAGTGAATCAACAAATCTTTTATAAACATATCTCTGTTCTCACAGCTTAAGAGGTAATTCTTTTTTTCTGTTAATATAAAAATTTGTTGATTGGGATTCTTTACATAGGAATAATATTTCCCATAATGGTACTCCCCATTACACCTATATACCCCAAAAAGCCATTACTTCCAAAATAACGGACATCATTTTGAACACCGTCATAAACAAAAGCGTTCTTAATACAAGAATACGGAATACATTTCTTACCAAACACTCTTTTTATAACGAGTTGATCCTTTTCCAAACAAATAAATGAAGGAATCACTATCAGCATGTATATGTATATAGATACAAGAATGATACCCAATAACAGGCTTGCGATTTGATCCTGCAAAGATTGTAGCATAAAAGTTCTTAATAGAAACATAAGTCCAGTAGTTAATAAGACAATCTTTAACACCAGAGACCAGCGCTCCATTATCGGCTGAAACTTTGATTTATATACGCTCATTATATTGCTATCTTTACTGTTGACTATATTACACGTATGTTATGAAATGATTGGTTTCCTTTTGCATCTCCCCTTGAAGATTTAAAGTTTTCCACAACTGCATCAAAGACATTTCCAACTCGTTCTATGGGTAGATTTAAAATCGAAACTTCTTTTCCATAAGGACAAAAGACTGTATTCTTATAATTAAACTTTGAGCTTTTCATTGTTAACATAGCCGAATAACCGGCCTTAACACTCTTTTTCCAAAAAGTTGTTTCTTTTTAGTTTTAAATTCCACAGCAAAAGAATTTACCATTAACGATAACGCCCAATAGTCATTGTGCTTTTATATTTTCCATTCTTGATTGTTAATTGAAGCATCTTTAAATCCCTTAAAACCTGGCTCAATCGGAGTTGGCTCTGCTG
>ENA-OQER01000306-OQER01000306.1-human-gut-metagenome-genome-assembly--contig:-NODE-306-length-27748-cov-2.374787_pt1 | contig 27748 bp, 32 predicted proteins | sample MGYA00242797_ERZ504639 | MGnify/ENA primary metagenome ERZ504639 (study PRJEB26092, sample SAMD00036306) | human gut metagenome | host: Homo sapiens | study: EMG produced TPA metagenomics assembly of...
AGTCCGGAAAGATCGCAGCGATCAGCTGAAACAGGCCGATAAAGTGCCGTATCATAACCGATATCCGCAAGCGTATGGATTCTGACATTTTCCCTTTATGGGAATTCTCAATCAGAATAAACGCAATACCAAACAGAATCAGCATGACAGATACCATCTGGTAATTGTAAAAATGTTTCTCCACCCAGTCATCCGCGAGAATACCAATCACCGCTGCCGGAATGACAGAAACCAGAATATGAAACCACAATTTAAAAATATCTGTTTTGATCCATGCGCCCGGTCCCCGTTTTGCCAAAGGTGCCACGTTATTTTTTCTTCCAAACGGCCAGATCTGACTCCAGAATAAAACAACGACTGCAAGAATCGCCCCCAGCTGAATTACGACCTCAAACATGCTGTAAAATTCATCACTTACCTTCAGTTTGACCACTTCATTCAGCAGAATCAGGTGTCCGGTACTGCTAATGGGAAGCCACTCGGTCACGCCTTCCACAATTCCAAATAAAACGGCTTTTAATACCTCAATCAGTTCTATCATTTTTTCCTTTCTATCGCTTACTTTCGTCAAAATCCATCTGATCCATATATTCCTGCGAAAAATCCGGATGGGTAGACAGCTCTATATAATGCATACTTTTCCGGATTGTTAAAAGCTGCTCTCTTGCTTTTGGGAAATAGCTGCGGATACCGCACCTTCTCCGGCCGCGTTTCCAACCGACTCCGTAATCGCTCAAAAAGGCTGGGAGCGTGTCAACCAAGACCCGCCGGAGGGGGACGTTTTCAGGAAATCACGGAAGAAGAAGCCCGGCAAATGGAACTGCCATTCTGAAAAGCCACCGGTTGACAGTTTGGTTAACGCTTCGGTTGACAGCCGGTTGACGGGGAAAAGCCTGATATTTGGGGCATTTCTCTCCTTTGTCAACCATGTCAACCAAGAAATCAAAGAAAAAGTAAAAAGTAATAATAGAGCGCCTATGGATTGTTTTCAAAGTCTTTTCTGCCGGTTGACACGGTTTGGTTGACACGGAGACAGTCTGCGGCTGTACACCTGCCTGACATTCCCTTGTCGGGCATATTTCATTTATGGAGGTAACTGCCTATGGCAAAAAGCAAAAACGAGAGCAATAACAAAAACAGCGGCACCCTGCTTACCGAAAAAGACGGCACCCAGTATTTTGTCATGGGGAAAGTCCGTATCAAGGTATCGGAGCATTTCGCACAGGATGGGAAGCCGCTTGACAGCCTGCTGGAAGATGTGATCCAGCACGCTGCCGCCGCTTCCTGAAAAAATACGGAATAACGACTGTCAATCAGCCCACGCTTATGATATACTTGTACCAGCGAGTATTGTATAAGCGTGGGTTGTTTCTTTTAGAAGGAGGATTTTTAACCGTGAAACAACCATACAATACAACGATTTATAACACTGCACTATATTTGAGATTGAGCCGTGACGATGAATTACAGGGGGAAAGCGGCAGTATCCAGACCCAGCGCATGATGCTTAGACAGTATGCCGCAGAGCATGGGCTGACCGTTGTAGACGAGTACATTGACGACGGATGGAGTGGGACAAATTTCGAGCGTCCAAGTTTCCAAAGGATGATTGATGACATCGAAGACGGGAAAATCAACTGCGTTGTCACAAAGGACTTATCCGTCTGGGAAGAAACTATATCCTGACCGGTCAGTACACGGAAATCTATTTCCCCAGCAAGGGAGTACGCTACATTGCCATCAATGACAATGTGGACACCATCAACGGAGAAAGCGAGCTTGCCCCGTTCTTAAACATCCTGAATGAAATGCACGCCCGACAGACCAGCAAAAAGGTCAAGGCTGCCATGCACACAAGATTTGCCAATGGCGCACACTATGGAGCCTATGCACCGCTGGGCTATGTAAAGACCCGGACAAAAAAAGGTCATCTTCTGATCGACCCGGAAACACGCTGGATTGTAGAGAAGATTTTTGACCTTGCCGTACACGGGCGTGGTGCCGCCAGCATTACACGGATTCTGGTGGAGGAAAAAGTACCTACCCCCGGCTGGCTGAACTATGAAAGATACGGGACTTTCGCCAATATCTACGCCGGTGCGCCCGCAGAAAAAGCCTATGCGTGGACGATTGCACAGGTCAAGAGCATTTTGAAAGAGGAAACCTACATCGGTCACAGCGTTCACAACAAGCAGAGCAACATTTCATTCAAGAACAAGAAAAAGGTGCGGAAGCCGCAGGAAGAATGGTATCGTGTGGAAAATACCCACGAAGCCATCATTTCCGAAGAAGTGTTCCAAAAAGTTCAAGAGCTGATTGCAAGCAGACGCAGGAAACGCAGAAACGGTACGACACAGATTTTCGCAGGATTGATAAAATGTGCAGACTGCGGATGGTCTTTAGCCTATGGGGAAAACAAGCAGAACAAAAACCCATACGGTACTACCATTGCAGCAAGAACGGACAGGGATTACGCCAGTGTTCCATGCACTATATCCGCTATGATGTACTGTATGCCTATGTGCTTGCAAGACTGCAATACTGGTCTATGCTGGCACAGAAAGATGAGGACAAGCTGCTGAAACGGCTGCTCAATGTCAGCGACAGGGAAAGGAACTCTGCGAAGAAAAAGCAGGCTGCGGAGCTGAAAAAGGCAGAGAAGCGTAAAGCCGAGGTTGACGGGCTGTTTGCTAAAATGTATGAGGACTGGTCTGCCGGACGCATAACCGAGTATAACTTCAATATGCTGTCCGAGAAGTACCAGAACGAGCAAAAGGAGCTTGAAACAAAAATAAGACAGCTTCACGAAACGATGGAAGCCGCCGTACAGACCGCAGCGGATGCTGAAAAGTGGATTGCCCTAATGAAACAGTATGTCAACCCTGTGGAGCTGACCGCCGAACTTCTGAACACTCTAATTGAAAAAATAACCGTCCACGAAGCTGTCAAGGGCGAGGACGGAAGCCGTGAGCAGGAAGTAGAAATCTACTACCGCTTCATCGCAAAATCGACTGACCTTTCTTTTTTACCCAACAATATCTTTAATTAAGGGAGACGGGTGTTGGCTTTCCTGATATCAAACTTCTTGAACCATTAGCAGATGTTCTTGATATCAGCCTGCTTGAACTGATGAAATCGGAGCGTCTGCCAAAAACAACCGTTTCCGCTCCAGATACCACAGATGCATTTCAAAACGTGATTGATCTTGCATCTTACGAAAGAAAAATAGAACGGCAACGCATCGCCCTTGTGACACTCTTTATCGTCCTGTTGATTGCACTGATATTTCTGGTTGACATAATGCAATCCTACGGTTTTCTATTTGTATGCCTTCCTATTATTTTATTTTTTCTTGGCATATGGTTTTTACGGTTAAGTCATAAGAAGTCCACACACAAACATGCTTTTTTGTTTGCAGGATTTCTCGCGTTTGCATATCCGCTCTGCCTTATTCTGCTTTTCTGTTTTGCCTTTGCGCTTGGCGGTCCGATTCCGAATTGATTGAATACAATAGAAAAGGAAGATATCGCATGCAATACCTTCCTTTTCTACATCTTATAAATTTTTCAGAGTTTCAACACCGGCTGCTAAATATGGATTGTCGATCTCAAAGAATTTTCCTTCATCCGCTTTCTCTGCGTAAGCCGGATCGACCGGCAGTTTTCCAAATACCGGGATTCCAAGCTCCCTCGCTGCTTCATCGACATGGCTCTGTCCGAAAACATTAATCTTTTTACCGCAGTCCGGACATTCCAGATAACTGAAATTCTCCACAACACCAAGTACCGGAATGTGCATCATATCTGCCATATTGTAAGCCTTCTTCACGATCATCTGTACCAATTCCTGTGGTGATGTCACAACGACGATTCCATCTACAGGAAGTGACTGGAATACCGTAAGCGGAACATCACCGGTTCCCGGCGGCATATCTACAAATAAATAGTCAATATCGCCCCATACTGTCTCGTTCCAGAACTGTTTTACAACGCCTGCTATGACAGGTCCTCTCCAGATGACCGGATCTTCTTCGTTGTCTAACAATAGATTGACGGACATGATCTTGATCCCATTCTCTGCAGCCATTGGAACCATGCCATCCTCTGTACCGTAAACCTGTCCATGTACTCCGAACATTTTCGGAATGGACGGTCCTGTAATATCAGCATCCATAATTCCCACTTTATATCCAGCCTTGTTCATGGCACATGCAAGGGAAGATGTCACAAATGATTTTCCAACTCCACCTTTACCACTGACAACACCGATCACTTTTTTTACATTAGAAGCTTTGTTCATTGGCTCTTTGGCAATTCCGCTTCCGCCTTTTGCCTTGCTTGGACATCCCTCGCAGCTTTCCCTGCTACATGTAGATGCACTGCTGCAACTGCTGTTTTCTGGCATTTTTACGCCCTCCTTCGTCTCTGTGAGGCATGATTACCGTCTTATTTTATAAAGTCTGCCCCGTAATTCGTCTGATTGCTATTATAACCCATAAACTTAATTTTTCCAATAATACTAAGAAAATACATAGTTCTTTTTGAAGTACAAAACTTCAATCAAATAGACAGGTATTTACGATTATGATAATATCATGATGTGATGAATCTGCCAAATTGCGTTCTCATGAAGCAGGTTCATCCAGTGATTTAACTTTTATATAAGGAGACGATAACATATGAAAACAGATCAATATTCGATTTTATTCAGCAGTTTAACAGGTAATACAAAGAAGCTTGCCGATGCGATCCATGAAACGCTGCCCCAAAATGACTGTGAGTATTTTGGTGCAATCAAGACACCAGTACCATCATCAGAATTATTGTATATCGGATTTTGGACAGATAAGGGAAATGCTGACAACGAGACACTAACTCTGTTATCAACTTTAAAAAACCGACGGATTTTTCTTTTCGGAACAGCCGGTTTTGGAGGAAGTGATGCATATTTTCAAAAGATTCTCGGACAGGTCAGGCAGTCCATTGATCCAAGCAATACCATTATCGGAGAATATATGTGTCAGGGAAAAATGCCGCAGTCTGTGCGGGAGCGCTATGTGAAAATGAAAGAAAATCCTGAGCATCCGACTAACCTTGATGCATTGATCAAAAATTTTGACTGTGCTTTGTCACACCCGGATTCTGACGATCTGGAAAAGTTGAGAAATCTCTGCCGCTTGCGCTAGGAGCAATACTCCGTTCATAGCCGGATTCATAAAATTCAATCTAAAAATCCGTACCACATCCTGCAAGCGGCAGTTCTTAAGTCAAGCAATGTTTTAGTTGTAGCGCAATGCCTTTTTCAAAGCCATGGAAATTGCAGTTCCCACAACGAAACATACAATTGCCTCGACAACACCATTTACTCCGACGAATGCAAAGATAAACGGAAGCACCTTTCCCATACCAAAAGACTCACGCATGGTGGATGCAAATAATGTCACAAGCGTTCCCATAAAGAATGTTGTATTCAATAATGGGCAACAAAGGCTGGCGATCGTAACGGATGCTGCTGACGGAATCTTTGTTTTTCGCAATCCATGATAAATAAGTCCTGTAAGCCATCCCATCAGAATACGTGTCGGAACACATACAAGGAATGTCAGGAATGGGTTAATTCCAAGCAGTAATGCACCAAACTGGCTCATTCCGAAGCACTGGATAAAGCTTGTTATTCCAAATACCCCTCCTAAGATTGCACCTGCTGTCGGTCCTAATGTTACAGCTCCTACCGCAACCGGTACAACAATCAGGGTAATTTCTAATCCTGCTGTTTTGATGTAACCAATCGGGGTAAAAGCCATGAGTAAAATAATGGCAACTAATAATGCCATTTCCACAAGATATTTTGTGGAGAATTTGTTTTTGTTCATAGTCTCTTCCTCTTTTCTATGATGATGTATTTTGTCATGCCTGTAACCGCCATATCAGGTAGATTCAGACACGCATTTATAGCATAACACTTTGTGAAAGGTTTATCAATTTGTTTTTAACTTTTATACACTTTCAAAATCCAATTGACATTGTCTTTTGAAATCGCAATGTCTGCTTTCTAAGGACCGGCCGCTCCCAAAATCCTGAAAACAAATCAGTTCTATTTTTTATTGAGCCAAGACTGTGCAGCATGCAATATCCCAGTTGTGAAAATCCGTCAATCCAGAGTACGAGCGGCAGAATCCAAAGTTAACCGTGAGTTCCATAACGTAAATTGCAGATTTTGTGGTGCGATTCATGATGTTGATTGGGCATGTATAAGCGTCCTTTCACAAGTCATTCACAGCGTAAATAAAAAGAAAAACGGTATAAACAAATATTATTTTCTTTGTGAGCTATGGAGATAAGACTCTTTAGAGGCTTATCGGAATGTCCAGCGAACAGAAACATAATATTTCGTTTATACCGTTTTTCTTTTCATAAACCTATAAAATTCTGACTTGTGAGAGGACGCTTATATCTGCCCTTCACAACCTATAAAAGCACCACAGAATCTGCGGCACTACGTCCGTTAAACTCCGGTTTATTTACCAAGTTCAGTCTTTAAAGCTGCTGTCAATGCCGGAACGATCTTATTTAAGTCTCCAACAAGACCATAATCAGCTACATCGAAGATCGGTGCATCTTCATCTTTGTTGATCGCAATGATAAGATCAGAATCTTCCATACCTGCTACGTGCTGGATTGCTCCGGAAATACCGATTGCGAAGTAAATCTGTGGACGAACTGTTTTACCTGTCTGTCCAACCTGAAGATCTACTGGTAACCAGCCATTCTCTACAACAGCACGGGAGCAGCTTACAGTACCGCCAAGAACTTCTGCTAAGTCCTCTAACAGTTTGAAGTTCTCTTTGGAACCTACTCCACGTCCACCAGATACCAAAATCTTAGCTTCCATGATATTTGCTGTAGATTTTACAGCTTTTACAACATTGAGGATTTCAACATATCTGTTGTTAGGTGTGAATCCTGGATTGAATTCAACAACGTTTGCTTTTGCACCAGCGATTGGAGCAATCTTCTGCATAACACCTGGACGAACGGTTGCCATCTGTGGGCGGTTATCCGGGCAAGCGATTGTAGCGATTGTGTTACCACCAAATGCTGGACGAGTCATTAACAACTGATTGTGTTTCTGCTCAGATTCTTTTCCTGGAGCAGCAACCAATGGGAAATCACCGATTTCAAGAGAAGTACAGTCTGCTGTAAGACCTGTTTTAACTCTTGCTGATACAGTAGGACCAAGATCACGTCCGATAGCTGTTGCACCAACTAACATGATCTCTGGTTTGTACTCATTGATTACAGATGCCAGTGCATGTGCATATGGCTCTGTTCTGTATTCTTTTAATTCAGGATCGTCTACAACGATAACACGGTCTGCACCATACTCTGCTAACTGATCTGCTAATCCTTTGACGCCAGAGCCAATCAATACTGCTGTAACTTCTGTATTTAAGTCTTTTGCTAAATCTTTACCTTTGCCAAGCAATTCAAATGCAACACCGTCTAATACGTTATCTACCTGCTGTGCAAAGACAAATACTCCCTTATATTCTTCTAATGACATCTTATTCACCACTTTTCCTTATTTTTTTAGATAATGTGTTTCTCTTTGAATTTACCGATCAAGTATGCTACGGATTCTGCTGGATCAAGATTTACTTTCTCACCAGCTCCTTTTGCTACTTTATCAGATGCTTTTGCAATCTTTGTTGGTGATCCTTTTAATCCAAGGTCAGAATCATCAACATCCTTTAAGTCTGCTCTTCCCCAAACAGTCACTTCTTTGTCACATGCATCAAAGATTCCACCTGGTGTCATGTAACGTGGCTGATTTAATTCAGAAGTGCTGTCACTAAGCAAGGCATTTTTGCTTTTAATTCGTGATATCTGTCTTCATACTGTCTCTTAACGATAACAGAATCTCCATCAACTTTGATGTCTGCTGCGTAAGAGATAACTGGTAAACCAAGATGCTCAGCGATCTGTGGTCCTACCTGTGCGGTATCTCCATCGATAGCCTGACGTCCTGTGATGATAAGATCGTAATCTAAGTTACGAAGAGCACCAGCGATTGTAGTAGATGTTGCCCATGTATCTGCTCCACCTAATACTCTGTCTGTTACAAGGATTGCATCATCTGCTCCCATTGCCATTGCTTCACGAAGAACTGCATCAGCCTTTGGAAGTCCCATGGTAAGAACTGTAACTTTTGCTCCTGTCTCATCTTTGATTCTTAATGCTGCTTCAAGACCTGCTTTGTCATCTGGGTTCATGATAGCAAGCATTGCTGCTCTATCAAGTGTTCCATCTGGATTGAATTTTACTCCACCCTTTGTATCAGGAACCTGTTTAATACATACTACGATATTCATGTATTTTCCACTCCTTATGTTATTATATTTTCATTAATCGCGGATTACTCGAAACACTTCGTGTTTCTCGTGCGCGTTGCGCTCTCAAATGTCTGTCAGAAATATTTCATTCTCGCAAGCGTGATTCTATATTTCTTCCATCCATTTTCAATCCGCTAGATCACGTCTATTTAAGCAATGCACCTGAGATAACCATGCGCTGTACTTCGCTTGTTCCCTCATAAATCTCTGTGATCTTAGCATCACGCATCATACGCTCTACATCGTACTCTCTGATGTATCCATATCCACCGAATAACTGAACAACTTCTGTTGTAACAGCCATTGCTGTCTCTGCTGCGAATAATTTTGCTTTTGCAGCTTCTACAGAGTAAACTTCTGGTTTGCTTTTGCCATTGCTGCTTTATAAACTAACATCTGAGCGGCTTCAATTCTTGTTGCCATATCAGCTAACTTGAACTGTGTATTCTGCTGCTGTGCGATAGAACGACCAAACTGCTTTCTTTCTTTTGTATAAGCAATTGCGCGCTCTAATGCACCTTCTGCAATACCAAGTGCCTGGGAAGCAATACCAATACGTCCACCATCTAATGTATGCATAGCGATTGGGAATCCTTTTCCTTCAGGTCCAAGTAACGCATCCTTTGGAATTCTGCAGTCTTCAAAAATTAATTCATAGGTAGAAGATCCACGGATACCCATCTTCTTCTCTTTTGTTCCGAAGGAGAATCCTGGAGCACCTTTTTCTACGATAAATGCGGAGAAGTTCTTTTTCTTTCTTCCTCTCTTGTCCTCTGTAATGCTTGTGATAGCGATTACAATATAAACATCTGCAACTTTACCATTGGTAATGAAGCATTTTGATCCGTTTAATACCCATTCGTCACCGTCTAAAACAGCTTTTGTCTGAGCACCCTGAGCATCTGTACCAGCACCTGGTTCTGTCAATGCGAAAGCACCAAGTTTCTCGCCTGTAGCAAGTGGTCTGACATATTTCTGTTTCTGTTCTTCTGTACCGTAAGTCATAATTGGATCGATGCAGAGAGAAGTATGTGCGGAAACAACAACACCTGTTGTAGCGCAAACTTTTGATAACTCTTCTACACACATAACATATGTTAATGGATCACATCCCTGTCCGCCGTACTCCTTTGGTACCGGGATTCCCATGAATCCATATTTTGCCATTTTCTTAACTGTCTCTGCCGGGAACTGTTCTGTCTCATCAGTTTCCTGTGCAAGAGGTTTTACTTCGTTTTCAGCGAATTCTCTGAACAGAGAACGCGCCATTTCATGTTTCTTGTCTAAAGTGAAATCCATGATTTCAAATCCTCCTAAACCTTAATATCTGTTAATTACTGAGCGTCAACTGGTGTTTTTGTGCGGTCAGCATTGTATACATAGAATCCTTTTCCGCTCTTAGCACCAAGGTTACCACCACGAACCATTTTGCGGATCAATGGGCATGCACGGTATTTGCTGTCGCCAGTCTCTTTGTAAAGAACATCCATAATAGCAAGGCAGATATCAAGACCGATGAAATCTCCTAACTCTAATGGTCCCATTGGATGGTTTGCGCCAAGTTTCATAGCTGCATCGATACCTGCGATATCAGATACACCTTCCATTTTGATGAATGCTGCTTCGTTGATCATTGGGATTAAAATACGGTTTACAACGAATCCTGCTGCTTCATTTACCTGTACAGGTGTTTTTCCGATCTCAACAGAGATTTTCTTAATAGCTTCAACAGTCTCATCCGGTGTATTTACACCAGCGATAACTTCGATTAATTTCATACGGTCTGCAGGGTTGAAGAAATGCATACCAACCATTGGACGTGTAAGACCATTTCCGATCTCTGTGATGGAAAGGCTTGATGTATTTGAAGCAAAGATACACTCTGGTTTTGCGATCTTATCTAATTCCTGGAATGTTGTTTTCTTTACTCCCATATCTTCGAATGCTGCTTCTACGATCAAATCGCAGTCTGCGCAAAGGTCTTCTTTTAATCCTGGAGTGATTTTAGCAAGGATAGCATCAACAGCTTCCTGTGTCATTTTTCCTTTTTCTACAAGTCTTGCATAACCTTTCTGGATTTTGGCTTTTCCGCCGTCAGCCCATTCCTGCTTAATATCGCAGAGAGCTACCTCATATCCTTCTACCTGAGCAAATGCTTTTGCAATACCCTGTCCCATGGTTCCTGCACCAATAACACCAACTTTCATGTTAGTACCTCCTGAATTCATTCTGAATTTTTAATATGTAATGGAAACGCCCGGAAAAGCAGTTACCCGCTTTCCGGACAGTTTTGTCTGATTAATTATCTCTCAACGATTGTAGAGCATCCCATTCCGCCACCGATACATAATGTAGCAAGACCTCTGTGGGAATCTCTCTTCTGCATCTCATGCAATAATGTTACAAGGATACGGCATCCGGAAGCTCCTACTGGATGTCCAAGTGCGATTGCACCACCATTAACGTTAACTTTGGACATATCGAAATGTAAATCTCTTGCAACTGCGATAGACTGAGCTGCGAAAGCTTCGTTTGCTTCGATCAGATCCATATCATCAATTGTAAGTCCTGTCTTAGCTAATACTTTCTTAGTGGAAGCAACAGGTCCAACACCCATGATTTCTGGTTCAACACCGCCAAGTGCTCCGGCTACCCATGTAGCCATTGGTGTAACACCAAGTTCTTTTGCTTTCTCTTCGCTCATAACAACGATTGCTGCTGCACCATCATTAATACCGGAAGCGTTACCTGCTGTAACAAGTCCACCCTCTTTACCAGAGCAGCATTTTAATTTTGCTAAAGACTCTGCTGTTGTACCTGCACGAGGTCCTTCATCTGTCACGAAATCTACAATCTCTTTTTTCACTTTAACCGGAACCGGAACGATCTCATCTGCAAATTTACCTTCAGCGATCGCTTTTTCACATTTCTGCTGGCTGTTTGCTGAGAACTCGTCTAATTCTTCTCTTGTGATTCCATATTTATCACATACGTTCTCAGCTGTGATCATCATATGATAATGATTGAATGCATCTGTTAATGCATCGTTAACCATTGTATCGATGATTGTTGCATTGTTCATACGATATCCGAAACGGGCTTTTGTCATAGCATATGGTGCCATTGACATATTTTCCATACCACCTGCAACAACGATATCAGCTTCTCCTGCCATGATCATGGTAGCTGCATCATTGACACATTTCAAACCAGAACCACATACAACGTTGATCGTGATTGCTGGAACTTCGATTGGGAGTCCTGCTTTGATAGAAGCCTGACGTGCAACGTTCTGTCCCTGAGCTGCCTGGATTACACAACCCATTTTAACTTCGTCAACCATCTCTGGTTTAACACCTGCTCTTCTTAATGCTTCTTTGATAACAATTGCACCTAAGTCTGCTGCTGGAGTATTGCTTAATGCTCCACCCATTTTACCAATTGCTGTACGGCATGCGCCTGCTAAAACTACTTTTCTTGCCATTTTGAATTCTCCCTTCGGTTTTGTGGTACAAAACACCGCTCATAATATGCAGTATATTTTGTTTCCTTCATAATAAATCTGCCGAAAAACGTTGTTATTTTTTTAACAATCTTTTAGTAAAAAAATAAATCTAAAATCTCTTCTTTTAAATTTAAATTTTCTTTTTCCTGATTTTCTACGTTTTTATGTATTCGGCTTTTTTATTGGCTTTTCAGTACTTTCTCATGCTACCATATTTTATTTTCAAATGCAATAGCTTTCTTTTTTTTCACACTTTTTTCAGTATTTAAATTTGGTTTTTACCTATTTTATATACTGTTTTTCGTTAAAAAATTATCATGCGCTTTCACTCAATTCCACAAAAAAGAGACGTTTTTTGTATATTTCTCACAAAAAACGTCTCTTTTTCCATTTGGTTTCAAAAATGATTTTTATGTAATTTGCGCATTGACAGTCGTATTAGTAGAATATGTGGTGTCCGATGATCGTTCCTTCCAATCCGTCGATCACAGTTCTGAAATAGAGACAGCTGTTTGTGATGTTCCCGTTAAGCACCTCCTGTGCCGCCTGCATACAGGTATTATTGACTCCCTGCTCGAGGCGAAGCGCATATCGTCCACTGGCTACCGGAGAAAACTGTCCGCTCTGATAAATCACACCGGATACGGTATTCGGGAAATAAGAGCTTCTCACACGGTTCATGACAACACTTCCGACTGCAAGCTTTCCCTCATATGGTTCACCGTCTGCCTCACACTGGATGATCGCACCTAACAGGTAAAGATCACTGTCACTTGGGACATAAGAAAATTCGCCGTTGTTCTCAGCCTCCTGGCGCTTGATCTCCGCCATTCTCGCAGCGTCTTCTTTTGCCTTCTGGATCTCTAACTGTTTTTCCAGTTCTTCCATCCGTGCGATCTGACTGTTGATATCATTGACTTTTCCCTGGGCGCTGCTCAATTCAGAATTGGTCTGGCTGATATTTGCCTGTGTTGAACTGATAAGGCTGTTTACAGAATTCTGTTTTACCTTCATGTCATCCTGCATGGCGAGCAGTTCCTGCTGCTCACTCTCGAGATCCTTCTTCTGTTCTTCAAGAGAAGCTTCCTCTGCCGCAATCTGTTCCTGCACCTGGATAAACTCCTCTAATTTCTGTCTGTCATACGAATTGATCTCCGAAATATACTCCGTCCGGTTCAGAAAATCAGAAAAGGATGATGCCGATAACAGCATCTCAAGCATCGGTGTATTTCCATTTTCATACATATAGCGGATACGTATCTTCATATCCTCATACTGGCTGGCTGACTGCTGCTTTGCAGCTTCCAGATTATCCTGCGTCTGATCGATCTCATCCTCAAGATCTGACAGTTCTTTTTTCTTATCATTGATCTGTGACTCAAGGGCATTCATGGACGAAACAATGTTGGTCATCTGTCCATTTAAATTGTTCAGGTCGCTCTCTAGCTGGCCTTTTTTTCCATTGATATCATCGACCGCATCCTGTGCATCTTTCTGCTGGTTTTTCAGATTGTTGATCTGATTTTTTGCATTGTCAATATCTTCCTGCGTAACATCTGCATAAGCTGTTGTCACGGGTAAGACAGCACACTAATGCTGCCGCTGCAAATATTTCTTTTTAAGGGGATTTTTTTCATAAGTACCTCATTCTGTCGAAATATTCCTGCATCTGCTCCTAAAAAATTTCTTTCAAGCACCATGATAGCAGATTGTATTTAACCTTTCAATATGCTATATTTGGTATGTATCAGCTTGTTTTTATTTTATCATATTTGCATCAGGAAAGGTATGGGGATATATGCAGTTTGTAAGATCACAGGATTTAAAGCCGGGAATGCGGCTGGCAAAACCCATTTACAATAAAATGGGGGTGTTATTGTATGAGCGCAACACAAAATTAACTCTTCAGAGTATAAACAGTATTGATAATTTCGGTCTGATTGGCATTTTTATTCTGGAACCGGCGGAGCCTGTTCCTCCTCTTTCCAAAGAAGACCTTGAATTTGAGCAGTTCCAGACTATCTATATGTTCAAATTGAAAGACTGCATGGACAAGCTTCTCGCACAGAAAAATATTCCGGCAATCACGGAACTCGTACAGAATATATACACACATTATGGTGCATTAGACCACAAACTTAATTTCACACAGAATCTCAGAAGTTCTGCCGATTTTGTATACAAGCATTCGATCAGTGTTGCGATCCTCTCTGCGATGATCGCAAATGAGATGCATATTGAGCCGGAAGACTCCCAGTCGCTGATCGCAGCTTCTTTATTATATGATTTTGGTTATCTCTCCGTTCCAAAGAGCATTTTAGATAAGAACGAAGACCTCTCTGCTTCCGACCGGGATCTCATCCAGTTAAAATCAGAACATGGGTATGAGATCATCCGTCCGCATTTTGCAGAACTCGGCTTGAATGATACAAGTCTTGAGCTCATCCAGAACATGATATTCAAAGACCATGCAACGATCAGCCCAAGATCTCCAAAACCACCGGTTCAGCTTCTGATCGATATTTTGAAGGCTGCGGACAAATTTGACCGTCTGACTGCCATGAACATTAACCATGCACCAATGTCAGAGCTGGCTGCCATGACATTTTTTTACAGCCACATCTCAGAATATAACCGTTCTGTGATCACCGCTCTGGCAGACAGCATCCAGATCCTTCCTACAGGTGCTTGTCTCGATTTTGCCAATGGAGAAAAAGGTCTGGTGCTTGCTGACAATCCGGCTGATTTTCTGCATCCTATGATCCTGAATTTCAAGGATAACCGGATTTATGATCTGAGCGATCCGGAAACCTCGGATCAGTTACAGATTGTAGATATTATGAAGACAATGGATAACCGTATCGCCATAGACAGCGATACACTTAAGCATTTTGTTGCAGATCCATATATTAAAGCGACCGCTGACCGTTTCCGCTGCCCGAAAGAAAAAATCAGCCGTCGCAAAAATGGAACATCTGCCATTCCGCACGCAAAACAGCCGGTTATGGACAAACCTGTCCTGCCTGCGTCACCAGTTTCAGCCGTATCCATTGCTTCCAGAAATGAGGTAACACCTCCTGTAAAGAAACAGCGTCCGGCAAAGAGGAAAAAATTAATTTGATGTGCATAGCAAATAAAGTTGATGTATTCAGACGTTACATCTTTTTCGTCTGAATGCACCAGCTTCTTTTTTACTGTGCACTTGTCAGATAACTTGACACGCAGTACAGTGTCTGTCCATTATAGTCAACTCTTGACCAGCCATAGTCTGTATTGATTCCGGTTCTCGTCACGGTCTCGCCATTTTTTAAAACTGCCGCAACTGCTGCATCCGGGTTTGTGACACTCGGAAGTGTTCTTAAATTCACTTCGATCTTCGCTGTTACCACGTCATTGCATGCAGTAAATTTTGTTTTCAGTCCGTCTCCGGATCCTGAGCCGTCCGCTGCTGTTGTCTCTGCAGTCGTATTGGCTGCAGGTGCTGTATATCCAAGATCTGTCGTCAGATAACTGGACACTGCATATAAAGTCTGTCCATTGTAACTTACTCTTGACCAGCCACTGCTGCTTACGCCGGTTCTTGTCGCTGTCTCGCCATTCTGCAGGGTTGCCACAACCGTTGCATCGGAGCCCTGACTCGGAATGTTTCTGAGATTTGTGGACTGTTTTGCCGTAACAGTTTCACTTACATCGGAGAAATTCATCAATGCTTCTGCGTCTGCACTGACTGTTTCCGGTGTCACATCACTTTTTGCATCTGCAGTTCCCTCATAACCGAAATAGGCAATATCAACATCAACCGGCTTACTGATCCCTGCCACTGTTCCCTGATTGGTGTACTGCCACATTGCGTGTGTTCCCGTGTAATCGGACTGTGCAGTCTGTGGATATGGTACAGATGGATATTGGGACACCCAGATTTTATAAGTTTTTTCAATTCTTGAAGTATCCCATTTTGCATCGCCAAGCATCTCATTTTTTGCCGCATAAAACATTGGCGTGTAGCCGCGGTTATAGATCTCATTTAAAAATGCGATCGCCATGTCAGTTCTCTCCGACTGTGTCATAGCATACTGTCTGCTGTCTGCATTTTCAAATCCTTCACAGTTAAATGCAACCGGATAGGTGATCTGATACTGGGAAATATAATCTGCCACCCAGTCTGCCTCCTGCACCGCTTCATCCGTTGTGACGGCTGTCGAAAAGAAGTATGCCCCTATTTTTATCCCATTTGCCTGCGCTTCCTGCATGTTGTATTTTGCATTGGTATCCGCAACGATCTCGCCAGTCTTCTGCGTGCGGTATCCGACACGTATCATGGCAAACTGTACCCCGGAAGCCGCCACCTGGCTCCAGTCGATGGTGCCTGATATCTTGCCACATCAATACCAAACGTTGTCTCGCCGGACTCTGCCACGCTGCCTGCGGATAACAGCGCCGTCACATCCACGCTCGCACCGGTCTCATTTCCTATATTGCTGCCCTGCGGATCATCTGCATCTGCCTCCTCTGCGCTCTCAGTTGCCTCAATCGTTCCCATCACTTCGGTGTTCTGTGTTTCTTCCTCTGTTGTCCCACTCTGCTCAGTCGCCATAGGATCGGCACTTGTATCCTTGTTTTTGCCATTTTTCCCTATGAGAACCAATGCGGCAATTACAATTGCCAGAAGAACTGCCACAATAATGATGGGTAGTACAAAGCGGGAATCCCGCGAATCTTCATTTAATGATTCAACTCAAGATCGTCATCAAATTTCTTCATGCTTTTTCTCTCCTTTGTTGTTCTATCGTTTAATAGATATTTGCAAAACTCATCATAATCTACTTCACATTGTGAAAAATTAACAAAATTTTCAAAACACGCTTCCGCTACGTGTCGCTGGTAACGGTACTAAGAAGCCAGCCACGACTTACGCCGCACCTGCCTTCTAAGTGCCAATCGAACTTGTTCGATTTCTGCTCCCCAGTGTTTTCTCAAGTTTTTGTCATTTTTTCACAATTCGATTTAGGTTTTCATGAGTTTCGCAATTACCTATTTATCGTTTCAATCTATCTCCGAATTAAGTTTAACACATCTGTGCAAATGGAACTACCGTTACCTGTTTACCAAGAAAAGTATGAGAAATGAAAAAATTCCTCCCACAGGTGCAAGTATTGTAACTGCTTTTTTTGTCTGATCTTTCAATAATAATTCCATGACTCTGAATAAACTTACACCGATCAGACCACCAACGGTATTTAAGATCACATCATCAATATCTGCTGATCCCACTGCAAAAATGTATTGTAAGACCTCAACAACCGCGCTTATCAATGCAACACATACGGTATTGACGAAGATGGATTTTCTTCTTATCAGCAACGGAAGGTAAACTCCCATCGGAATAAAAATAGCAATATTGCCCAATAAATTACTCAGCGCAAAAGCACGCGAAACCATGTCATCACTGAATAAATAGGCACCAATGGAATGAAACGGTATCAAATTTACCGATTGAAAAGATCCTGCTGCTTTTTTTCTGAAAAGAAGAAAAAAATAAGAGTATAAAATAAATAATCATAACTCCATAAAATAAAATCTGATACAGAGCATTTCTGCAGTTTGCAATGGTATCCTGCTTCATAAATCCCCCTGTGCTTCTTCTATTATTTTTGCAATTACTTATTTGTATGATTATAAGTCTAGCACATAGATGTAAAATTTTCTACCGATTTTTTTCATAATTACGATTGGTCTTATTTCGTTTCTGTCTGCAAATCCAAAATCTGTTTTTCAAGTGTAGGATATAATGAGCGCAAGTGCGTCAAATACAAATTCATTTGTATTGACGCACGGCGAAATAATTGAGTGATGAAATCACGAAATAATCTCAACTTTCACAGCCGATTCGGCACGAGATTCCATTTTGCTGAAAAATTCAATACATATGAATATTCACGAGTACAATTTCCAACCTTGTATTTTCAACAGTAAAAATCATTTGTATGCATTGAAAAATACTAGACATTTTATTATCATAAAGTGAGAACATGACTGAACACAAACGATGAGAAAATCCAATGGTTCCCGGCGTTTGACGCAGCGCTACAGATTGAACTTGGAGAGGAAGCAAAGTATCTGGAGTTCCATAACGTAAATTGCAGATTTTGTGGTGCGGTTCATAACGTTGATTGGGCATGTATAAGAATACTCTCACAAGGCATTCGTAATGTAAATAAAAGAAAAACGGTATAAACAAATATTATTTTCTTTGTGAGCTATGAAGATGGGATTCTAACAATCATGGAAGCCTTTGCTGAACATGATTGTTGTTCAGAAGCCCATCGGAATGTCCAGCGAACAGAAACATAATATTTCGTTTATACCGTTTTTCTTTTTCATTACATATAAATTTGCCTTGTGAGAGGACTCTTATAGCTGCCCCTCACAGCCTATAAAAGCACCACAAAATCTGCGACACTACGCCAGTTAAACTCTGGTTTACAAATTCTTCACAGTTGCGATATCAATCGGAGTAAGCTCATTGGTTGCTGTCTCAAGGCTTCGTGCCAGTGCATTTGCTGTATCCATTGCTGTGATACAGTACACACCTGTCTCAATTGCATTACGACGGATCAGGAATCCGTCACGGTTCTTATCACCATTACCCTGTGTTGGTGTATCGATTACAAGGTCAATCTTATGTCCAAGAATTAAGTCCATAACATTCGGTGATTCCTGAGATATCTTATTGATGCGGAGTGCATTTACGCCGTGCTCCTTCAGATATTTTGCTGTGCTTCTTGTCGCATAAATCTTGTAGCCTAATGCTTCAAATCTCTTGGCAACACCAACAGCTTCCGGCTTGTCTGCATCTTTTACTGTCATGATCATCTGTTTATATTTTGGAAGTTTTACACCAGCTCCTAAGAATGCTTTGTATAAAGCTTCGTTGAAGGTCTTGGCGATACCAAGACACTCACCGGTGGATTTCATCTCAGGTCCTAAGGAAATCTCAGCACCACGGAGTTTTTCAAATGAGAATACCGGCATTTTAATTGCGATGTAATCTGCAGTCGGAGCAAGTCCCGGTTCATAACCCATACCGCGGATGGTCTCGCCGATAATTACTTTTGTTGCCAGGTCAACAATCGGAATACCTGTCACTTTACTGATGTATGGTACTGTTCTTGAAGATCTTGGGTTAACCTCGATCACGTAAACCTGCTCGTCCATAACAATGAACTGAATGTTGATCAGACCAATTACATGTAATGCCTGTGCCAGACGTTTTGGTATATTCCACGATCATCTCTTTGACCGGTTCACTGATCGTTGGAGCCGGATATACGGAAATACTGTCTCCGGAATGGATACCGGTACGCTCGATATGCTCCATAATACCAGGGATTAAAATATCCGTTCCATCGCATACGGCATCGACTTCGATCTCTTTTCCCTGCAAATATTTATCTACGAGGATTGGGTGATCCTGTGCAATACGGTTGATGATTCCAATGAACTCTTCAATCTCTTCATCATTGAATGCAATCTTCATGCCCTGTCCGCCTAAAACGTAGGAAGGACGGACTAATACAGGATAGCCAAGACGGTTTGCAACTTCTTTTGCTTCCTCGGCAGTAAATACGGTTCCACCTGCTGCTCTCGGGATCTGTGTTTTCTCCAGAATCTCGTCAAATAACTCACGGTCCTCTGCGGCGTCAACGTCTTCTGCCTTTGTTCCGAGGATTTTTACACCCATTTTCATCAGACTCTCGGTCAACTTGATGGCTGTCTGTCCACCGAACTGTACAACTGCTCCGTCCGGTTTCTCGATCTTAACGATTGCTTCCACATCTTCCGGAGTTAACGGTTCAAAGTAAAGTTTATCTGCGATATCAAAGTCTGTAGATACAGTTTCCGGATTATTGTTGACAATGACTGTCTCCCATCCTTCTTTTGCAAATGCCCATGTGCTGTGAACAGAACAGTAATCGAACTCGATACCCTGTCCGATACGGATCGGGCCGGAACCTAATACTAATACTTCTTCTGTGGATTGGTTTCCTCTGCCTCATTCTCACTTCCAAATACGGAATAGTAATATGGAGTTGTAGCTTCGAACTCTGCTGCACAGGTATCTACCATCTTATATGCTGCAACGATTCCGTTCTCATAACGCATGTCGTGAATTTCTGCTTCTGTTTTACCAGTCAGTTTTGCAATCACATTGTCCGGGAACTCGATACGTTTTGCTTCTTTTAATAATTCAACCGTCAATGGCTGTGTCTTTAAAGTCTCTTCCATCTCTACAATGATGGCAAGCTTGTCGATAAACCATTTATCAATCTTGGTGATGGCATGGATCTCATCATAACTGAAGTGACGGCGCAGTGCCTCTGCGATCACCCAGATTCTTCTGTCGTCTACCACATTTAACTGTTCTCTTAATTCTGCATCGTTAAGTCCTGTAAAATCATAAGACATCAGACTGTCTACATGCTGCTCTAAGGAACGGATTGCCTTCATCAGAGCGCTTCGAAGTTATTGCAGATACTCATAACCTCTCCGGTTGCCTTCATCTGGGTGGTAAGGGTTCTCTTTGCCGTAATAAATTTATCGAATGGCAGTCTTGGGATCTTTACAACGCAGTAGTCAAGCATTGGCTCAAAACTTGCGTATGTTTTTCCTGTAATTGCGTTTTTAATCTCGTCTAAGGTGTAACCTAATGCGATCTTTGCTGCAACTTTTGCGATCGGGTATCCGGTCGCTTTGGATGCCAGTGCAGAAGAACGGGATACACGAGGGTTTACCTCGATCACACAGTACTCAAAAGAATCCGGGTTCAGTGCGTATTGTACGTTACATCCACCTGTGATGTTTAACTCGGAAATGATATTGAGTGCAGAAGTACGAAGCATCTGATACTCTTATCCCTAATGTCTGGGATGGTGCAACTACGATGGAGTCACCGGTATGCACACCAACCGGGTCAATATTTTCCATATTACATACGGTAATACAGTTTCCGTTTGCATCACGCATTACTTCGTACTCAATTTCTTTCCATCCGGCGATGCAGCGCTCAACTAAAACTTCGCCGACACGGCTTAAACGCAGACCGTTTGTTAAAATATCTACTAATTCCTGCTCATTGTGGGCAATACCACCGCCGCTTCCACCGAGGGTAAATGCCGGACGCAGAACGACCGGATAACCGATGGTGTTCGTTGAATTTGATACCATCCTGCACGTTATTTACAACCTGTGAAGCTGCACATGGCTCACCGATTTTTTCCATGGTATCTTTGAATGCCTGACGGTCCTCTGCCTTAAAAATTGTCTCAGCCGTTGTTCCGATCAGCTTTACACCATATTTGTCAAGAACTCCCTGCTCTGCAAGTTCCATACCAAGGTTTAAGCCTGCCTGTCCACCTAAGGTTGGAAGAACACTGTCCGGTTTCTCTTTTGCAATGATCTTCTCTAACACATCGACGGTCAATGGCTCGATATATACTTCATCTGCGATTTCTTTATCGGTCATAATGGTTGCCGGGTTGGAGTTTACAAGTACTACCTCTACCCCTTCCTCTTTCAAAGAACGGCATGCCTGTGTACCTGCATAGTCGAACTCTGCTGCCTGTCCAATGACGATCGGACCGGAACCAATTACTAATACTTTTTGATCTCTTTATTTCTTGGCATACAATTTCTCCTTCTATAATATTCGAATTTGTTCTCTGCGCTTCACTCGAGCGCACTCGTCAGTTACGACATCATCTCAATGAAACGGTCAAACAGATAACCGGAGTCCTGTGGTCCAGGGCATGCCTCCGGATGGAACTGTACGGTGAAGATGTTCTTTCCAACATACTCAAGTCCTTCGTTCGTGCCGTCGTTGACGTTTACAAATGCCGGTTTTGCAATATTCGGATCTAAGGTGTCTGTATCAACAACATATCCATGATTCTGGGATGAAATGTATACACGGTTTGTTTTTAAATCCTTGACAGGGTGGTTTCCTCCACGATGTCCGTATTTCATTTTGTGGGTGTCAGCACCTGTTGCAAGTGCCATTAACTGATGACCTAAGCAGATCGCAAAAATAGGGGTATCGGATTCGTACAGTTTCCTGATCTCTTTGATAATATCGGTACATTCCTTTGGATCTCCAGGTCCATTACTTAACATAATTCCGTCCGGATTTGTGCTTAAGATCTCTTCTGCGGTTGTGTGTGCCGGATAAATGGTCACTTCACAGCCACGATTATTTAAAGACTGGGCAATATTATTTTTTGCGCCGAAATCCATGAGTGCAACACGTTTTCCTGCGCCGCTTAATACTCGTTTTTCCTCACAGGTTACTTTGTCTACGACATTTCCTGTTGTGTAAGCTTTTAATTTAGGAATAATTTCTTCTATATTATAATTCTCGTTCGTTGTGATCATACCGTTCATCGTACCCTTTTCACGTAAGATCTTGGTAAGTGCACGTGTATCGATTCCTGCGATTCCAGGAATATCATTTTTTGTCAGGAATCCTGGATCGTTCCCTCACAACGGAAGTTGCTTGGCATTCTGGATAACTCCCTTACAATGTATCCGTCCGGCCATGGTTTCGCAGACTCCATATCCGGTGTGATACCATAGTTACCAATTAATGGATATGTCATAACCACTGCCTGTCCCGCATAGGAAGGATCGGTCAATACCTCCAGATAACCAGTCATTGAAGTGTTAAAAACGATCTCACTGATGACTTCTCTGGTGGAACCAATGCTTGTTCCTGTAAATACATTCCCATCTTCGAGTATCAAAAAAGCTTTCATTTGTTTCCCTGTCCTTTCATCTTTTTTTCCCAAAAAACGTTTCCGTTTTTTCCTTTTGCTCTACATGAACTATATATGGGCAGTCAAACCGGATATTGCTATCCGCTCCAAAACATACCTTTCTTGTAAGCAAGGGAATGATCTTTGGAACATTCCCTTGCTTAAATTGTAATGAGTTTATCATATGTAGTTGTAATTTTCAACCTTTTTTCATGGAATCCGAAGGAAAAATTTTTTTTTCCAATAAGTCTAACTAATATTTCCCATTACTAATGGATATAAAAGAAACAACACTACTTTTTATTCTTCTTCCGGTTCGTCTTTCGCCCAGCCGTAAGCGTATTTGACCGCTTTGTTCCAGCCTTTCCGTTTTGTCTGGCGGTCCTCCTCACTCATCTGCGGTGAAAACACCTGATCGATACTCTGATTTTTGATGACATCTTCCTTGCTCTTCCAGTAACCAACGGCAAGTCCGGCAAGATAGGCGGCGCCCATCGCAGTCGTCTCTATACAGCTTGGACGCTTGACCGGTGCATTGATCATGTCTGCCTGAAACTGCATTAAGAAGTTGTTGGCGCTTGCCCCGCCATCCACTTTCAAAGATTTCAATTCTACACCGGCGTCTGCACGCATTGCATCGATGACATCACACACCTGGAGATCGATGGATTCCAGTGTGGCGCGGATGATATGGTTTTTGTTGGTACCTCTTGTGATGCCAACGATTGTACCTCTCGCATACTGATCCCAGTGCGGTGCGCCCAGTCCGGTAAATGCCGGAACCACATAACAGCCGTGGGTTCCGTGTACTTTTTTTGCCATGTACTCAGAGTCTGCGGAGGAATCGATCAGCCTCATATTGTCGCGAAGCCACTGGATTGCCGCTCCTGCAACGAAAATCGAACCTTCCAGAGCATAGTTTACTTTTCCGTCCAGTCCCCATGCAATAGTCGTCACAAGACCATTTTTTGAAAATACCGGTTTTTCTCCTGTATTCATTAAAAGGAAACATCCGGTTCCGTATGTGTTTTTTGCCTCTCCTGCATGGAAACAGGTCTGTCCAAAAAGTGCCGCCTGCTGGTCACCTGCCGCTCCTGCGATCGATATCTCATCCCCTAAGAAGGACGGATCGGTGTAACCATAAATCTGGCTGGACGGCACCGGTGTCGGAAGCATGCTCTCAGGAATATCCAGTTCCTGCAAAATCTCCTTGTCCCAGCACAGATCATTGATGTTAAAAAGCATAGTTCTCGAAGCATTGGAATAATCCGTCACATGCACCGCACCCTTCGTAAATTTCCAGATCAGCCATGTCTCGACAGTACCGAATAATAATTTTCCCTCGTTCGCCAGCTCTCTTGCACCTTTGACATTGTCTAAGATCCATTTGATCTTCGTCGCAGAGAAATATGCATCAATGATCAGTCCCGTCTTTTTCCGGTAAACTTCTTCCAGTCCTTTTTTCTTCAGTCCATCCGCAATATCAGATGTTCTGCGGCACTGCCATACGATCGCATTGTAGATCGGTTCTCCCGTCTCTTTATTCCACACGATGGAAGTCTCACGCTGGTTTGTGATACCGATCGCTGCAATATCGGAAGCCGCAGCTCCGATCATGTTCATCGCCTCCACCGAAACACCAAGCATCGATGACCATATTTCATTTGCGTCATGCTCCACCCAGCCCGGATTCGGGAAAAACTGACGGAACTCTTTCTGCGCCATCGAGCAGATCTCTCCTTTTTCATTGAATAAAATACAACGGTTACTTGTTGTTCCCGCATCTAATGCCATTACATATTTTGCCATGCCTGTTTCTCCTTTCAATTCTGCTGCAAAATGCTCCCCTGTTCTTTTGAACTTTTACCATTTGACTGCACCATAAATCAGACATAAAAATGGGAGATGACACATCGAAAATATACTGCTGCACCCCACAGCAGTATTCCTTTGAATCATCTCCACTCTCTGATTTCTACTCATTTATTCAATTATGTCTGAACTTTTGCTTCCATTGATGGAATCATTATAGCACATATGCATAAAAAAGCAATGTTTTACTGAGAATTTTTATATATTTTTATTATGCAATTTCTTGTATCATACATTTTCTCTGTTTCACCACTTTTGGTTTATTGAATTCTTACCATCTTAGGATTTGTCTTATAGTAAACTGCTCTCGAAACCTTGCTTTTCTCCAGATACTGATTTTCTGCCAGATTCTCCAACACCTGTTTTCTGAAATAAGTGGAATCGCTCACGCCAAGATATTCTGCAATCTCTGAAACCTTATGTGCCTGATAATAGCAAAAAGACAATATTTTTGCATCATAAACTGTTCCATGCGGCACCGGTGTAAACACCAGATTCGGCATCCCGCTGTCCTCTATCCCCTCCATGTAAGTCAGATCCGGCAATACTTTTTAGCAGCCTACGACATCCTCACGATTCAGTCTGCTTTTGCATTCAAATTTATCACTTTTCAGTTCGACATTTTCTATTAACTCTTCCAGATACATTGCCATGACCTCCTGTACTTCAAATATACTTCAATATCACTTCAAAGTAACTTCAATTAAATTTCATTTTACTTTGAAGCACAGTTCTATTCTTCCCATACCTGGTAAAATCGATTCTGTTTTCCGACACTCAGTAATAAAGAAATTGACTATTTATGCGCTAAATACTTTATCTAAGATTGGTAAACTAATCGATTTTTCTTATCTTGTATTTTTTCATTAGTCTAGCACTTTTTTTACTATAGAGAAATCCACCTCCAGACACAAGCAGAATGCCCGCCCCGATCACCGCAAACGCATAGATGCTGATGGAAAACGGAAGTGCTGTCATGATCGCAGTTGAAATCGGCATGAAGATCACCGCAACCGTAAAAATCGAGCTGAACACTCTTCCCAGCATGTGTTTGGTACTTTTTCTGCACCATTGAAAAAAAAAAATGAATATTAAAAATCGTCAGGAAAAACTCAAAAATCAGATTTCCGGTTACTATGACCTCTGCCGGAAGTCCAAGCACTGCAAAAATTGTGATCGCAGCCAGTCCCACACCGCAGAGTGCCAGTGCGATCAGGATACTGTTGTATGAATTTTTAAATAATTTGTTTGCCAGAACTGCGCCTGCGATTGAGCCAGCCGCTCCCATCGTCAAAAGTGTCGCATAACTGGATGGATGCACGAACAGCTGATTCGAAAATGGCGCCAGATAGTTAAATGCCGCGATGAAAAAGTTTACCATTGAAGCGATGACCAGCAGAAAGAAAATCTCCTTTTCCTTTACAATAAAAATCATTCCCTCTTTGATGTCCCGCAAAATACTTTTGATGTTTGTGTTCCTTTTTTCTGTTGTAATATGTTTTTCTTCCTCCCGAATCGAAAAAAGAAGCAGAAAAGAAAGGAAAAATGTCACACTGTCAAGAATTAACGTCGGTTTTAAGCCAAATCTATCCACAAATAAAAATGCAAACAGCGGCGAAGAAATACTCACAATCTGAGAGATCACTTCCAGCCGTGAATTAAAAGCTACCAGCCGATCCTCCGCTACGACCGTCACCACGTAGGAACGAAACGATGTTCCTGAAAATGCGCTCATGATCGCAAGTGCCGCATTCACAGCGATTAATCCATAAAGCATGATATTATCGTTTCCGATAAACGCAAGTACGGCACACATGAGTCCACCGATAAAATCCGTTACAAGCAGTATTTGTCTTCGCTTAAAACGGTCTGCAACCGCCCCTCCGATTGGATTTAAAAAAAAGGAAATCACGTTTTCGGCTAATTGATAGTATCCCATGTATTTTTGTCCGATACTTCCCAATCCTGCAATCCATGTGCTGTTTCCATAGTCATACATGACATTTCCAATCTTGTTTACTGCCCTGCTCGCCAATAACTTTGTCTCATTTTTCTTCATAAATAAAACCTCCGTCTGAATTTAGATACATTGTAACTAATTTCAGGCAGAGGCTTTTCATTTTTGCATATATGCAATTTTTAACGAACAAAACGCTCAAAATCTTTTTTATAATTATTTGCCAGATTTTCACTTCCAACCCATTCAAAGATCTGGATCGCGTTTTTCATTTCCTCAATTCCAGATTGTTTTTCTCCTTGCTTGTAGTGTAGAAGTCCTGACAAAAAAAAAGGTAGATCGTCCTCTTATAAAGATCCGTTTCATCATTTAATAAAGGCTCTATTTTTTCCATGTAAAATAAAGCAACTGTAAGCGCATCCCTGTGCAGACAGGTTTCCCAGATATTTAAAAGTGTGATCGTGACAAGATTTTTGTGTGAACCAATCTCCCAATAATAATCTTTTCTTTTCAAAATCTCCTGCCCCATTCTGTGTAGCAGTGGAATATCAATGAACAGATATAGATTACCGATTAAAATTAATTCATACATATTCCATTCTTCCGTCGTAAACAGATAATCGGTCACCTCGTCAATGTACTCTTCCGGAAATGGAACCGTTGCATCGCATTTGCAGATAAAGCTCTGAAGCAGGATCACATTTAGGTGATGGCGGTAAATATCCGGATGTTCTGAAAACTCCCACGCCTCTTCCGCCTGCATTTTCTGGAATCCCGCAATATTCCGCTCATATTCCAGTGGAATTAAGCACTCATAAAACGGATCTGTTCCGTGCGCTGATAGTTGTTCACCGCATCCATAAATTCGCTGACTTCAATATGCATGTTTGAAAGTGCGATCAGGAATTTTTCCAGTGAGATATCGGATTCCCCGCGCTCAAATCGCGAAATCTGAGCTGCGGAAACCCGCTCATTTGAAATCTGTTTGAGGGAGATGTGTCTGTTTGTGCGCAGATTTTTAAATACCTGCCCTAAATGATCGTAATTTTGCAAATTTTATTCTGTTCCTTTCCAGAGATTTTGCAGCTATGTTTTCTATTCCATAACTGCCATCTTTGATAAGTTTTCTAGCTCGATTATAACAAGTATTTTATTTTGAGTACACCCTAACACATAAAACGTTGAGAACACGCAACACCCCGGGCTGAAATCAG
>ENA-OQER01000307-OQER01000307.1-human-gut-metagenome-genome-assembly--contig:-NODE-307-length-27618-cov-2.418901_pt1 | contig 27618 bp, 30 predicted proteins | sample MGYA00242797_ERZ504639 | MGnify/ENA primary metagenome ERZ504639 (study PRJEB26092, sample SAMD00036306) | human gut metagenome | host: Homo sapiens | study: EMG produced TPA metagenomics assembly of...
CGCGATAAGGCCGACAGCCGCCTTGTACCGGCTTTTCATAGTCGATGGATGGTTCTTTGGCGGTTCAACCTCGCCAGCTGGCTCAGGGAACTCCTCAAAACTCTCCTTGGACTGAGCATCGGGATATTTTGCTCGCAGTTCACGCACTTCGCCAAGTTCGTCGGCAAGCAATCTACAAGGTACTGTGGGCCTCGAAGAATATCCCTTAGCGCCATATGATGCAATGCCATGGCGGAGTACACAAACCGAAGCCCGAGACTGGCATCACCATACAAGGTCTCCACCAACATGCGAGGCGGCCTATCCGGATACGTCAACAATGCCGCGAGCAACGGTTACGCTCAGTAAAGTATTCCTCCCACGAACGTGCTGGATCCTTGTCATGCCATGCTTGGTGCCATACGGCCACGCCTGGCAGGCAGACTGTGGGAAATCCTGCTTTCTTGGCACGAAGACCATATTCAATGTCATCGAATTTGATGAACACTGGCATGGAGAGACCGATTTTCTTCACAACCGCAATCGGAATCAGACACATCCACCACCCATTGAAGTCTTCGATCGATGCGCTGATGACGATCCGGAGAGTCACGGAGCGGTTCCACAGAGAAATCATGGTTGTACCCCATGCTCTTGGACGGATACATCCACATTCGTTGCGCATTGATCCGCTCACCTTGCGTATACAACATGGTGCGATTATCCAAATGGAACATGCCGCCGCCGACAAGAACTGGTCGCACCGTGTAATCAGAGAATTGGATTGCACGCAGAATCGATTCCGGTTCGCTGATGGCATCATCGTCCAACAGCAGCACAAAATCACTATCACCGGCCTTAGCCGTTTCATACATGCCTCGGGAGAATCCTCCAGAACCACCCAAGTTCGCTTGCTGAATGTATGTAAGCTGTTCGCCTAGATTAGCGGCAACCTCATCAAAGTCCTTCTGATCCTTAACTAAGTCGCTGCCTTGATCCGTGCAATACACTGTATCCAAACGTTCGCGCAATGCCGAAGCACCGGCGATAGTACGCAATTGATCCATACAATATGAGGCGCGATTAAAGGTCGTGATGGCGATAGACAGGGTTGTCTCATGCTTAGCGGTACGCGCCTCACGGGGTACAGACCATGTAGCATCAGCAATGGTCACGGAACCATCAAGCGATTCCGCATCGAACCAGAAGTAACCACCATCCATAAGACCTGTCATCGGCACGTCTATGCATACACGAGTTTCAGACTCCGAAGCCGTTGTCGTCTTCGTCGAAACCGGATAAATCAGTCCACGACCTGTGGAACGGAATACGCTGATTTTGGAGTTTCCCTGAACTGTCGCTTCGAATCGCACCGTTTTACACTGGTCCAACGGCGCCAATATGCAGCGGGGAATGCATTGAAGAATGCGCATCCAGACATGTGACCACGATTTTTCAAGGTTATAGAGGTACGCCCCGCAATTTCAAACGAATCGCAGGACACTCCTGCAGACGACCCGGCATTGCGAAGCAAGCGTTGCAATGTGGACTGATTCATGGAGCCGAATTCCAAACGGCGCATGTCAATACGGGAGTCCAGCGTGGTCTCCGCAACATGCGGACGAGTCCAATCAAGCGCATACAGCGGGAGAGTTTGCTCAGCGTCCTTGACCGGATACACAACACGCATAACCGTTTCCCAGGTGTTGTTTGCCCCGGCATTCTTCATAGAAGCCTTCTGATTCATGCATCCTCTCCTATCACCATGTGCGTTCATCTACTCATCGTAGTGGCTGCCTCGCACTTTGGACAATCCGTCTGCATAGTCAGTGCACAGGATTTGCTCGAATCCGAATAACCGTACGACGCCGGTTTTTATATGACATTCCCGTCCTAAAATCAGAAGCGCGTACGTACATCAGTACAAAGGAGATGATGATCATGATTCTCAGAAAGAAAATCATTCGAAGCATCGCAGCCATAACCGCAACTCTTTCGATGCTTGCCTTACCCATTGCCTCAGCCAATGCGGAAGAGATCGTCTCACCGCCATATTCCGAATACACTGGCTGGGTTGTTCAGGATGGTGAGCATTATTGGTTCGATTCCGGTACCATGGCACGTTTAAAGGAAATCTACGATCCGAGCAGTAATGCCTGGTACTGGCTCGACGCAGATGGAACAATGGCACGCAACAAAGATGTTTATCAGCGTTCCAATGGTGGTAAATGGGTTAGGTACGATTCCAATGGCCATATGATCAAGGGCGAGGATTACCGATATGGCGGCTGGTATTATTTTGACCAGACAACCGGCGCTATGGCCAAAGGTATGAAGTATATCGGATCCAATGGCGGCAAATGGGTGTATTACGACTGGACGACTGGCAAGATGGCGCACGGCGAGCCAGTATGTGAACTATGACGCGCAGCATACCGGCTGGTACCTGTTCGATCAGTACACCGGTGCCATGTTCCACGGCGATACCTATATCCGATCCAATGGCGGCAAATGGGTTCGCTATGACCGAGTGACAGGAAAGATGGTCAAGGGCTTGCATTATCAGGATGGAGCCTACTATTACTTTGACCAGACCACTGGCGCCATGGCGCATGGACGCGTGTGGGTGCCCGAATGGAACTCATATGCGACCTTTGATTCCGTCTCTGGCCGCTATGTTAGCAAGGATTCAGGCAATAACAATCCGGGAAATACCGGAGGAGAAAACATCCGTGGTCGATTCTGCAAGAAGAGCGAAAAGGGCCAGCAGCGTATCGATGGCGACGGTACACTTATCGTCTGCGAATGCCGCAACGGGAACAACACCCCGCATTGGTATGCCAAGTAGATAACAACCACCGTATGATTCCGTATGATTCTTGAAGAATCCGGAGATACCTCCGCTTTCTTCCAAGAATCATTTCCATTGAATCACATACGTAATCGCTATAGCGATATATGAAAATGCCGTTAAAGCCGCCACAGAAATAGCTAATACTCTGCGATTGATATTTTCATCCTAATAAAGTTGGGGAACAACAGCGCAGCAAGCGGCAATACCGGTATGAAATACCTGTTCTGCAATCCCGAAGCATATACATCTACATTTCCAACCCATGTGATTGACATTGCCACACACGATAATACGTAATACAGAACTATAATTAATACTATTAATCCAACCTGCAATTTATTTATATTTTTATAGCTCATATGCACAATCAGAAGCATCATAATAGCGATAAGCACTGGAGCCATAACGATTAAAGCAACTGAATTTCTTCCGTTCCTGTAAAGAACTGAAGATTTCTTCTTGAATTCACCAATTGCCCATTAATCTTCTCAGTATCAAAATCCATAGGCTCGAACAACGACCGGCCGATAAGCGGAAATATTTTCCAGGAAGATTGCAGTAACTGCCCCTCAAGCTCGTGTGTCTTCTCCAATGGAACACGATTCGGGGCAACCGCTATCTGCGAGTCTTCGCCCGCCAAAGCCACATGGAGACAAAAGCAGTGAGAGCAGGAAGCGCCAAGGTGATCTTTTTTACGCATCCGTGAGCCTTAAGAATCAAGAACAATACAAATAATGCGATGATGAAACAGGTAATCTTGACTTGTCCGAGCAGAGCTCCCATCATGCAGAGCAGAGCAATATGCCAGTATTGCAACATGTCATCCCGTTGATACAAACACAGAACAACCGCAATGAACAGCAGACAATAGCTGTTGGTGACGGCATCAGCTGTCGGGAATATCATTGAAAAAAATGTGGTAGGAAGAATCGCTATAGCCAGAATGATATTGACATAAGATTTGGCTACCCATATTGCCACGGCAATAATAGTGGCCGAGCAGATCAATGTTGCCACACTCGATACGCGAAAATTCCCGCGCACAATAAGACTGGGGAAATAGACAAAGGGAGCATTCACCGCAGTGTTGTTGAAGGTTATTATCTTCCCGTGGTCACGGTAAACCACCCAATCATGGTATTCATCAGAAAATACCGGAATTATATTCCCCGCTCTGATTTGCAGGATTCTGGCCCAATGCGCCATTGCATCGTTAAAACAATGCTGTTTGCCACAGAAAATAAGAATGCACCTGTTGTGATTGTGCCGATCCAGTACAGCAAGGAAATATAACCAGAGGCATGAGGCTCCACATATTTCAGGTCACGTTGACGCTTCCCCGAATAATGCCGCGGCAAAACAGCCTCCCTCTACTATGAAAAACTGGTTTGATGCAATCACAACCAGTAATCGCATCAAAACCAGTCTATCTCACGCTGCAAAACTCAGCCGCGGCCAGTGGTCGAATCGAACCAGTGCCAGTCATTCCATTCAGGAACCCAGACCCGCCCCTTCTGCATAGCGCCGGTGGTCTTGTCGAAGTAGTACCACGAGTTATCGTGGCGATCTAGTCCCTTGACCATTTTTCCGGTGGAGAAATCATACCTAACCCATTTTCCACCGTTGGAGCGGACATAGGTGTCGCCGTGGAACATGGCACCGGTGTGCTGGTCGAACAGGTACCAGCCGGTATGCTGCGCGTCATAGTTCACATACTGCTCGCCGTGCGCCATCTTGCCGGTCGTCCAGTCGTAATACACCCATTTCCCGCCGTTGGAGGAAACGTGTTTCATGCCCTTGGTCATTGCGCCGGTCGTTTGATCGAAGTAGTACCAGGCGCCATATCGGTAATCCTCGCCCTTGATCATATGACCGTTCTTGTCATACCTGACCCACTTGCTGCCCGCAGGGATATACACGTCCTTGTTCACAGCAAGGGAACCGTCTTTATCAAACCAGTACCACGCATCACTTGCAGGATCGTATACCTCTTTGGAGACAGCTTTCACACCATTGTCATACCAGTAATGCTTACCGCTTTCCGTTACCCAACCATTTGCTCCAGCTTATATTCGCCATAGCCTGCATGAATTCTTGCATTCCAGACGATTCTCTTCGCCACCGGATCAGTAACGGTTATCACTGTTCCATGACGATTAGGAATGCTGCGTCCATCAACGTTGGTCGTGGTAATACGGCGAGTACTATGCCATCCGCTGGCCAAACTCGACGACTGCGTAACGAAAGTGCCGGCAGTTCCATCAGCCTTACCATACGGATAGTCCTTGAGCTTATCGGTATAGAAGAAGTACTGCCCGTTGTAATACGTCAGGGACGGACCTTCATAACCGGTCACGACATTATCGTTCACCAAACGCCATGCCTTAGGATTCCCAGCCTGAGACAGATCGCCGATGGAATAAATCTGATTGGTGACACCATTCTTCTTGATGCTGAGGTAGTACACACCGTCCTTTTCGAACAATGACGGGTCAAGCCAGTTGCTGGTCTTCGTATCAGGAAGCTTGATCGGATTCAAACTGCCGTAGCTTAGCCTCGGTTGAGCTCCCGGATCGACTGCGGGATCCGCTCCAGGCTGCGACCCTGACACCTTGACGATGTAAGGATACATATAATCCTTCTGCGCATTGCCGTGAAAATCGCCATAGTATCCGAGGGTGGTCACGATCCACATATCGCCGTGGCTGTCAACGAACCCGTCGGTTCCTGCGGAATCGTACTGGCCGTCCTTAAGACATTGGTATAAGGCATTACCGAAGGAGCAAGGTTCGTTGGACTGCCGCTGTTAGGGTAGCTCCAGTTCACCAAATCCTTGGAATATCCCATCATCGGGGTAAAACGCCATCCCAAGTTCTGCTGCTTCTGCACATAGCCGCCAAGAATCCAGAATGTACCATCTTTATAGGTAATACTTGGATCATGAATAGCGTTGACGTAGTTCGGCTTCCCCGAGACATGCGCACTGCCATTGCCGTCAGCCTTATACGCCGTACTGATCTGCTGGAAATCAGCGCCGTTATACGACATATACACCGTATCGGAGCGGTCTGAATCACTGTTCCAGAAAACGCCGACCTCCATATCCGGGTAGTCCGTTTCGGCAGCGGATGCCACCTGGACCCCGAGTGAAGCTGCCATAGACAAAGCGCCTAGCAACGCAATGCAACTCTGTATTTTTCTTCTCATTTGCTTGTCCATTCTTAAAGGACTATTACTTCCCTCAAAGTTCCTCGTAAATGCAACTTACGCAGAATTCATCCGATTTGCTTAATCATAAGCGCACGGTCGCTCAATAACGCATATTCACGGTTCCTGTCATCACGAATCACGAAGCTGCAAGCATTATCGTCAAGCGCAACGCCGACCGCATCGGTCGTATTGAGATTGTTCGGACTTGGCGTACGAAGCGATGTAATCAGACGGAATTCTCCATTATTAAACAAATTGAGCGGCATCTCGAAATGTACAGTCTGATGACCATGTTTGCCCATCTTCAGCACCTTTGAGCCGGTGTCATAAGTGATTCCGCCACGACGGATATCATGCAATGCAATAGCGAGATAGAAATCCCCTGGCTCATCATACTGATATTCCACGTCGAGCTTAAAAGTATCCGCGCTGGTACACACTTTAGGAGAAACCGCAATGGTTTTCAGCAATGGGCACCGTTCATTCAAACCATTTGGATAGCCGCCACGTTCCTCTTGACGTTTTCGTTCAGCCTTTTCCTCAGCTTCAAGATTGGCCAAGGTATACTGTTGCGATACAGTTTCCGGATCACCAATAGCTTCCACTTTGCCATCGGCAATCATCATTGCTCTTGAACAATATTTCTTAACAGAATTCATATCGTGAGTAACGAGAATGACTGTTTTGGTCGGATCTTTCTTGATTTCCGTAAAGAAATCGTCGCATTTGCGTTGGAATGCCTCATCGCCAACAGCAAGGACCTCGTCAAGGACCAATATGTCTCCCTGTGCCTTAATCGCCACAGAAAAAGCAAGGCGGACCTGCATACCGGAAGAATAATTCTTCAGTTTCTGATCCATGAACTCTTCGAGTTCAGCGAATTCGACGATGTCGTCGTACATCGCATCGACTTCTTCATGCGTGAATCCCAGAAGAGAGCCATTTAGATACACATTCTCGCGACCAGTGAGTTCAGGATTGAATCCCACTCCCAGTTCGATAAAAGGAACCAGTTTGCCAGAAACAGTGATAGAACCATTTTCCGGATAGTAAATCTGCGAAATAAGTTTCAGCAGGGTGGATTTGCCTCCACCGTTACGGCCGACGATGCCGAAGAACTCACCTTGATGAACCTCAAAACTGATATCTTTGAGAACTTCCTGCTTCTTATACCCCTTGATGCCTCTGGCCCAATTGATAAAAGCCTGCTTAAGACGGTAGCCTGCTCCGTCGGCAACTTAAAGCACTTGGAAACATGGCTCGCAGACAGAACTACCGGATTCTTAGAGTAATCAACCTTTTTGATGGTGTTTTCTTCAGACATTACATAACCTCCGCGAATTTGCGGCTATTACGACGAAATAGCGTTATGCCAAGCCACAGCAAGACAACGGTCAGAATAAGGGGAAGCAAACGAACACCCCAATTGTTGAATTGATTCCAAATAGTCGGCTGGGTGTCAGGAGCGATGAAATTATGACGAATGTCCTGGATTGCCTGCGCGAACGGATTGATGAGTTCCAGCCTGGCAATATCAGCCAACAATCCACCGCGATTGGTGACATATGTCAATGGGTAAATAATCGGCATACCATAGAAGATCAACTGCTGAAGGACATCCCAGATATGGGCAATATCACGGAAGTACACGTACATCGTTGCCATAAGTAATGTGATGGCAAGCGTCACCGCATAAAGCTCAATAATGCTTAGAGGAAGCAGCACAACTCTCCAAGTGAAATGGACCCTCGCGATAAGAGCAAAAATCAGCACGACGATAAGATTGATGGCGTAACTAATCAGCGCACCAACTGTCGCCGAAACCACCACTATGTAGTTAGGGAAATGAATCTTACGAAGCAAATCGCCTCGGTCGACCACGGATCGCAATCCAACGTTCGTCGATTCGGTAACAAACTGCCACGAGCTGATTCCCAGCAGCAGAACGACCGGATATGTAGACGTACCATCCGACATCCGCAGGAATTTGCCGAATACCACATACATCACGCAGAACATCATCAAAGGCTTAAGCACCGACCATGCGATGCCCAAGAAAGATCCCTGATAACGGAGCTTAAAATCCGTCTTCACCAAACCTTGCAGGACGGTCCATGCGTACCCGTATCTGTCCCGCATACTCTTCACCAACTGTTTCACAAGTTGTATCTTATCAGTGACTGTTCTTCAATTGTCCACAGCTGCCAAATACCTGAAATTCCATTACATCAGGCATCGCGCATGATGCTCAATGTTCGTTCAATACCTTCCCTGATGGAATATCTCATGTTCCATCCCAGAGATTGCAGCTTTCGGCCATCCATAAGCGCTATGGATGCAGTGGAGTACCTTCGTCTCCAGTGAATCGGGAAGTTCATATCTTAATCCAACTCCACACTGCGAAGCAATCAAGGAAGCCAAATCCTTCAGCCGGTAGTCCGAAGCAGGTGCCGCGATATTGTAGGCTTCTCCCGTCTCACCTTCAAGCAGGCAGTACAATAGCCCAGCAACGGTATCGGCGACGTACGCGTATGAAAACAGTTGCTCACCCTTGCTTTTTAGGACAATATCTTCTTTCGAAAGCCCTTTATGAATGAACTGAGAAAGCGCTTTGCTGTCATCTTTATGCAGAGTCGGACCATATGAACGAGCTATGCGAGGAATAACAAAATCGATTCCATATTGCTCGAAATAAGCACGGCAAAGCGACTCCCCCAAACGCTTAGCTTCCGGATAGCCTGCACGAAGTGTATTCGAATCGATATATCCACAGTATTTTTCGTCAAAACGCTCTGTGTCCCCGCGATTCTGTCCGTAAATCTCCACAGACGAAGCGAAAATAAATCTGCTTCTCCTCTGCCCTAACTGAGACTCACGAGAATATTCAAGAAGATTCTGCAAACCAATCACATTGGACGTAATGGTCGAAACAGGTTCAGCAGCATACGCTCGGGGATGTGTTGTACTAGCAAGATGAATGACGATATCTGACGGATAAGATGGATGGGCCCCTGGCTCAGACACATCCATCTGTACAAAACTAAAATGCGACTCATCGAAATAAGGGAATCTGTTCTGAGCTCGACTCTTGTTACGCCCGATTGCAATGATCCTGCAATCAAAATGCGGATCTTCGTTCTTCTTCATCAGGACATCTATCAGGAAAGTACCGATCATTCCTGTTGCACCAGAAATAGCGATGGTTCTACCTGTCAACTTGTCCCAATGAATCGGAAGATTCGCACAATATGCCAGATCTTCTTGATAAAGAGGGGACTTAAAACGGTCAGGCACGATTGACTCCTCGTTTTATTTCAACCAAGTATCCTCGTCAGCAGTGATATAAGCTTTGAATAGCTCCAGATCGCCCTTGGTCGTCAACTTGATATTCTTATCGGATCCTTTAGCGAAGTGCAAGGTCTCTCCAAGATCCACCATCATCGTATTCGTATAGCTGGAGCCATAGATACCAATATGCTCATCAAAAGCCTTACGATATGCAGCACGCAATTTCCCATATCGATAAGCCTGCGGGGTAGAAACACGACGCAATTGTTCTCTTGGCACATACTGCTTCGTAGTTGATGTGTTTTCTTGGTTAATCACAAAAATCTGCTCGTTATACGGCAATGAAGTCACGGCATTACCATATTTATTGCAAACCGCTATCACATCAGTCAAAACATCAGCATCTATTAATGGACGAATGCCATCATGAATAATGACATTATCCTTCTCACTGATTTATCGACGAGATGTTCAACACCATTCCTGATGGATTCCTGTACGCTTGAACCACCACGCACAATCCACTTGAGTTTATCGATATTAAATTGCTTAGCGTACGCTTCCACCATGGTTTCCCATCCTTCAATGCACACCACCTCAATGGCATCGATGTCGGGATGTCGCTGGAAACTTTCCAATGTGTAAATCAGAACGGGCTTATCAAATACATTAATGAACTGTTTTGGTATGTCCTGTCCCATCCTAGTGCCAGATCCACCCGCAACCACAATTGCAACGTTCTTAATGGATTTTACTTGGTCCATCCTAAAATTCCTTGAGACTTATCGCTTGATATATTCTTCAATAACCTGCTCATCAAGTTGGGCAAGCATTTTCCGATCCACGTGTTCAAAATGCAAACCGATGTCGTTCGGCAAGGCATATATATTACCGTAGGCCTGCGTCAGCAAGTACATATAATTTGCCGGTACCGGATATCTTCTACTTTCAAATTGCTGAGAATCTAACGGGTAGATTTCATCCAAGCCGCTTATCCACTCGAATCCACTCGGATGATCCATATTGTCATATGCTCGGATAATGCCAGCCGCCTTTTCCCGAGAACACACTATTCCAGTCTTCCGCATCTGATTAAGCTGAGCATCAAAAACATCAGTGATAAGTTTCCCAGCTTCTGTTTCCGCCGAAACATAGACGTTATTATCCCAAGCAGCACGAATATGCGAATTTGATTCAGCTTGTTCGATGGCAGTTTTCCGGTATTCCTGCACTTTGACGAACATATCATGACTGACATCAGCCACCCAATCGAATGGGAACAAATCAATAAAGCCCGGGACACGAGTATCACGTGGGGCAAAACGAATTTGTCTGCAATGCACAATACGGTCCCAAACAACGGTGATTCGATACTCTGAATCACCGGCGAGAACTTTTTGTAGTCGTTCCAAATCATCACGCATGATGCCCAAATCAAGGTCATCATCCCATGGGATAAATCCGTGATGCCTTACAGAGCCAAGCAAGGTTCCGCCGACCAGCCAGTACTGATTAATCCCATTTCGTCTACAGATTTCCGCAAAATCGCAAAGCATTCGATTGAGAACAGTTTGCAGTAGTTTGAGGTTGCCCTCAGGCTCAGGTAATCCAAGGAAAAACCTTTTGCGCGTTTCTAAATCAGTCTCGCTGGGAAGACGATATTGCGCCCAGAAACGGATATCATCCTTCGCACGCTCTGCAATCTGCGCACGCTGCATTTCATTGAGGCTCCTGCAAGAATCCTCGTTGATTCTCTGCATGCCAGATATGGCATCACGAATCTCATGCAAAATCATCTCTTGCGCCTGCAAAGCATCACGTAGACGATTATTCTCATTTTCCAAGGAGTCAATTCGTCCCATCAGCTTCTGCATAGAACGCTCAGACGGCCAGAAAAGCTTTCACGCAGGCGCCTTGCCAGAGATACCATAATCTTCTTCCTTCATTCAGTATTAAAGCAAAATAATACCGCATATGCTCTTATGAGCATATGCGGCTAGGCTTAGCGGATTATCTCAAATTAATCCATCTTGAGATAATTCTTCCAATACTCAACCGATGTCAATTCCGCACGCGCAGCAGCATATTCTTTACGAAGTCGATTAATATTCGCCTTGTAATATTTGAGATCACGCATATAACGCTTCTTAATCTTCTGATAGCGCTGGACATCCTTAGTTCGAATGGTTCCTTTGCGGTTATACCAGTCCAGAACTACGAGCTTATGCTTGCCACGAATCGCTCCAGCAGGATATAGCCATCCCTGCAGCGGAATCACCGCGTATCCAGCACCGTCTTTCTTGATGTATCTCTGATTATTATCAGTAATCAGATCTTCAAGACGTTCCGCCAAACTACGCGACTTGTCTCCATCGATAAGCTGCCTGTCAACGTTCTTGATGCTGAAACCAGCGAGTTCAGGATCTTGGTCAGCTCGCGACTGGAGAGTTTCGAAATCTACAAGCTGTTCCTTGTTGCGGTTTGCCGCCATAAAGCTTTGTTCCGACTGCCCTGGCTTCTTGATGAAGGACGGGCCCTTCAAGAAATCTTCAAACGCATCCAAGCACAACTCCGCGTTTTCATAGCCGAATTTCTTCAACTCAAGACGGATATTATTGTGCAGTTCACGCATAAAGTCAGCGCCAGGAGCCATGCCACAAGTCGCTTGGGCAATCATAGTGTTACGGGTAGTCTGGTAACGTTCCACCGCCGCGTTATAACGCTCAAAGAACGACATATGCCACACGCAGAGGCTATTCATAGTAATGAAGCCAGTCTTGCAACGAATGCCATACTCAGCATCATCGCAACGGACAAACACCGGCAGAGGCAATCCGTTCTTCTCAATAACGGAAATCGGAATGCAGCAGTACCACCATGCAGCATACATGTTGTTCCGCTGCCACTTGGTAGGCGTATACATCTCGTTGTAAATAAGATCTTCGAACAGCGTCAGACGCAACTGCGGCTTGCAACCGGCAAAAGTGCCCTGCTGGGTCATGTTGCCGATGTCTTCCCACTGATCCTCGCCAATCTCGTAGTTCAGCATTGCACCGCTAATCATATCTTTCACGATGTTCAGGCTTGAGAATACGCAGCAGATTGTAAGTACGCTTGATGCTTTCGGGAGAAACTGCAACATCATCATCCATAAGCAAGATATTCGTAGCCTTTGGCGTCTGCTCCATCGCAGTAATCATGCCGCGGGTGAAACCTCCAGCTCCGCCAACATTATCGTTAGGAATGACCTGGACACGGTCTCCGTTCAGCTTTTCAGCATCCAGGGTACGCCCATTGTCCATCACATACATATGGAAATGTTCTGCAATTGAATCACCGGAATTGATGATCTGATCCTTGACCAAACCGATGTTACGTTCGATGAACGCTTCCTTCTTGAAAGTGGTGGTGGACAGCACCAACTCGACGTCATTCAGTCTCCATCGATATCGAGCTCATAGTAACTATTCCTGATTGCAACAGAACCATCAGTCTTTACAATAAAAGCCCACGACCACCATGTCGTCGCTGACCGTCAAAGGCAAATCCACAATCTGCCAGTCAGCCGAAGCCTCCAGTTTTCTTGAGGTTCCTTCGACTGGAATCGGATTGTGTGCGAAAGCATCGCCCATGGTCTGAATTACTTCACAAGATGCACCCTTAAGCTCAAGATGAAGAGAGAATCCTTCGCACGCGTGTAGCGCTTCAATTTCATTACCGACAAGGAATTGAAGTATGTGCTGAAATCGAACATTCCAGCGTTATACATTTCCCATTCGCCAAGCTGCTCATCGAAGACAACAGGCTGATCTGAACGACAGTATAAAGCTGGATAGGTAACGGAGCGAGGATTCGTCTCCAACAAGATGTTCGCGAATTTCATTGAGATCATGGTCTCTAGGTTACCGCCATCCCTTGAAGAGAATCAAAACATGAACATTGTTCTCCAACAGATATGCACGTTTTTGTTTATCTCGTTTCAACAGCTAGATTCCACGCGTTGCGTTTAGCCAGCTGCGGATAGAACCATTCCCTAATTACCGGAACATAATAAAGCAAGAATGCACCACAGAGGTCGATCGGCAGACGGACGATGAAGCTCAGCAGAACCAACGGGACCTGGGGAAACGCCATACGCAGCGCCCCAAGATACATCTGCCAAGCAATACGTTATCTTCAATCAAGTGCACGCACAAAATAGCAAGACTCGCCTGGCCAATACTGCTTAACACGCTTCCCAGCGCCGGAACTCGATCAATCAATTGCGAAATACCAATAACGCACAGTGTTCCCGCGATACTACCAATTACAGCCAGGACCGGTCGCGAACCATAGTTATTGATGGCCATGCTCATACCGCCGAAGAACATGATATCAACCGCCCAAACAACAAATGCGATGGCCCATATGCAGGGGAAACGCTTCACAAAGCCAAGTACATCATATTTCTTGGCAAGATATCCCAAATACAGGAATGCTGCCGCGCACATTCCCGGCTGGATACTCCAAGGCAGCAACACATAGTGCGAGGAAATATAGCCAATAGCAAAGCACAGCACCACCCAAACCGGGGTGTAAGGAAGTCTTGCGAGACAATGCAGCAACAATCGAGCCCAGAATAGTGCGAGCAAGAACCAGATCGCACCGATTCTCAGGTCTACTCGCCAGAGCGTCAGATTCGAAATATCGCCGCTTCCATATATCGCGGCCATGCCCCATTGCCGAAGGGCAATCGCCCGACTCTCATGATCGAGCGTCGCCATGCAGGTCACGCCGACAAGCACGCATAATGCCGTCACCACGTAGGTGAGCAGCAGCTGTTTTGCTTCCTTCATCCAACGGAATCGTCTGTCTGGATGCATGAAATACCCGGACAGGATGAAGAAAAGCGGCATATGGAATGAAAAACAGATGGACAGAACAACCTGGGCCGTGCGATGGGGCGCAAATAGGTTCGTTTCAATAGCACTGTGTCCCAGTATCACAGCCAAAATGGCTATGCCCTTGGCAATATCGAAAAATCTAATACGCTGCATACCCTCTCAAGTCTCCTATTGGCACGTTCTTCCTACCGCTTTCCAAACGTTTTATCGGATGTTTACAGGCCGAGCAATTGCTGCAATGCACGCCACACCGCAACCTGACCCATACGATTCGGGTGGATGCCATCCTTATACAACGCCTGCTGTGGTATTCCCGTCGAACGCCCTACCGCACGGAATGCCGAATACATTGAAGCGAAGTGCCAACATGCTGCCGGCAAATATCCTGCAATACCGTATTTTCCTGCCCCATGGTGAGGGATCTGGGATCGGATAACGTATCGATGTTCGCGAACACATATACGTTATCGTCCCCGTATCGTGCGGCAACGCGATTCAGATAGCTTTCCGCTTCACGCTTGAAATCATCGCTATTCGAAAGCCTCAATCGGTCGTTCGCTCCAAGCAGCACGATAGCGGCATCCTCATGTCCGAGGGTCGCATCGCCGATGGAGTTATAGCCCGAATAGGAGCCCTTGCCCGGCGCACTGGCATTGGTCATGAATACACCGCGCGACTCCAGATAACGCCTTAGGCTGTTGGCGGCCATATCCGTCTGATGGGACGCTCATAATAGGTGACTCCCTCAAGCTGGAACAGCTCACGAGACGTACATGGATACGTGTTCGCCGCGCCCACTCCGGCAGCGATACTGTCTCCAAGAAGGCGAACGGAACGGTACCTGCCCGACTTGATTTTGTTACCAAATGCTCCAGCAGCGGCTCCGACGTAATCACTCGGTATGACAGACGAACGCCGCGTATCGAGAGCACCGGTGCGATTATCGAAATAGTAGGTGGCGTTATTCACGTTCTGCTGGCCGTACAGCATCTTGCCGCTCGGCCAGCTGTAGCATACCGTTTTCCCACCTAGCCCCTGCCAACCGTACTGTACTGCGCCGGTATGAGCGTCCAACAGGTACCACGCGCCGTCAATGGGATGTTCCCCATATAACATCCAACCCATCCGGCGATCGTAGAATACCCACTTCTGAGATTTCGACAGGTATACAAAGCCATACTGCATAGCACCTGTCGATTCATCGAAGTCATACCAATGCCCATTGATCAGCTGTTCCCCGTACAGCATCTGCCGGAGGCATGGTCGTAGTACACCCATTTATGTTGTGGCGAGTTGAAATAGAAGCCATAGGACATCGCGCCGATGTTCTCGTCGAAATGATACCAGCCGGCGTGGCTCTGGTCGTAGTTCACGTAGCGTTCCCCGTAGAGCATCTTCCCCGTGGTCAGGTCATAGTAGACCCATTTGCCGCCATTGGAGGGAACGTGCGTTATGCCCTTCGCCATCGCACCAGTGGTGGTGTCGAAATAGTACCAGGCACCATAGCGGTAATCCTCGCCCTTGACCATATGACCGGCAGCATCATAGCGAACCCATTTACCACCATTGGATTGAAGATATACGTCCTTGTTACGGGCTACGGAACCATTCGCATCTATCCAATACCAATTCTTATCTTTAGCATCGTATATTTCTTTGGAACAGACCTGTTGACTATTTTCGTAATAATGTTCCTTCTTCGAATCCCAACCATTGGCCGGATGAGCGTTGGCATCAGCTTCGGAGAAGGATCTGAATCGATGGCTCCTTCCTCTGCGTAAGCGTAAGACGTATTGTTGAAACCAGCGCCTAGCAAAAAAATCAAGACCACGCAAAATCCGAAAAGCACTAGGATTTTCAACCAAAAATCCAGTTTTTTTCTCATCGGAGTTCCTAGAAGCTCTTTTCTCTTCCCACAGTTGCCCCTATCCGCGTATCTTCTGCTTCTTATTGCCGACAAAATCAATCATCTGCTGGACGCCATATGCCGCCATCGGAATAAGCAGCAGGAAAAAAGGCAAAGTGTAGATACTTTGCTTCCCAGAAAAGATAGCAGAGAAAACTCCCGATGAACGATGCACAAAGCAAAACCCTGGTAAAGACTTGAGCTGCATCATCTCCAATAAACTTTTCCTTGATCAACAAACGAAGAAGACCAATCAAGCCAATGAACGCCAATAAATATGTGACAGTTTGAGCAACATTTTCATATCGAAGTAACATATCCGAGCCATTGCCGATAAGGAAGAACGAGCTCAAACCGGCAAAATGCTTTGAGGATTCGCCCAACTCCGAATATAGTGATGTCATAAATGTTGGTTCAGCCCATTCTGACGCAAGCTTACCAGCAAAGAAATGCATCCCGTTTCCCGGATTATGCAGGAATCTGAGAGTCGTCCTTGAACGAACTCTCTGGAAATCTGGGATTGAAGAGAATAATCATTACCTGTATTTTCAAATGCATCTAAGGCAAATCTGCTCCACCATCCAGGCGGCATATTATCGGGATGCCCTAATCCAAGAGCAATCCATGAAAGCATCGGCATGCCTTTGCCAAAGTCCTGGCCAGTCCAAGACTGCACTAACGCAACTGGAAGTTGGAAATGATAAACGATGCCAAAACGGAAGGCAAAGAGACCAATAATTGCCAAATACGGCGATTATGCCAAACCGCAAAAACAACAGCAAGAAGCGCGGCAAGAACCACTATCTGATATGTCGATTTGAAAACAATGCCGATACCGCAGACAAGGAAACCACCAACAATCGCAAGAGCGCTGGACCATGTCTTCCTCATGCGGAAGCCTTCCGCGATAATCCAAGCACCACAAATCGTAATGAAGAACCCGACGGCATTGGGATACACGAAAGCCGCGAACATCATAAGAGGAACGCATGTTGCAATCAGAACGGTGAATGCGCCATGGCCCTTTTTATTCAACCCGAGCATGCCGCCTAAGCGCCACAAAACCGCGACCAATGCAGCAACCGCCAAGGCACTGACAATCTGAAAGGCGAGAATATTGTTCGATCCAAACAAGGCAAATACCAACAGATACCACAGCATCGGCCCACTTTGGAACGGATAATAGGAGAAATATGCGTGGGCGCTTGGAATACCTCGTGCAATACATTCCCTCTGCACGCTACCAGCCGAACAATAGTCAGCACCAAATTGGCTGATATCACCTTTAAGCAAGACATCCGCAGCATCCATCAGACTCCGCGAATCCGGATATGTATACGTTACCAAACTCAATGAAGTGAGCCAGATGATCTGCAGTACTATCGTATATACCAACAATGCAGCAAAAACCCAGCGGCGTGGCAACTTCGAAAAGCCTAGCGCAAGCAAGACAAACAGAGCACATAACATGACCGTGCCCAGCACAAATGCAATGGACGGCATGCCAAAGTGGTAGTCAACCTGCTCTGTGATACTTCCGAGCTGCGAATTGGCTCTCTTAAACGTAACTGTAAAGAGAATCGACAATACAAACAATACCGCGACAATGGCGGTCTGAAATCCCAAGGCAAGTACAACGAGCCATCTCGGTAGCACACGTTTGAAGAATGCCCATTTTCAGGCACAATATCCGGCTTATTCACTCGGTAATAGTCTTATCTTTCCCGAAAAGACAAACTACCCGCTCAGAGCGTCGTCTCGACAATATAGCGAGGACGAGCCTTGACCTCTAAATAAATTTTTGCTATGTACTCACCAATAATACCGAGTGCCAGCAAAATAAAGCCGCCCAGAATCCACAGGGAACACATCATTGATCCCCAACCCGCAACGCATGCCCCGAGAAAACGGAAATAAGGGTATAAATCAACATGACGATTCCAACGAACACCGAGAACAGACCCAGACCGGTGATCATGGTCAGCGGCTTTGTCGAGAAGGAAGTCACGCCTTCAATCGCAAAGGAAACCATCTTTTTCAACGGGTACTTGGATTCCCCGGCCACTCGGGTTCCGCGTTTGTAATAAACCTTTGCTGTTTTGAATCCGAGAGAAGGAACCAGACCGCGTAGGAACAAATTCGATTCCTTGTATTGCGATAAAGCCTGCAATGCGGCACGGCTCATCAATCGGTAATCGGCATGATCTGGCACCGTTTCCGTTCCAAGCCATTTCATCAGGGAATAAAAAGCATGGGCGGTGCCACGCTTGAATGCAGTATCGGTTTCACGGTTATCGCGCACGCCATAGACGATTTCCGCGCCCCGAAGGTATTCCTGCACCATGTCATCGACCGCATTGGGATCGTCCTGCAAGTCAGCATCCATAGAAACAACAGCGTCGACATTCATACTCAATGCATGCATTAAGCCAGCAAAAAGAGCATTCTGGTGGCCTCTATTGTGAGCTAGTTTTACACCACGGAATAAGGAGGGATCTTTCTCATGCAGCGACGTAATCACATCCCAAGTCTTGTCATGGGACCCATCATCGACAAAAATAACAAAGCTATCTCGTGCAACAGCCTGCGAATTCTCAAGCTGAATCATCTTTTTCTTCAAAACATCCGCAGTCATATGCAATGCGGCTTCTTCGTTAAAACAAGGAATCACAAAAGCCAGTGTCGGTTCACGTCTCATCTGACTCCACGCTTGTTCGTTTCCATATCATGAGTCATGTCTAACAGTGTATGTCATGCTATCAACGCAAATAGTCAAACCCTGCCCACAGCTTCATCACGTATCTTCAAAGGCCTCCTTGCATAGCGGTACTGCCACACCTCTAGACATACACCAAAGCTCCAACGAGTGACTTGCAAAACAAGCTTTTGTCATGGCAATAGCTGTAATTAGCCTCGGACAATGAGAAGAAAAAAGCAATAATGTTTCAACGGAGAAAAATCCTAATCGGTTTTCTAACCATTACAATGCTACAGGGGATTATTTAACCGGCAATCGCACTGGGCAGCGAGCCTGGCGCAATGCAAGCGCCTTCTAATAATCAAACTGCCGAACCGGTTCAGAATCCAAATAGTACCCAGAGGTATGATTCTAATGCAATCGATTCAGAGGCCAATGGTGCCGCGCAATCTTCTGATTCAGTGTACGAATCAACACAACTGAAAAAATAATTCAATCCAGCCAACAGAACAGGAATGACAACCAACCCGACTCTTCCGAATCGAACAGGAATAACGGCAGCGCTAGTTCCAACGAATCGACTAAAACAGGACACAACCTGAAAACGGTTGGGATCAGGATAAGGAGCACTACTACGAAAATGGCACTATGGCCATCAGCAAGGACGTGTTCATTCCAAGTTCTCCGACAAACCGCAAAGACGGAATCTGGGTCCGTTTTGATGAAAACGGTAATTTACGTTTCCGAATCATTCAGCGAATTCAAAGCACGAAAATCAGCCATGACAGGCAACACAGTCGCCATTGTGAAAGCGCTGGAAAATTCACCATTTTCCAGCCGAATCAATCAAGCAGTATAACTGAGTCTGAAATGTAAATCAGGAATCAACCTCGGCCTGTGACACTATCGAAATAATGCCATGCTTGCCATTGTGGAACCCACGTGTTTCCGTGAGCCATAGCTCCTGTAACTGGATCGAAGTAGTACCATAGACCATTCTGTTTCTGCAAACCTTTTACCATTTTGCCGGTTTTCTGATCATAACGGACCCATTTACCGCCATTCGAACGTATAAAAATATCACCTGTACATCTTGCACCAGTAATGTTGTCAAATAGATACCAGCCAGAATGCTCTTTATCAAAATTGAGATACGCTTCGCCATGCGCCATTTTGCCGGTGACCATGTCGTAGTATACCCATTTGTTCCCGTTGGACAGATATGTCATCCCTTTACTCATCGCACCGGTCGTAAAGTCGAAGTTATACCAGACGCCGTATCGGGAATCCTCACCTTTAATCATATGCCCATTCGAATCGTAACGAACCCATTTACCGCCGTTCGAACGCAGATAAACATCCTTATCGTGCGCCATGGTTCCGTCTGAATCAATCCAATACCAGGCATTACTCTCAGGATCGTAAATTTCCTTGCTACGCGCTAGAGAACCATCTGAATCCCGCCAATACTTTTGGCCATTTTTGGTAACCCAATGCCCGCCATTCACATACTCCTTATTCCCAAACGCATTCATATCCACATTGCCGCTGATACCGTCCACTTTGCCGGTGCTGGTGTATTGCCATCCGCGACTGTTGGTCGGGAACGAGTCGAATCCCATGCGAGCGCCGTACTGCGCCACCCACGTGGTTTTGGCGTAAATGTCGGCATGTTTCAGCGGTCCTTGCAGGTAGCTGGTGTACGAGTAGACGCCCAGGTTCTTGTATCCGGCAGACTGTAGTGCGCTGTACCAATTGTTGACGATATTGTTGTACACGTTCGGGTCGGTGGGCGGCTGATGCCCTCCCAGGTCCACTTTTCCAGGTCGTAGTACACGGGGTACGCCAAGTCGCTCGGATTCACACCGAATTGCTTGAGTTTGGCGACCACGTCGGTACCTTCTTCTTTGGCGAGCGCCGGAGTGTCCGCGTAGGAATACCAGTAGATGCCGAACGGGATGCCAAGTCTCTTGCATTCGGAAATGTTACGTTGCGCTTTCTTGTCGGCATTGTTGCCTTCGCCGTAGCCGAGGCGGATGATCGCGCCTTCCACGCCGTCGGCTTTCGCTTTGGCCCAATCGATGTCGCCTTGCCATCCGGAAACGTCGATCACGCCTTTGGCTTGCTGCACGAACAGGTTGTTCTGGTAGTCGAAGAAAGCTTTCGAATTGTTGTAGGTGCCCCAGTGCGCGCCGTAATCGTTGTTCTCGAATTTGGCTGTTTGCACTTTCGTGTTGGATTGCGAGGATTGCGATTGCGCGGTTTTCGTATTCGACTTTGCCGACTTCAACGACGATTGTTCCACGGATTGTTCCACGGTTGCGTCGGATTGCTCGGATTGCGATTCCGCGCTATTTGCGTCATTCGCGTCGGCTACAGCATTTTTGACATCTTCCGCACTTACCGGAATGAGGATTCGCCGTTGGTTTTGGCGAGCGGATCCGGCTGCTGATCTTTCGTGCCGACCAATGTTGGATCGGTCACGATTTCGCCGGTTTCGATGTTCTTGACCTCACCTTCGGGGGTGACGGCCAGGTCTTCCGAAACCACGGTGGCATCGTCGGAAATCTCGTCATTGACGGCATCCGGAAGTTTCGCATTCGGATTGTCGGGCATGCTGTCTTGCGATTGCTGGCCGCCCGTCTGATCATCCGACTGATCGTCAGACTGCATAACAACGCCATTATCTGCAGTAACGGAACCGCTTTGCGCAACAGCATCCTCAATCGCAATATCCTGCAATGCGTAAGCCGGCGCAACCGCAACGGAAGCAGTCAACGCAACCGCAGACAACGCAGTCGCAATCTTCACAACATGATGTGGCGAAACCATTCGTCAGCCTCTCTTGAATACAGTCATCAACCCAAATATTCGGCGCAAACGCCCTAATCGTCAACTCTAACTGCAACCCACAACCCCGTCCATCCCCAACTCCAAAATCATCCCAATCCCCACATCTCACGCATTACACACTGATAAGAATCGACTAGCTCGTTAGGGGCACCGATATGGCATCATCCATTTCCATATCTCCTTTCCAGCATTCTCGCTGACCTTCCCATCACGCTTCGTAGAGGGACCATTTCCAGGAGGGGAGTACGTGGATCGTGCCAGTGGAATCGGGAAGTTCGATGGTTTCTCCCTCGTTAAGCGTGAGAATCAGGCCGGAATCAACGTTGGTACGTTGCATAACCGCTTGCAGAGAGCCGATTTCTCGCGCCCTGGTTTTCTCATTTCCCATATTGGCACACACTTGAATAAGCCCATACGGTTCCGTAGCAAGAGCATCGCCGATAAGAAAGTCAACTTTCTCCTGTTTGGACGTCGGCATAGTGTACGAAGTGATTGTTTCCGTACGCCTACCGGAAGTTCGTCTCTGCAGTTCGCAGAAAATCGCAGTTTCCAGTCGTTTTCCAATATCTTGCTGGTTGGCGCATGACACCGCGTAAACCATACCCTGATCGACGGCATACATTTTCGGCACCGCAGTACTACCCGGCTTGAGCATGGTGGAGTATTCTTCGAGCTGGTAGACAAGGAATGCCTGCCTGAACAGATCGAGTAACGTATTCGCCTTATCCCAATAGATTTTCCAGCCGACCGCTCGCAACGTTTCCACAAGACCATTGGTAGACAGCTCGTAGGCCGTATTGCGCAGCAAAAACAGCGCTATCTGCGTGGCGAGAGTAATGTTTTCACGACCAAGACGCTCGGCAACGTCACGCGCAACCACGTCCGCACGTAACCTTGGAGCGTTTCAATACGATCAGCTTCAACCATACGTTGCACTGCAGGGAAGCCGCCAATAGTTAGGTAATCGTTGTAGGCAGCTTCAAACCGGGTGACCTCTCGCGGCGAAAACACGGCATCGGCAAGAGTGCTGCCCGCTGTAGGCGTTTCGATTCCCCGAAAGTCGCAGAATTCACGGAAAGACAGTGGCGCCATGGCATGCGGATGCGATCTTCCTCGGAAATTCGTTGCGATTTCTTCGCTGGACAGTTTCGAAGACGATCCAGTAATGACTAGCGTCACAGCTTCATGTTCGGCTATGCGCTGGCAGAATCCCTGCCAATTGGCGCATTCTTGCACTTCGTCAAGGAAGAGGTAGCAGCCATGGTCACGAGAGTCGGGATATTGCCGCCAGTATTCCGTAACAATATCGTTGAGCACGGTGTCTTGCATTGGTTGCAGACGATCGTCAGCGAAGTTGAAATAGAAAATATCATTACGCGAGACGCCGTTTTGTAACAAATCATGAATTTTCTGGAAAAGATAGAACGTTTTGCCGCAACGTCGGATGCCAGTGATGATGTGCACAGCATTGAACACTGCCGGCTGCGGCAGCTCGCGTATGATTTCGATGCGGCGTGACGGCGTAGGAATGTCAAACTGCATGGACTCACGAACCAGCATGGCATACGATTCACATGGATTATCCGGCACCATAAGTTCTTCCTTTCGCCGTCCGTTGCGAAACACCCAACAATCCCAGCATAACACTTCTCAAAATTTTAAGAAGTTTCCACCAACACTTCTCAAAATTTTTAAGAAGTTACCACAGACGAATAAAACTCCAGAGAATACCTGAATGCATTAACGACTACAACACGAGTATGGGAAATCGGGGAAGGACGGGTATCGTACGCTGTATATTGGCATTTCAGGTGGACTCTCGGAACGTGATTCAATTGCCCTGAATCGGGAGCTGTCACCGGGGAGTACAGAATAGTAGGCAGATTCTGGAGGGGTTATGGCACGGCACGGCAAGAAGCCAAGCGAGGAAAGTACCTCGTCACACACACCGAGAACACTTGCCGGAAGCGCAACGACCAACACTTCTGCCGACAGCACTGACGCCGCTGCCAGCGGTATCGCAGTCAACAGCTCGACCGTCAGCAGCGCATTTGCCAGCGATGCCGATGGCAATACCGGGAATACGCTTGTCGGCAACGCTTCCAACGAAGTCAAAGCAACCGAAGTCGAAACCAACGCAACCAGTACCAACGCAACCGGAGAGCGCACAATCAGCAGCAGCAACACGGCTGAAACCAGCAACCGGCAATCACACGAATCCAGCGAATCCCGCCAGCCGCAAGACCTATTCGACGCGGCCATAGCGCAAGGCATCAGCGACGGCGACGCTTGGACGGACCAGCGCGTAAAGCACATCTACCGCCAGATCATCATCGCCGTAGTCGTCGTAGTCGTTGTTCTGGCGCGGTCTTCGGATTCACAGGCGTGCGCGCATCGCAGCAAATGCGCGACCTGGCCGCACTCAACGACTGCAAGGAAGCCGTCACGGCCATGAACACCTCCTATTCCAAGGCGTTCCAGCTGAAGGCGAAGATCTCCGAAGCGTTCACCAGCTTCGACGGGTCCTACGATCTCGACAAGCTTGCCGAACTGCACCAGACGGAAGTTACCGCGCCGAAAACGCTGAGCTGCGCCGCCGACACTTCCGCTACCATCAGAAAGCCAACGCCGCAAAAGCCGAGTACGACAAGCAGGCCAAGCAGTTCAAGCAGGCTTTGCAGAAGAGCGACGAATCCGCGGCCACCGATGGCGGTGACGGAACCGACAATAGCGCTGACGGAACGGACGGCGACGACGGAACGGACGGAGCCACAGACACGGAGGGCGATGCTGGAGTTGCCGGGCGACGCGGGCGCCACGGACGGCACCGTCGACTAATCCGGCGCAGCGACGCGACCGACGCAACGCTGGACGATCAATTCCTCCAGTAAATCAACCGATCGCAACGCTGCCAACCAACCAGCCGATCAAGCCGGCCAATCAAGCCAACCAGGCCTGTCAACCAAGCCGGTCATTAGCCTCACCGTCTTTACGTTTCTCCCAACTCTTCCATACCCCTTTTCCGCATACCCAACGTTCTTTTGATTTTAGAATCAAAAGAAAAGCAAAAGAGAGTCACATGGCAGGCAAAAGAAGAAACGTTGAAATTCCGCCATTTTCAAGACTTCACGGCTATAAAATGCAGTAACAAGTCAAAAGAAAAGTGCAAGACTAGGGAAAGACCAAACGAACGGAAAGGAGGCTCTCATGAGCTGGACATCGGCAAATGGGCGAGAGATCACCGATGAGATGATCGATCGTTGGCGCAAATCCTACGAACAAGGCGAATTTCCTGAAGACGAACGAACAGTGGGTGGCGTGATTATAGGACGTCCACCGCTCTCGACCGATAAAAGTCCGGCCCATGGGACGCCATCATAAAGAGATGACAGAAATGGGCAGAGCCTGACGGATGACCATATTTGTGCGCATCGCAGCAAGATTGACTAGGCTTTAATGAGCTTGCTCCGTTAAACAAACGCTGCAAGCGTTGCATTGCAGACGCAGAAGGGGAGCCATCTTGAAGAAGAAACGACTGGCACGCGTGATTATTGCCGCGGTAGTGACCGCGGCAATTCTGGTGGCGATCATTGTTGGTTGTGGACCGAAATGGGGCGACGGTTCAGCAAACGTCAACGGCAGTAATTCCAATAGCAGCAACAGCGCATCAGAATGTCTCCAGCAACGACAACGCCACGCAATCCAACAACAATTATGCGACCCGCATCACCGTGAAACTCCCCTCCTACTATTTGGAGAACATGGTTTTCCAACGTGGGAAAACGCTGGTAGTCAAAGGAACGGCCACCACTTCACAACGCGGAAAAGTTGTTGACCCAACGTAACTGATTACAACGATTTCCCAAGGAAAGAAATCAGCATCAGCACAAGCTAAAATTTCCAAAAATGGCGATTTCACCTGCACCTTACCTAAACAAAAAGCAAGTCTTAAACCATATTCATTAACGATTTTATACAACGAAACCACTTTGTTGACTCTGAAAAACGTGTATGTTGGCGACGTATTTATTGCTGCCGGACAGTCGAATATGGAATTGAATTATTCGCAATATTATGAGGGTTCAGGCAACTCCTACAATTTCGGCGGAGGTCTGATAACGACCGACGATCTGCCGAAGCAGCTTTCCGACAACAACGTACACTTCGTTGCGAGCGCCAATTCCTCGAAAGGTACGGATTTTCCGTTACGCGACGTGAATGAGCAGGCTGGCACCTGGCTTGAGGCGACCGCCGATAATTCGCAGCATTTCAGTTATCTGGCGCAGCAGTTTGCCATGCAGCTTCGTGCCGCGCATCCGAACGTGCCGATCGGCATTATTCAAACCGCATGGGGTGGCACGCCGATTCGACGTCACGTGCAAGGCGGTGATATTTATGCGAACCATATTGCGCCTTTGGAAGGGTTCCATGTGGCGGGCGTGCTGTGGTATCAGGGATGCAATGATTCCACGAACGAGGCGACCGCGCTGGCGTACGAGTCGCAGATGACGCTGCTGATCAACCAATATCGTGAAGTGTTCGATCAGGATGATCTGCCGTTCCTGTATGTGCAATTGGCACGCTGGCCTGGCTACCAGTACACGCAAAACGTGCGATTCGCGCAGTTGAACACGTTGAGCAATGCCGGATTACGCAATGCTTTCAACGTTGCAATGACGGTGTCGCTGGATACGGACAAGGGCACTTCAACGTTGATACATCCGCTTGGCAAAGATATTCTCGGCGCGCGCATGGCAGCGCAATATCTGGCGATGTCGGAAGGCAGGACCATTCCCAACGGGCCGCTTATCGCACATGCGAAGCATGCTTCCGATGGCACGATCGTATTGTCGTTCCAGAACGGCACCGCAACCGGTTTGCAGGCGGAAAAGCCCAATTATTCGAAGACTGCGAGCGCGACCGTACCCGATTATGATGCGAATCCGGACGCGACTCCTTTGAATGGTATTTCCAACGTTGCAACGCCGACTTCCACGCCATTGCAAGGTTTTGAAATTGCCGACGATTCCGGAAAGTGGGTTTCGGCAACGGCAACGGCAACGGCAACGATTAAGGGTGATCAGATTGTGCTGAGTGCCGCCGATGGAAGCTCGAATTGCAACGCGGTAACTCAAGTGCGTTACTGGTGGAGTGGAAATCCGGTTATTTCCAGTCTGCTGTATAACGATCTCGGATTGCCTGCAAGTCCGTTTATTGCTGTTGTTGAGTAATACGGCAGATTGATAATCGGGCATTATCCGGCTGCGACGACTAATCGATAAAGCGGACTGTAATTAGGTTAGAATCAGGCCTGTTTCATCGAACTTAAGCCGAAAGCAATGTCGACGGTCAAAATCGACGATCAATCGACGTAGTGCGGGGCGCTGGAGCTATGCGGGGCGTTATGGAGCCGCTATTGCCGTTGCCGTCGGTACTACCGTCTGCATCGAAATCCTGCGATTTACGAAGCGAGCCGGCAGCCAGCGAACGTATGGATCGAACGGAACGGCCAATCTGCGCCTGTTTTTCCTGAGCATCCGACTGTATTGCGGGAATCGTGCCCGTCACAGGGCGAATGCGGCCGGTCGCAGTGGGAATGAAGCTTGGCGGCAACACCTGCGTGGTAACGGCACCCGGCGATGACACATGGTAGTGGGCCATCGAAGCCAGGGAATCGCGGGTATCGAGTTCACGCTGCATATCTAGCTCATCGTCGAACTCAGCCATCGCTGCCCTCCCTCTCTTCAAGCAATCTCTGCCGGTAATCTCTCCACTGGCAACGGTCATCGTTCCGAGCGTAACGCAAGGTAGCATACCGTTACGAACGAAATCAGCGATATGCGCAACTCCCCACTGTTTCGCAACTTTCCGTTGCACGTGCCGCAGCGAGCCACGCCAGCGAGCTATTGAAAACCCGCCGTTTTGGCATAAAAAAGGCTTCCGAAAT
>ENA-OQER01000308-OQER01000308.1-human-gut-metagenome-genome-assembly--contig:-NODE-308-length-27552-cov-9.185852_pt1 | contig 27552 bp, 36 predicted proteins | sample MGYA00242797_ERZ504639 | MGnify/ENA primary metagenome ERZ504639 (study PRJEB26092, sample SAMD00036306) | human gut metagenome | host: Homo sapiens | study: EMG produced TPA metagenomics assembly of...
GAAACAATCACTTTTGCAGGCTCATCATATATATTTAGATTCGGTTTCTCCAAAGCATCTGTTTCCAATATTAGTTTCTGTCCACTTGCAGATGCCTTTAAGTCAGCATTAAGCTTTCCATTCGTTTTGCTTAATCTCTCTGTATCCTGAAATATTAATACATTTTCTTCTCTTCCCATAATGATTCTCCATTTCTTTAAAAAATGCCTGTGTTACCAGCATTTTCTATGCCATAGCTGTCTCTCCTTCCATTATACCTTACAATTCCGTCTACTGTTAATTTTATTTTCTTCATCCTGTTTTTTCAATAAACCTGTGGTTTACTTTTTCATGTCAGTTCTTGCTGACATAATGATAATACACCAACTTCGAGAAACTATTTTCATGAGAAGTTTACACCTTATTTCAAGCAAAGTATTTCATACTTCAATGGACAGCAAAAAAGCCCTGTTCTTACGAACAGAGCCCTATGCATTATTTTGCACTTACAAGCCTTACTATCACATCAATTCCAGCCGCCCAAAAGAGTATCGCCCCCACGATATATACCTTTGTCTTCTGCTCGAAGCCGAAGTGATATCCTGTGTAAATGCCTGCCACTATACAGATGACAGTGAGCAACGCCACCATTATCATAATGGTGAGAAGTCCGGTACCGAGGAAGCCGAATGCTATTCCTGCAAGAACCGTATAAAATGCGGTGATTCCTGCTATTCTTAGCACTCTTTTCATGTCAAGCTGCGCCTGACAATGCTCCTCAATCCTTTCGTTTCTTATAGCCTTTCCTATAAGCCTGATCCCCAGTCCTATCAGTATTCCGATAGAAATTATCTCTCCTAAAAGTGCTTCATCCTTCACCGAGTATTTCCCATTAAGAAAGCTTGACAGAAAATACCCGATATACATTGCTAACAACTGGCAAACTGCAACTATGAAGCAAATGGCTGTAAGCTGTTTCTTATTTACTTTCTGGATCAGGGATCCCTGACATTCCATCGCAACGAAAATCTCCAGTGAGCTTCCCGCCACGATTAACAGATATTCTATCCAGCCCATTTTTGCCTCCCATAATCTTTAAACATCCTTTAATTAATTATTTGTCGCTATCTGCTTTAGCATCTATTGAAGCTAATTTATATATGAACTTAACGCTGCCCGTCTGTCCATCAGCGATTGCTGAGTATGTCTGATATTCCTCACCTGCATCAATTACTGCCTGAAGCTTGTCGGTGAATGGCTTTAAGTCACCGTTGTATGCGTCGAGAATCTTGTTGATTCCTTCCTCATTAAACTGTACCATACCATCTGCAAGTGTGTGTGCACCCTCTGAAAGTGTCTTAGAGCCTGTTGTGAGCTGGTCTACACCTGAGACTATCTGATTTGTTCCATCTGCAAGCTGTGATGCTCCGCTGTTGAGCTGTGCATTGTTTGCTACAAGTGTGTTTGAACCGTCTACAAGCTGCTTGATACCGCTTGTGAGAGTTGGTACTGAGTTATACAATGTCTGTGTTCCATCTGCAAGTGCCTTCATTCCTGTTACAAGACTGTATCCATTTGCCTGCTTTTGATTAATAGAGGCTGCTACAGTCGCTTTTGTCTGCTCTGCAGACGTTATAGTAGCCTGCTCAGCTCCTGAAACTGCTCCTGTATAGGCTGCTGTTGTTGCTGCCTGACTTGCTCCTGTATAGGCTGCTGTTGTTGCTGCTAAACTTGCTCCCGCATAGGCTGCTTCTCCTGCCGTCTGTCTTGCTGCTGTATATGCTGCTGTTCCTGCTGCTAAGCTTGCTCCTGTATAAGCTGCTTCTCCTGCTGTCTGACTTGCTGCTGTATATGCTGCTTCTCCCGCTGCAATCTTAGAAGCATCCTTGGCTGTTGATGCTACACTTCCAGCTAAGTTATTTATTATTGTATCAATCTGTTCATTGACACATGCTTCAGCCGCTCCGTCTTTCATTCCAACATTCTGGTCAAAAAAAGTCTTTGCTGAATCATAATCTGTGATTGCAGGATTTTTTTCAGCCATCTTCTGTACAAACTGTGCTTTCACACCACTCTCAATTACCGGCTTAATACTTTTTAATTGTTTCTTTGCTTCATTTGTTATATAGTCAGTTTTTCCGGATGTAAATTCCTGTTCAACAGCACTTGCTGCCTGATTCTTTATTTCAGTTTCCTGTTGTTTTACTGTCTCAGCTGCTACTGACTTAATCTGCTCCTTCTGATCGTCTACTGCGGCCTGAGCCTTTTTCTCAATATCTTCTTTCTGATCAGCTACTGTACTCTGTGCCTGTTTCTGTATATCTGTTTTTTGTAAGTCAACAGCACTCTGTGCCTGCTTTTGAATGGCTGTTTTCTGTGACGCAACTGTTGTCTGTGCCTGTTTTTCTATTTCAGATTTTTGAGACTCCAATGTGCTGTGTACCTGATCTAAAAGAGTCTTCTTTTCTGAATCAGTAAATTTTGCTGAAACAGTTGCATTAAGCAAAGCCACTCCATCATTCAGTGATTTTGCACTAGAGTTTAATGTTGTTATGCCATTAGATAAAGTAGGCACATTTGAATTCAGTTTATTCAATCCACCACTTAATGTACTAACACCATCAGTATATGTCTTAAGTCCACTCTTCAGTGTGCCAACTCCTGATGCGAATGTGCCGAGCTTGCTCTGCAGTGTTGAAAGTCCGTCAGAAAGTGTGTCCGTACCCTCTGCCAGTGTCTTTGAACCATCCTGAAGCTGTGTTGAGGCATCCTTTAAGTCATTTATCATGACATCGATGTCTGATGTGTCAATTCCGTCTGTGCTTACATAATCAGATGCGTTTACCACGAAGGTCATGGCTGCAGGCATTGAGAAATTCTCCACATCTGCTGTCATTTCCATGTATTCAGGGATATTTACATCGCCATCGAGGTCTTTGTCCTTGATTCCGAGGCTGTCCTTTAAGCCCGGAAGTGCATAGCCGAGCACTACGCTTGATGAGTCGCTTACCTCAGCCTTGCCGTTTGTCACTTCGATATTCTCGAAGCCATCACCAAGTACAAGTCCTGTTATTGCTGCAATGGTACGGAAACTGTCTGCTTCTCGCCGTTTACTGTCTCTGTATATGATGTGGTATTTGTGTAGTCAAAACGGATTTTGACCTTTCCTGATTTTCCTGCAAGGTCCTCAGGTGAGATTTCTTTTCCATCGAGGTAGTATGTAACCTTCTGTGTTACAGGCGGTTCCTCTGTTGCTGTGCCCTGGTAGTAAATATCCTTGCCACCGGCCTGCCAGGTGAGCTTATCACCGCTTTGTGTGAATTTTTCCTTGCCCTTTACGTTCTCGATATCTGAAAGGTTTGAAGCATCCTCCAAGGTATCCTTTTTGTCTTTATTTTTAAGGTGATCTACTACGATTGTTTTGTTTACGTTGCCGTTTGCATCTGAGATGAGGTATACGCTCTCGTCCTTGTCTGCATCGTTATCCTTTAATGATACGCTGTCCATGAGCTTATCTGCTATGTCATCAGCATCCTTGCTGCTTCCTGTTGTGCTATCTGCCTCGGCTGTGACTGCGGTGCTGTTCTTCTCTGCAAAAACCGCTGTTGCTCCGATTCCTGTACCTACAAGTGCTATTGTGAGGACTCCGGCTACAACACGGACAATATATTTACTTTTTAACTTTTCTTTCAATTCTGGTAATTTCATGTCTTATTCCTCCTGATTTTGTTTTTGAGGTCATATTTTTATGTTATGAGGGTCAAAAAGTATTTTATCCCTCATTTATGATTAATCAGATTACTAAGCTGTCAGGTTCTTGTTTTTAAAGCCTGCGCTTGTGGCACATATTACTTTGTCAAAAATCATAAACATTGACGGAAGTATAAATACTACTACAAACATACTGATGATTGCGCCTCGTGCAAGCAGTATACAGATAGAACTGATCATATCAATGTTTGAATAAAGTCCTACACCAAAGGTTGCGGCGAAGAAACAGAGTGCACTGACTATAACTGAGTTTGTCGAATCTGCAAGTGCCTTTGTGATTGCCGGCTTTTTGTCCATTCCGGTGTATCTGTTCTTTCTGTACTTTGTGGTCATAAGTATCGCATAGTCAACCGTTGCACCAAGCTGTATGGTTCCGATTACGATGCTCGCAATAAACGGAAGCTTCGTTCCTGTAAATCCCGGAATTCCCATGTTTACAAAGATTGCAAACTCGATGACCGCTACAAGTATGATTGGAAGCGATACCGATTTGAATACCACGAGAATGATAAGGAATATCAATACGATTGATACCGCACTTACACGCTTGAAGTCTGTATCTGTGATAGTGATAAGATCCTTTGTACAAGGTGCCTCACCGATAAGCATTGCGTCCTCGCTGTAATTCTTTACTATCTTTTTAATCTCTGTTATCTGGTTGTTTACCTCATCTGATGCTGTCGCATATTTTGATGAAACTAGCATCATCTGGTAATCACCGTTTTTGAATATCTCTTTTGCCTCATCCGGCACCATATCATCCGGTATGGTAGGTCCGAGTATTGAGTCAAGCGATACTGCAAGCTTTACTCCATCGACCTTTTTGATATCATCTATCATGCTTATGCTGTCTGCCTTTGACATATCGCTCGGCGCGATGATGATATGTGTGGCACCCATAGCATACTCCTTGTCGAGTCTTTCATTGGCCTGCTTACTGTATGCACTGTCAGGCATGGTTCCTGCAAGGTCATAGTAGACTGATCATGAGTGTATCCGTATATTGCCGGGATGAGCACTACGATGAAAATCACTGCAAGTATCTTATAATGATTTGTTACCCAGCTTGCAATCCTAGAAACATCAGGCATGAGAATCTTGTGCTTTGTCTTCTCGATTGCCTTATCACATGCAAGGATCAGTGCAGGGAGAATTGTTACACATCCGATAACTCCGAATACAACGCCCTTTGCCATTACGATTCCCAGGTCAAGTCCAAGTGTAAAGCTCATGAAGCAGAGGGCTACGAAGCCTGCGATTGTTGTGATTGAGCTTCCTGTTACTGAGACAATTGTGTGGGAAATGGCATGTGCCATGGCTCGCTTCTTGTCTCCGTCATATCTGTCTATCTGCTCCTGATAGCTGTGCCACAGGAAAATCGAATAATCCATTGTTACGGCGAGCTGCAATACTGCTGTCAGTGCCAGTGTCAGGTATGAAATCTGTCCCTGTATAAAGTTTGTTCCCAGATTATAGATAATAGCCATTCCTATACTTAGGAGGAATAACATCGGAACAATTATTGAATCCATTGTAATTCCCATTACAAGCATTGAAAGCAATGCTGCTATGATGACATATATAGGAGCCTGCTGCATAACAAGTGTCTTTGTATCTGCGTTGACCGCTGCCATTCCTGCTACGAAGCAGTGGTTTTTCACCATCTTATCCATCTTGTTGACGGCTTCCATTGTCTCATCCGAACCCATTGTATCACTGTAGGTGACGAGCATGAGCTGACTGTTTGCATCCTTGTTGTTAAATGCGTCGTACACCTCATCCGGAATTGCCTCTCTTGGCAATGTGGAATCAGCGATTGTTCCGTACCAGATGACATCATTTACACCCTTAAGGTCCTCAATGTCATCAGCCAGAGTCTCTATGTCCTGATCCTTCATATCCTCCAAGATCACAAATGACAACGCTCCGGTTCCAAACTCATCTACCATGATATCCTGGCCCTTCATAGTCTCTATCTGGCTTGGCAGATAAGAAAGGATATCAAAGTTGATTCTCGTGTTGATAAAGCTGATTCCCGACGGTATAAGCAGTGCAAATGCAACTATCAGTATCAGCACACGATGTTTTACGACTCCTTTTCCAAATTTAATCATTAGATTCACCACTCTTTCTTTTATTCGTATTGAAGTATAAAAAAAAAAAGACCGAATAAATAAATATTCAATCTCTTTGATTTGTCATGTGAGATATACAAATCCATCAATTTGTATATCCGATATGACACATATATGATATTGTATTTGATTTCTGACACTTTTTCACAGCATTTTCATATTTATATGAACGCATGCCTCTTTATGGTGTCTCTTTATGATTCTGCTTTATGAGCTTGCTTAAGCCGTCATTTTCCATGGCAATTGTCCTCTACAGCTCACTTAATATATCATCCATTGAGCGCGTAATCAGATACATGTATGCCTCAGCCATCTCCTTCGGCTCAATATCATCCATGCCCTGGGCTATCCAGCCTCCGTGATAAAGCACAACGACTGCGCATAATATGTAGAAATCACCTCAGGTGTGAGCCAGCGGTATTTGGATTTCTTTCCTGTGCTCTTTTCGCTTATGATATTCATAAACATCTCGCAGACGCATTTCATGGCAATCTGATTAAACGTCACTGCCCCCTCCAGCTTTAGTGCTTTCTTGTAAAAAACACTGTTTGCCGAGATATTATTGAGCATCAGCACAATCGCTTCAAAAATCATTCCGGCATTGAGCAGCGGCTTGATGGGCTCAAGCAGCTCGGTTTTGATAATCCACTCTATCAGCTCGTACTTGTCCTGAAAATGATTGTAAAACGTGGGGCGTATAACTCCGGCCTTGTCCGTTATCTCTTTAATTGTAATCTTATCGATTGGCTTTTTCGCCGAAAGCTCTATAAGGCTCTCAGCGAGCACCAGATCTATTGCATTCTTACCTTGCTGTGTCATTACTCATCAAACTCCATCGTGACAAAGTAGCCCTTCTCAGTCTCCCTCACATCCACGACATCGCCCTCGCGGCTTTTGAGCCTCTCGCTGACCACGTAGTTTCCCGACATGGCAATTGCATGCTCTATCGTATAATAATATGAAGTTGGAAGCTTGCTCTCTGTTACCTTCAGATGGTCACCGACCTTGGTAAGTCCGGGTCTCTCCATCTTAAACTCCATCCGACGCATTCTGTCGCCTTTCTGTTACTGCTTAATTGTCCTCTTTTCTATCCTCAACAAACGTTGCCTCAAACTCCTTTTGCTTGTTGTAGGCGCTCTCCGCCTTTGTAGCACGGCTTGTAATCCAGATATTTGATACTCCGTTGAAAATCAGTATGATACCGACAACAACAGTGGCTGTCTTCATTACATCAAATGCATTTGTCACACAGATTATTCCAAAAATCAGACTGATTATTGAAAAAATCAGGCCGACACTCCAGCCCCCGTAACCGTATTTTCTGGCATCCACCGCTCAATAATACTCCTGATGCTGTGAAAAATGAGCACCAGACCGATGACTATAGGTATCAGGCTCACCACAACCTTTGGCTGTACCAGAAACCATATACCCACTGCCAAAACCACAAGCCCCAGCATCGCTGAAAAACCATTCGTGACTATATTCAAAAAATAGCTGCACATATAGACCACTCCGATGATGATAAGCACTACCGCAAGCACATTGGCCACAATCGTGAGCACCGAAGCTCTCCATATGATAAACACCAGTCCCAGCGCTATGCAAAGCACTGATGACAGTAGAAAATCAGCCTTGATTCTGCCTAAAAACTCCTTCATACACGACCTCCTTTATATATCATGCCCTACATTACTTTTCTAATTCTGTTCCTCTGCACTTTTCTTAACCAGGTCAAGAACAGTCTGAAGCTCAGCACCCTCAACCGGTGCAGCTCCATATCCAAGACGCTTGTAATCCTCTGTAATCTCAGCCAGCTCAGTAGTTTTATCGCCCTTCGCATCAATTACAAAATATCTGCCCTGTGACACAGCATCATCCCACACGAGATAAGCACGGATTGCGCAGTTTGGAGCCATATCCCTTGTCGGGAAATCAACTCTGGTGACATTAAGCGTATCAGAAATCTGCATAGACATAACAGAGAAATCCTCCTCCATATATGGATACATACGCTTCTGCTGATATGCCTCCTCGTACAGCTCATCTATTAACTTTTCCTTCTCATCAGCAAGTCGGTCCATGAACTCTTTTCCGCCCTCAAACATCTTCGCCGGCAGGAAAATATGCTCATACTGCATACGCTCAAAGATGACATACTGCTCTGCTGTCATCTGTACAGTCTTGCCCTTTGTCGGTGATGTAGGATGTCCCTCTCTTCTGGCCTTTTCCACTGCTCAATCTTTTCTACAAGAGGCTTTTTGAAAATCAGATTGTGAGTGAACGGGTTGAATGCGATACCATTAATCTTTGACTCTTTATTTGCCACCATATTGTTGACTGCAAGAAACGGCATATTTACAATGCATGGTGACGGATGATCCTTAGAAAGCTGTGCCTTTGATGTATAAATCGGCATGAAAGCCTCTCCCTCACCGTTTTTAATAAATAGCGGAATCGGCTTGTTGTTCTCTCCGACATTTGCAGGTACCAGGAATCTGCTCTTAGTGCATTTTTCAATGAGCTTATTGAGCGTCTCCGCCTTTTTGTCGCTTGAATACTGTGTCATCAGCGCCTCAACCTCCGGGTTTTGCACCTCAAGAGTGAAGGCCGGATCATCCTTTAATTTATTTTTGATTTTATTTTTATCCATTTATACTGCTTCTCCTTATATTAAATGCCCGGATTTACATCCAGGCATTATTTTAACACATTTCTTTTATCAACTCAACAATCTTAGTGTCTCTTGCTATCCATTCTTTATCAAGAAAAGCGCTGTTGGCCTTTATTATCTCATCCGGCGTAGCCATGACAGATGATACTCAAGCCTTATCTCGCTGTCTGTCATCTGTGCTGCCACATGCTCGTCCTTCACATCACAGAAATACACGTAGGTGTGACAGTAATATATCTTATCAGCCTCAAATATATCACGTCTCTTTTCTATGACCTTGCCACACTCCCTGATGCTTTCCGGCACGACAAGAAGCCCTGCCTCCTCGCGCACCTCCCGTGCCAGCGCCACCTCGTTGGTCTCGCCTGCATCGATGCCGCCGCCCAGTATCTTGTAGTAGCCCTCACCGGCCTGCTGCATGGCAAGCTTTCCGTCTCTGATAATAACCGCACGCACCGCGAAGCGCTCAAATACCTCCATATCATCGGAATAATTGTGTTTGTCAAATGTATATAGCGTTCTCATGTTTGTCCTCCGTGTATTGGTATTATTCTACACCATTTGCACGTAAGATGGAATATATTTTTCTTCATTAATACCGTTGATTTTACGCTTACACTCGCGACAACAAACAAACCGTTTCAAGTGTCGGAAACTGAAATTTGATATTCCTAATCTAATTACCATCTTCTCGTCTTTCTGGAAATATATCAATACGCTCAATAAATGCCTGCATAAACTGTTTCTTTTCAGCATCCGTATATTCTGCATATAATTCATTAAATGCGTTCAAAAAGCCGTATATGCTGTCAGCATCAATCTGAGACTGTTCAATGTTACATCGAAAAGCACATTTATGTCCTGTGGCATTTACTGTACTCTTATGTTCTCACGTTCCATCTCTGCTACAGCAGCAATAATAGATATAAGCAGTTTACCGGCTTCTTTTGAACTGTCAATTCCATCCTCTTTTCTTCTTCAATAATCTCACACTCCTATTTCGGTAATACTAATGGCGAATTTTTCAATAATCCTGCAATAACAGAGTTGTATTTGGCTGTTCCGTAATCCTCAACGATGCTTGTTATTCTAGCCCCGGCATCCTTGGAAGAAGCACCACACAGAAAGACTCTCTCATCCGCTGTTCCATAGTCCAGCACGATAAACCGATCATGGAATATGCCACCAGTCTTCTTCATTGACAGTTTTACAGTTGGATATTCCTTACGGAAATCCGTATATTCTATGTTGTGAAGTTTATTATTCCCAACATTATCGCTAAATAAAATAATATTTACTCCTGTTGGAGAATTCTTAAGATGTACCAGCGTTCTTAAACCAATGTAATTATCAACCACATATATTGATGACTTTGCCTGTCTGTAAATAGACTCGTAAACCTCATCCGCACTACTAAATTTTGCATTAAACATAAGCCATTTTTCATCATCATCTGAAATAAAACTGTTCATCATATCCGCAAGTTCAGATTTCGTCACTACATCCTTCAATCCTTCTGCAACATCAGAAATCTGTTTTTCAAGAGATATCATATCAGAATTGATTTTGCTGATTTCAATTCTGTTATTTGCAGTCTCCATACTTAACTGAAGTAACTCTCTCTGACCGATTAAATCACGATTTTCTAATATGTAATCTTTCATTCTTTTGAAGGTTCTTATTAATGCCTTACTCTGTTTAACAGCCAATGGCCCTTTTAAAACAGTCATCAGCATATATAGTCCTTGCTCTGTAAATACATGAGGATTATATCTACTCTTACTGTTAAGATTTGCGGTCAAAAAATTTGACCGCAAATCTTCTACCTCATCATCCGTTAATTCGAACATAAAATCTTCATCAAATTTCTCAATATTATTTTTTACCTGTTGGTTGAATGCTTTTGTGGTATAACCATATATTTCAGAAAGATCTGAGTCTAAGATTACTCTTTGACCTCTGATTTCATAAATTCTTTCTTTCATATACTCTTCTGTAATTTCAATTACTGCAATCTCTTCTTTCTTCTCTTCTGCCATAAGATTTCCTTCCTTGTCTTGCGGTCACAATTTGTGACCACAAAATCCATACAACCATTTTACGCAATAAAAATGATCTACTCATCAACTTCCACTTTCCTCATCTTGTCATAATACGCTTTATACCTGTAAATCGTTCTCTCACTGACATTATTCCTTCTTGCAATCTCTATCATAGTCATTCCACTTTCATAACCGGCAACAAAATCATTGTAGATTGCCATCCATTTTGCATTATGCTTCTGCCTTCCGCTTAATTTACGATTTTTATAATATTCCAGTTCTTCGCGCAGCTTGGCGTTTTCATTTTCTAATTCTTCAATTCTTTTTAATGCTTTCTCAAGTGTTATTACCTTCTCCACTTCTTTGTCCCTCCGTTCATGTCATTTTCGTTTTGTCTATATTATATATTGCTAATCAGTATTAGTCAATTTGATTTTGTCATACAGGAACACTTTACGCATACAGGAACACTTTTCATATTCATAATACTTCTTTCTCATTTCTGCTCCACTTTCCGTACATAATTTGTTTTGGCAGCCAATTTGAATTATCTAGAAATCTATATTGATGAATTTAACGATAAGGGAATTCAGATAGCAAATGCTTTTCTTGATGTAATGAGATGCAAATTAACAGAGCTTGGTGCCGATTCTACTGATGCATTTGCAAGCATATTTGATAATTCACACATTGAAGCAGAACAATATTATATGAATATTCTGTCAGAAGATTTGAAACCGATTGTCTCTGACCTGCGAAATATTCATATGAAAGATAGCAATACCGCCAGCGACATTGACTATCAAAGCATGGTCAAAAATATCATTGATTAAAAGAAATATTTTCCCGTTCCAAACCGGCAAAGGAGCATCGGAAGTTGAGACGGAGGAATCCAAAATTGTAAAATCAAATTACTCCCTGTTTCTTCTTAGCCCTATTGTCACCACCAAAACGTGAAATCGGTGGCATAAGTTTATCTATGTCCGTTCCGGCTGTTTTGATTTCTCCATCCTTATCTCTAGATTAGATAAGATAGATATTATTCTTATCAGTCTAAATACTTCATTACCTTGTCCTTTGAACACTCCAAGGCAACCAAAAAGGACATCCCTTGACCCGTAATAATTACGGTTCAGGAATGTCCTTTTTACGCTTCTTTCTTCTCCGGTGTGCATTGTGGCTGTCTCGCATTCTCTGATTTTGGCAGATTAAAGTTCTCTCCCACATCCAGTCCGCATTTCTTCTTAATCTGTGCAAAATACAGCGAAGAAACCTTAAGTCCAGTCCGTTCCACTTCGGTCCGCGCTGAGCAAAGGTCCACCGGACCTTTAGCGCCCTTGGAAAGTAAGACAACAAACCGTTTCAATGTGGCTTGTAAATGGAAAACAGTCATATGGTGTTGCCCGCTTCACTGCATATCCATGCTTTGTGAGATACTTTAAATCCCTCGCCAGTGTTTCCGGACCACATGACACATACACCACTCTCTCCGGTGCCAGCTTGACAACCGATGATAAAAATGCCTCGTCGCTGCCGGTTCTTGGAGGATCCATTATGACAACATCCGCTTTCTCACCATTTTGTGCCATCTCAACCATGAATTTTCCGGCATCGTCATTGTAGAAGCGGATATTTCTGATGTCGTTTCGCTTTGCATTGGTGACTGCATCACGGATTGCATCACGGTTTAGCTCGACCCCGATGACTTCACCTGCATTTTTCGCTGCTATGATGCCTATGGTTCCGGTGCCGCAGTATGCATCGATTATGCGCTCCTTGCCGGTGAGGTGTGCCTCATGAATGGCTTTTTCGTATAAAAGCTCCGTCTGTACCGGATTCACCTGATAAAACGAGCCTGGTGAGATGCGGAAGGTGCAGCCACACAGCTTATCCTCTATGAAGCCCTTGCCATAAAGCGTGATGTTTCTGTCTCCGAGCACCATGCTTGTCTTTTTATCATTCACGTTGAGCACCACTGTCGTGATATTGGGATGCTTTTTCCTGAGTGCTTTTACGAAATTGTTCTTCGATGGAAGTATCGGCGATGCCAGGACAAGCACTACCATTATCTGCCCTGTTGCATAACCCTTTCTTACAAGCACATGTCTGAGAAGCCATAGCCGGTGTCCTCATCATAGGTCTTTATCCTGAATGAGCGGAGCATATCCTTTATGTCCCTTATTATCTCATCTGACTCCTGCTCCTCTATCATACAGCTTTCGATATCCACCACATCATGTGTGTTTTTCCTGTAGGCTCCCGCCACGATCTGACCGCGCCTCGTACAGTCAAAGGCTGCATGAACCTTGTGACGATAATAGAGCGGATTTTTCATGCCGACAATCGGCTCCACAAAGCAAAAAGGCTTTAGCAGCTTTTTCATGTATGCCTGCTTGTTTTTTAACTGTTCCTTATATTCTACTCCCTGATAGTCGCAGCCTCCACATTTCTTCGCATACGGACATGCGTTATCGCTTTTTGCCCGGCTGCTTTTCTCCTTTAGTCTCGGCTGTCCGTTGGCTTTTTTGTAATTTTTCTCATTACGCGTGGTTTTTCCCCTGTAATTGCCTTGATTTCCCGCCATATCTGTGCTCCTTAAAATCAGCTGTGCTGATTACTTGCCGTATGTATTATATAAATACACATGATTATCTATACAGTGCCATCCGCTTGAAGCGCCTGCTGTCACACATATATATGTCTTTCCGCTTGCTGCCTTCTCATAGCTGACCGCACAGTTGCCGGACTGATTTACAAAGCCTGTCTTTGCACCGATTACCTCTCCACTTGTCATCCTGTCCTCTATTCGGCGCAGGAACAGATTTGATATGTTCAGGTTCTCCGGATGCTGCGGTGTTGCAGCCGTGCTATATGTATGATTTGAAAGTACTGTTTTACAAATGTCGTCCTGCATCGCTGCCTGCATGATGACAGCCATATCATAGGCTGTGCTGTAATTGTTCTCATCATATATGCCGACAGGGTTTGCAAAATGTGTGGTCTGGCCTATACCAAGCTCTGCTGCCTTCTGGTTCATCATATCGACAAATGCTTCCATGGAGCCTGCTGTATAAACCGCAAGCTGATATGCCGATTCTCCACCCGATGGCAGGATGGTTCCGTTAAACACATCGCGAAGAGGCACTTGCTCACCGTCTAAAAAGCCTGTTGTACTGCAATCATGCACATATGAATAATCTGTGGCTTCTCTTGTAATTGTAACAACCTCGTTGAGCTTGTTTTCTATCACAGCCTGCCTGTCTATTTCGGTTTTTCATTCTCCGCTGCTGCAATTGCATTTTTCTCAGCCTGCTCTGCTGCTACAAGCACTGTCATAACCTTTGTCATGGAAGCCGGATACATTTTCTCATGTGCATTCTTTCCCGCAACAACTGTGCCGTCCTGCTCATCAATCACTACGGCATAAGAGCTCTCAATCTCATCTCCGATTGCTGCTGTGCCTCAGACTCCTTTGGCACAAAAAGCTCCTTTGCTTCCTCTGTCTCACTTACCTGCTCAGTCACACCGGTCACATTTTCTGTGGCCGTTCCTGTGTCTTTTACCTTATTACTGTCTTTTTTTGTTTTATTAAAGCACGATATAACTATTATAATCGCTATAACGACTATCACTGCCACTATTCCTACAAGCTTAATCTGTGAAGCTCCTGTATTTTGTCTGCGGCGTCTGTAATTTTTTCTGCTATTATTTCTCATATCCAATCCCTGTCTCGTTGTAACTATTCATCCCACGCACATTCGCAAAACCACACTTGAATAATCATATTTCATTTTTATACTGTAACCTATTTAGTATACTCCCTATCTGGAAGCTGTGCAATAATTATCGCAATAAACATGAGCACACATCCAAAAATTTCTCTGCCACCCAGCATCTGGCCAAGCAGAATCCATCCTGCAATCACAGAAACCACCGACTCAAGACTCATCGCCACCGATGCCACCGCCGGATTTAAGCCCTTTTGTCCGACAATCTGCAGCGTATAGCCCACTCCGCTTGAGAAAATACCGGCATAGAGAATCGGAATCCATGCATCCCATGTGCAAAGCGACTGTGCCCACTGCGCTAAACCGCCGGCAGACGGTCCCATATCTGTAAAAATCATCACTATACATGAGCCAAGCCCGGTGACAAAAAACTCAATACATGAGAGTCTGACCGCATCTACCTGTGATACGAAATGGTCAATCACAAGTATCTGTATCGCAAAGCACAATGCCCCTGCCAACAGGAGCAAATCCGAGCCGCTAAGTGAAAATGTCCCATTCATGCACAGAAAATACATGCCTATCAGTGCAATAAATACACCTATCCATATTTTGACTCCGCATTTTCTTTTAAGGAAAATCCCAAGTATAGGCACCATAAGTATATATGTAGCTGTAAGAAATCCTGCCTTGCCGGATTCTGCGCCCATGCTGATTCCAAGCTGCTGCAGGTTGCTCGCAAAGAAAAGTGCTATTCCACAGCAGCTTCCGGCTATCCAAAGCTCTTTCTTTTGCTTTTTGCTTTCAGGTCTGTTTACCGTCAGCTCTTTCTTATCCAGTATTTTTATGACCGGCAGAAGGCAGAGCGCACCAATAAGGAAGCGGATGCCGTTGAATGAAAATGCTCCAACTGCATCCCCTCCCTTTGACTGCGCTACAAAGGCTATTCCCCAGACTATATCTGCCAAAAACAAAATAAAGACATGTCTTGTCTTTGAGGCTGTATTCATTATAATAGTTCCTCCGTGTTATTAAATCTATTTAAGGTTACCGTTTGCCATTGTCTCCGGTAACTTAGTAACCCGTCTTATTTGACAAAATCAGAGATATTATATCACCGACTGCCTTAAATTGCATACTTAAATATGCTGTTACATATCGTTTGTATATGAAATTATACAAAAAACAGGCGGCAAACACCCTCTTTGGGTATTCGCCGCCTGTCTTTATATCTTATTGCGTAACACTATTATTTACGCTATTCTGCCAGCTTAAAATGCTTTATCTCTCCGTTTCCTGCCACATAGAAATCATTATCCTTGTAAATGCCTCTGTAGCCTTCTGTATTTTTATAGGTCAGTGCCTGCTGCTCCAAAAGACTAAAGCCGTTTTCACTGTCATACGAAAACAGATAGTAGTCATTCGCAGTAAATCCTATCAGATTTTTCTCCGGGTCAGCAAGAATAGCCTTGTAGTTGTATACAAACTCATTACTCCAGCTCTCAGAACTGTCGATAAGCTTCTGGTTCACCTCAACCGGCTTTGTCGGATCACTCACATCAAACATAGTAAGCTTTATCTTACTCTGCTGCGAATCACCATAGCCTATTCCAAGTACGTGCGTATCATCCCACATATGCAGATATTCAGAAAATCCACTCACCTCAAGCTCTCCCAAAAGCTTTGGTGCTGTCGGATTAGATATGTCTGCTACAAAAAGAGGATCCGTCTGCCTGTATGTGATGAAATATACGTATTTTCCAACAAAACGGGCTGCATAGATACTCTCCCCTCGCGCAATCTCGTTTATCACACCGACCTCATTCATATCCTTATCCAGCACATGAAGCGAATTGACAGGCTGACTGCCGGTATTTGAGGTTGGAAGCACATACAGATACCCTCCTGCTCATTTATTGCAAATTTATCGTTAAGATAACCATTCACTGAGGTTGTCTCCCCGGTCTTCATCACTCCATCCTCAAACGAAATTTACTGATTTTGGTAAGCTCACGGCTTGCACTCCAATCAGAATGATACAGATACATAGCATTGCTAGAAACGTATACCTCGCCGCTATTATTCATAATACATTTTGCATCTATCGTCTTATCAGGTTTATCCACATCAAAGCTCGAAATAACTGTGCCTGAGTATGTATTCTCTCCTATATAGAAGCAGTCATAGCTTATCACTTTGCCATTTACCTGAGGCACCCATTTCTCCAGATTATCCTCCTGCAGCGCCACATTTTTATTCATATCGGAGGTCTTTATATATGTGTCTGAAAAAACATATACCGTATTGCCGATTTTGCGCGATGTATTGTAAAATCCATCCTGACGCGCTTTACCTATAAGCACCGGTTTCGTTGGGTCAGCTATATCATAGCTATAGCATATAGTCTCATCCTTATCGCCCGCATGGTTTGATATGATAAGCATTTTTCCGTCACTGATATAAAGCTCCTCTACAGTATCTGACGGTACCTCAAAATCAGGACGAAACAGCGTCTCTTCCCCAGGCTTTCCATTTGAAATATCCGTAATGGATATCTGACCATCCTCGACCATGTAAATGTATTTTCCGTCCGTCTTTACCACATCACTCTCATCAACGCCCTCTGTCATCACGTTGGTTGTTGAATACTCTGTATTGGCTGCCGACTCCTGTTTATTTGTAGACGATGCATCAGACATAATGCCTGTTGCATCCGCACTCTCCAACAGCTCTCCAAATGCGGTATCCCTTATGGAAGCCTCTGCTTTTTTTACCACATCATACAATTTCCCGTAATCAGAGGCCGCTTCATAATCCCCAAGCTTTGCACCGCTCTTTATCCCTGCATAGACATTATTCTGTGCATTATTCTGTGAAATCACATTTGCAGTTTTTGTTTCCAGCTCATCTATACGGTTATTAAGCCGCACAACCTCCGTGCCTAAGACTGCAACAACAAGGACTGCCGCCACTGTGCAAGCGCTTTTGCTGCCCGTGCAAATTTTTTGTGCTTTTTCCTGTTTTTGTCTTCTTTTCCGCCGTGATGGGTTTCATGATTTTTTACATAAATTTCATCACTGTACCCGGCCGATTCTCCGGTCGGCTGCGCTTCTTCAATTATTTGGTCATCGATGTAATTTAAACCATCAAATAAATCCTTTTTCGTCATAGATATACGCCCTCCTCATCCAGATATTTTTTTAGCTCTGCCCTTATCCGAAACAGTGTGGTCTTTACGCTGCTTTTGCTCCTGCCGCTCATATCTGCCAGCTCATCAATCGTCATGCCATACCAGTATCGTCTCACGAAAAGCACTCTCTTTTCCGTCTCCAGTCCGTTCAGAAAATCCGATAAACACCTTCCAATGTCCGACAGCTCGCCCTCGTATTTTGCATTGCTGTCTGCAAGGCACTCCTCAAGCTCATCAAGCATACAGTTCATGTTGGAATTTCTCTTTGAAGCGTTATTCCAGTCAATCCTGTCGCAGACGATATTGCGGCATACCCTGTAAAGCCAGGAAAGGAAACGCATAGGGCGCTCCGGCGGTATCTTGTTCCATGCTGCTATGTATGTGTCATTTACGCATTCCAGCGCATCCTCATGTGCTACCATAGTGTCTGCAAACCGGGTAAGCTTCGCTCCGTACATCTGCGAGGTCGCACTGACAGCCTGCTGGTTGCGATCAAAATACATATCAAGTATCTGTTCCTGTGTGTACATTTTCTGCAAACCTCCCTTCTATATATTATGTAGGAATTTGTTTGGTGGGGGTTACATTTCATCATTAATTCTTTAAAATTTTCCTTATGTAAACTTTAAGCCTAGCCTCTAGGAAATAAAGCTTAGCTTATAGTGCTGAATAATTGAATTGTATCATATTTCGTCTTGGATTAAATATCTTGTTTTAAAAAAGCCGTTGACTTATACACACTTAATGTGTATATTATGATTATGGAGGAGGCATTTATGAAACAAAGAGAGCTTATCAAGAAACTAGAGGCTGCCGGATTCGAATTTTCCAGACATGGCGGTAATCATGATGTATATGTTCGTGGTTCAGATATAGAACAGATTCCGAGGCATAAAGAGATCAACGAAATGCTTGCCAAAGCAATTTTACGTAAATGGGGATTATAGCATTTATAATTTATCACATATTATATATACATTAATTTATGGAGGATATTATATTATGAAACAGGTATATCCAGTTATATTTACACAATTAAATGATAAAAAAGACACCGTGCTTATTAATGTTCCTGATATGAATATATTAACAGAGGGCTTCGGTCTACCAGATGCTATAGAAATGGCTCGCGACGCCATTGGAGCAAACGGAATCACATTACAGGATCTTGGCATGGAAATTCCGGTTCCAAGTGATATTTCAGATATTGACATCAAAAACGGTCCCTTTGACAATACTGGTATTAGTCATGTTTCATTTGTGGATATAGATTTTGATGAATACCGCCGCAAGGTCGACAATAAAACCGTCCGAAGAAATGTCACTCTCCCTAATTGGCTTAATCAGGAAGCTGAGAAATCCCATATCAACGTATCCCGCGTTTTGCAGGAGGCTCTCATGGTAAAGCTAGGTGTATCAAGATAAATAAAGACATAATAATAAGCCATGTTCTCACCGCTGTGGTGGTAACATGGCTTATATTATTTTTTCAGTTGATTTTGTTAATATCTTTTATCTCTTTAATAACCAATGCATACACTTCATTTACAATAATTTTGGTAAAAGGCTATATGATCATATACTGTCTGCCAGGCTTTTCCTGCCATTCCGGTAACACAAATATATTTATTATTTGCTTCACTTTCATACATACTTACTGCACAATATCGTGACTGATTTACATATCCTGTTTTCGCTCCAACAACTTTTCCTTTTCCAAATTTACGATCTGTTCGGTTCAAAAACTTACTTGAAAATGTTATTCCCTGCGGATGCTGTTGTGTACATGAAGTTGTATAATTTCTTGCTGACAACACCTTTTTACATATTTCATTTTCCATCGCAGCATGTAAAATAACCGCCATATCACATGCTGTACTATAATTATTTTCATCAAATATCCCTACAGGATTTGAAAAATGTGTCGTCTGTGATATTCCCAGCTCCTGTACTTTTTTTATTCATATCATCCACAAACTGCTCCAATGTTCCAGATGTCATAATTGCGGCCTGATACGCAGCCTCAGCACCTGAAGGCAATATAATGCCATTTAATAAATCCTCAACAGTAACCTGCTCTCCAACCAGAAACCCTGCTGCACTACAGTCGTTTTTAAAAGAATAATCAGTTGCTTCAATAGAAATTTCAATTTTCTGGCCAAGACTCTCATTATTTAATTTCTCCGCTGCAACCAAAAGTGTCATAACCTTTGTCATAGATGCCGGATACATTTTTTCATTTGCATTCTTTGAAGCAGTAATAGTTCCATCGTCTGCATTAACCAGCACTGCATATTGGCTTACAATGTTGTTATCAGAAGATACATCTACCGTTTTATCATCTGTTGATGGTACAAATATATCTGATTTTTTTTCTTGTAGTTCTGACGTCTCAATTGTAGTCTTTTTCTGAATATTTATATCATCAGATACATTTTGACTCGAATCGTTCTTATGTTTACTGATTTCCTTAGTGCTTAAAACACTGCACACCACTATCAAAACTATCAGACAAATACATGCTATTATTTTTGTTTTCTTCACTGGTATTTTACTCTGTAATTGCATTATAAACTATTGAAGACACGTTATCTCCATCAAATATAAATGAAAGCTGGCTGTCTCCTTTTTTGTAAATATACGAGGTCTCAGTTGAGTCAGAAGCATCCCCATATTTTTCCTCAACAGCCTTTTTATCAGAACCTATTGATATTCCTTCCGGTGTTGATACTGTATCATCAAGTAATTCTATTGTATAAACATAATCCTTGTTATCTTTAGGATATGTTGTTATCTTAACACTTCCATAAGTATATACCTTATCCTTTCCCTGAAAAGCACAGGAATCAGATTCAAAGTAATTATCTGCATCCCCAAGTTTTTTTACCAATGGCTCCATGTTTTCATTCATGGCAACTGTTACACCCTTTAAATCATATGTAAATACATCCTGTTTTGTCTCAGAACCAACATCTTTTTTATCATTGTCGGACTCTTTACTTCCACATGCTGTCATCATAGATACTGAAAGCATAATACATAACATTATTGAAATAATTTTCTTCATCGTTCTTCCTCCTAATTTTGAATCGCATTTGCACCAAAGCTCTTCAATTCACCATATTTGTTCAATTCATCATATTGTTGTTGTTTCATAGAATCATATGCAGCTTCTTTTTTATCCCATATAGAAGCATACTCGCTATCATTTCTGTAATCAGTTAAATTATAATTTTCAACAAGATATTTTCCAAAATAATCTGCCATTTTTTCAGCGCCTGTAGTATTAAGATGTAAACCTGCATCATATGTATCCTGTGACATATCCAGGCCTATATCATTTTGCAATGGAATAAAATTGATGTAGTCAACATCATTTTCATCAGCAAACTGTTGCACCTGTTCATCCCATTGCTCATACCAATAAGGATATTCTGTAGGCGCCTTTATAAGTACAAGCTTAACCCCTTTTTCCTTACATAAATCAGTCATTTTCTGTAAATATCCCATTGCTTTATCGCCAAGCTTATAATCGGTAAGTGGTGTTGGATCCAGAAATTCCTGCTGTGGCTTTGTATCAACACGCATATAATATCCATTATGAGTCACTTTGTCTTTGGCAAAAATATGTTTCACATCATCTTTTGTAAGCTCAGACCATCTGGAATGATATCTCAACAGCGGAAAAATATAATCAACAAAATTTTCCTCATCTGTCATAGAAGCCTTAATGTCATTTACCTTTGACATAGACCATTTCATCCCATCTATAGACATTCTGTTATAAGCTTCACTCTGAGGCTCATTATATTTTAATGCCAAAACATTAAACACCACCACTTTAGGAGTCTCATATTTCAAGGCATCCTCTAATAAATAATATGACTGCCATGTTAATTGCTGTGCACTTCCTCTGATGTAACTTGTTATTCCATATTTTCTCCATAATTCTATGGTGGAAAAATTCTCATAAACCTCGCAATCTCCCACAAATAAAACTTCGTGATCTGACCTATCCTTATAGTATTCTTCAACCATAGAGCCTTCAACTATTCCTGTCTGATATTTGGGAACCAGAAGCCTTTGAACAATATACAGAGCTCCAATAAGCAGGACAGCAACCAAAATGCATGCTGTTATTTTTTTTCTTCTCATCGCACTCTCCTTAAAACTGATTGTAGATAAACTGAGACGAATCGTAGCCTATACCATATGCGCCAAACACTATAATAAGCATAATCATAACAGCCATAATTCCAAAATAAACAATTGGAGGTTTTTGTAACAAAACCGTTCTCACATTTCCTACTCTTACCTTAAAAAGACTCACTGTAAAAACTACTATAAATCCCACTATAAGTACAACATAATCAGCCACACTAAGCCCTATAGAAAGCAGCGAACCATTAAATAATTCACCTATATTGAACTTTGTAAACATTGTTCCAACCATCTTAAAAGTCAAAGGAACATCTCTATAGCAATCAAACATTCTTATACAGCTCATCAATAAAAATGTTCTTAGAATCTGAAATGCTTCATATGGAACTTTACCTTTTACACTAAATCTTTTATGAAACTTTTCATATAAAGGTTCCAGTTCCTGAGAGACCATAATAACAACAAAGTTCATTAATCCCCAGACGATGAAGTTCCATGCTGCACCATGCCATAATCCCGTTGTAAACCATACTACAAAGGCTGACAAATACACAGTCACTCGCTTACCAATTACCTCACCAAAATGTTTTCTTGAAAATTTAGACAAATTAAGCATAGGTTTACATACTGAAATAGGATAAAAAATATAATCTGTAAACCATGTACCCATAGTTATATGCCATCTGTTCCAATATTCTTTGATATTTTTTGAGAAATATGGAAGATTAAAGTTTTCTGTCACACGAATACCCATAACCTCTGCTATACCAATCGTAATATCAATACCACCGGTAAAGTCACAATATAACTCGAATGCATAAAACAACATGGCGATAAACACATATGCTCCTTGATATTCAGAAGGACTGTGTATCAGAGTTGTTACTCCTGTAATAATTCTGTCTGCAATAACAACTTTCTTGAAATATCCCCACAAAATCCGCATCAAACCTGATACTACCACATTGCTTTCAAAATAATGCTTTGAAAATAATGTCTCCGATAAATCATGAAATCTGCTTATCGGTCCCTGAACCAATTGTGGAAAAAATGAAACAAACAATGCCAGCTTAAAGAAATTCTTTTCAACACTCTGTTTTCCTCTATACACATCAATTATATATCCCATAGTCTGAAATGTATAAAATGAAATTCCCATCGGTACAATCATATTGACAGTATGTAAACCGGAAACTCCATGCAGCATATCATTAATATTTTGAATCACAAAATTAGTATATTTCGTTACGCTTAATATACCAATATTTATGAAAAGACATATCAAAAGCCATATCCATTTTTTATGTTTCATATGGCTTTTATAGTTCTTTTTTTGCTCTCTGCTTAAATTTCCCTTGAATTCTTTAATAAACTTATCCTGCGCCATATTAATCTGATTCATTTTAAGACTTATCAAATAAGTTGATATTGTCGTCACCAGTATGAATATCAGATATCTTGGATCGGCAATGAAATAAAAAATATAACTAAATACCAATAATAAAGGCCACTGACACGATTTTGGCACCAGATAATACATGACAAAAACTATTGTCATAAATGCTATAAAGCTATAAGATGTAAACAGCATATCTTTTATTCATCCTCTAATCTTACTATTAAATCATACAAGGCTTTTGCAGAATTAAAATTCTCCGGAATAATCTCCTCTGCCGGAATTGCAACATCAAATGAATCACTTACCTCAGATATAATTGAAACTATGTCAAAGGAATCAAGTATCTTATCATCAATCAGTGTTGTACAATTTTCATAATCTACATCCGGGTGTAATTCCTTTAAAATTTCTAATAATTCGTTCATCTTTTTTCTCCTTTATCTTTCCTGTGCTTTTTTCATTAAAAATACTCTGTCTATTTTCCCATTTGCTGTTAATGGCATCTGCTCCAGCTTTTCTGTTTTATTTGGAATCATGTACCTTGGAAGCTTATCTTTAAGGATCCTAACCAATTTATCAGGTTCAAGTTCTCCGATATAATATAAAACTATCTTTCCCTTTTCCTTATCGTAAACAGCACATGATGTGGATATTTCTTCAATCATATTGACATTTACCTCTATCTCACCAAGCTCGATTCGATGTCCCATGTGCTTAATCTGATAGTCCTTTCTTGATACAAATATCAGTTCACCTCTTTCATTCCTTTTTCCTAAATCTCCCGTCTTATATATCAATTCAGGATATCTCGAATTGAGAGGATTCTGCACAAATACCTCACTAGTCTTTTCAAAATTATTGTAATATCCCAATGTTAATGAAGTTCCTCTGACACAGATCTCACCAACATTTCCATCTTCTACCAGCTTATTATTCTCATCCAGCAATAATATTTCTGTATTATGGAATGGTCGTCCAATTGGCACCACCTCATCCAACTCAAACTCTCGGTCCACCTCAAAATAACAACACATTCCTGTTGCTTCTGTTGGCCCATACAAATTTACAAATCTGGCTTTTGGCAAAGTTTCTCTCCATATTTTCAACTGCTTAATAGGAAATACCTCACTACCAAATGCTATAGTATGCAAATATTCAGGTTTAATCTTGTTAAAGGTCTTAAATGCTGATATCATGGTCAATGCTGACACAACCCAGCAGACAGTATTTATCTTATACTCATTTAAAAATTCAACCAGTTTTATTGGAAACATAAACAAACTTTTGGGAACAATATATGTTGTAGCACCGAATTTCAATGTCGGATATAGTTCCTTAAGACACGCATCAAAATATAACGGTGTCTGGTTTGCAAATCTTGTATTCTCATTAAAACATAACACCTCAGACAGATTTTCAATATAATCTATAACCGATCTGTGGCATGCTACAACACCCTTAGGGACTCCTGTTGAACCTGAAGTAAACACTATATAAATAGGATCCGTATCCAGCTGTCTATCCCTTATTCCAAATAACAGCTCATCTGAAATCTCATTTTTTCTTACATGATCATATAATAGAATTTCTCCATTATAATCAAATTTTTCAACGGCATTTATTGTTGTATCATCACATATCATTACTCTTGGATGTAGGTTTTCAAAAATAAGTCTAATCCTGAATTCCGGCATTTCATCATCTATAGGCACATAATAGCAGCCACCATAAACACATCCGTAAAATGCTGTAATAGCATGTGGATGCTTTTTCATAAAAACTACCACCGGTTCTTTATAATAATTGTTATTTGCCAAATAACTTCCGATAGCTCTGCTATCATGGTATACCTCACCAAATGTCATTTCCATATTTTCATTTGCATAGGCAGTCTTATCCGGAACTCGTTTTACTGTATTTTCCAGGTATTCCAAAACATTTGTAATTTGCATCTTTTTCTCCTATACTTCATATCAAAATACTTTAGTTGAATGGTACAAACAGCTTATTGTATTTCGGTTTAACTCTTTTGTTACACTGTATTAATGATGATTTTGCAAGAACCTCCATTGCATCTATGACTCCTGTTTTAATATCATATTGTTTTTTCAGTAATGAAAGCTCTGTACATCCCAGGATAATTACCTGAGCTCCCTTGTTTTTCAAATGCGTGGCTACAACATTATACTTTTCAATGTCAGGTATCTTTCCCGCCTTTATATCCTTATATATAATATCCATCACTATTCTCTGATATTTTTTATCCGGTACAAGTCCATGCATTCCATTCTTTTCTATTTCATTTTGAAAAATCCTACTTTGAATTGTACCATCAGTAGCCATTATCCCTATTTTTGTTAATCCCGCCTCTTTTAACATATATGAGGTGTCCCGAATAGCATGCATCACCTTACAGCCCGTTTTTTCTTCTATTTCATCATGAAAATAATGTGCTGTAATGCACGGAATAGATATACAATCCACATTCTGTTCCTTTAGTTTTTTCCCGATTTTTATAATCGGAACAACAGGATTTGCATTACTTTTTCCTAAGATATATGCAGTTCTATCCGGTATTGATGGGCAATTATAAATAATCATTTCCAGATGATCCTGATCACATTTTGCATCGGTCATATTAATCAGCAGTTCCATAAAATAGGCAGTAGCCATCGGTCCAAGGCCACCAATTATACCAAGTCTCATTTATTCCACCTTATTTGTTTATCGTTCCCTTTGCATAATTTATTTTGTCCTGTACTGATACAGTCGCTCGTTCAGGATACAGCGAAGAATCAAAAATATGACTATTTTTATGCTTGGTAGAATATGCTGCCAGTTCTGCATCCGTCAACATAAAAAAATTTCCTCCACCTTTTCTTGGAGTTGCATCAAAATGATACCAGCCATCTCCAAGATTTATCAGGCTCCAATAATGTGCTGAATGTGAAGTATCACTTTTCACTATATCAACATTTTGTATTCCACAAACATCAAGCATAGCTTTTGCTGCTGCATAATAATTGAAACAGTCTCCTGATTTTTTCGTAAATGCCTGATAAGCTCCGATTGTCCAGCTATCTTTGTTGGATGTTCCCGTATATCCTATGTTTGTTTTTGTCCATCTGTATATTGCAAACGCTTTTTCCATATCAGTCATTGAATCATTAGTAATCCGGTCAACAACCTTTTGCGCAAGCGCATATACGTCTTCTTTATCTACATATCCCTTAGGCTTCTCTTTTATTGTAATTTTTGATGATGCAGACGATGTATTTCCTGCACTATCTGTAGCTGTATATACAACCTCATATGTTCCTGCTTTATTCAAATTCACTTTACTGTTATCAATATCAAGTGTTGGATTCTGATCCATATTGTCAGTCACAGTCACATCTTTTTTATATGAGACCGTTTCACCTATATATGCGGTTATATCCTTAACTCCCTCAATCACAGGTGGCTCCGAATCACTCACAACCGTTAGTTTAGCTTTTACCTCTTTCTGATTTTTTCCTTCATCAGTTAACACGATTATCACTTCTGACTCTCCGTCTTTTGATACATCGGGCTTATCCTTAAAGCTCACATCAACCTTTGTTGCATCCTTTATATCCGTCACAAACTGGTTTGCCTCAATTTGTCCATCTTTATTAACCGTCACATCATTTGCCTTTGCAGTAGGTGCTTTTGTATCTTCAATTGTCAATTTTGATGTATATTCTTTTTTTCCAACCTTTACAACAATTTCATGGCTGCCTATGTTTCCTGTATTAATCTGTGAAACGTCAGTCACAAACTTAGCATCTGCATTTTCCTTTTTCAGGAAATCTTTAATGTTGATTTCACTACCTGCCTCTAAGGTTACATTCTTTTTTTATCTTTGACAAATTACTTATTGCAAGGAACACTATAAAAATAAACACAATTAGTGTAGCAATACACATACCTGTCATTTTAATCCTCTGTGCACGCCTTCTTCTTGCTCTCATTTTTTGTCTTTTTTTTGTTTCTATAGTCGTCCATTTCTGACCTCTCATGTATAAAAACTAAATTTTCTTCTAGTGCATTGTATCTCTTAAAGTGTAGTATGTCAGCACTTAAAGTGTAGTTTATATGTATAAAACAACCCCTATTGCGTAGAATTCAATATTAAAATATGTACACTAAAAGTGTGGAGGTTCGCTAAAAGAGTATGATAAAGAATTTAGCTGGTAGACTAAAAGAATTGCGTATTCAGAATAAATTAACACAAAAACAGGTTTCAGAGCTATTAGGCATATCACCAAGCATCATTTCCGGTTATGAAACCGGAGAACGCACACCCAGTGCAGAAATTCTTCTTTCTCGTCTTTTACATTCGTACAAACGCTTATAAAGTGTATTATTAGTTCGTTTTATATGTGTTTTGTGATTGATTATCCGCACAATCCGATTCGTTCGTAATGTTTTTGTAGCCAAAATGTAGCCACT
>ENA-OQER01000309-OQER01000309.1-human-gut-metagenome-genome-assembly--contig:-NODE-309-length-27517-cov-2.276269_pt1 | contig 27517 bp, 42 predicted proteins | sample MGYA00242797_ERZ504639 | MGnify/ENA primary metagenome ERZ504639 (study PRJEB26092, sample SAMD00036306) | human gut metagenome | host: Homo sapiens | study: EMG produced TPA metagenomics assembly of...
TTTTGTTGAGGATTTCCGGACGCCAGGCGTCAAGATGCGGTAAAGCAATACGCAGGCCGCTAACCAGCAGGCAGCGATCACAACGAGCGCGGCTCCAGTAAGCAGTAAAATCCCCGGCAATCGCCTCACCCGTCACTCCTTGTCTGCTAAAAATGTGACTCAAAAACCTTTGCCGGATGGCGGCCCAGCATCTGTTTACATCATTACGACGTCAAACTGCTCCTGGTTATAGAGCGGTTCAATTTGTACTTTAACCTGTTTACCAACGAAAATTTCCACTTCCGCCAGCGAGTGTGACTCTTCGCCTTTCAAGGCTTCAGCTACTGCCGGAGAAGCATAGACCAGGAAACGGTCGGAGTCGTAAGCATGGTGGACACGAACAATCTCGCGCATGATTTCATAGCATACCGTTTCCACGGTTTTCACCGTTCCGCGACCGTGGCAGGTTGGGCATTCGTTACACAGTACGTGCTCAATGCTTTCGCGGGTGCGTTTACGCGTCATCTCCACCAGCCCCAGCGCCGAAAAACCATTAACGCTAGTTTTCACCCGGTCTTTGCTCAATGCCTGCTCCAGCGAGTGCAGCACGCGTCGCGGTGATCTTCATTATTCATATCGATGAATCAATAATGATAATCCCGCCCAGATTGCGCAACCGTAACTGGCGAGCGATAGCCTGCGTCGCTTCAATATTGGTATTGAAAATGGTGTCGTCCAGATTGCGATGACCGACAAACGCCCCGGTATTGATGTCCACGGTGGTCATCGCTTCGGTCTGGTCGATAATCAGATAACCACCGGATTTCAGTTCTACTTTGCGTTCCAGCGCTCGCTGGATTTCGTTTTCGACATCAAAGAGATCGAAATCGGCTGGCGTCCGGTGTAATGCTCCAGCTTGCTGGTCATCTCGGGAATGTACTCCGAGGTAAACTCCAGCAATGCTTCGTAAGTCAGGCGTGAGTCAACGCGAATGCGGTCCAGTTCGGCGTCGGCGAAATCACGCAGAACACGCTGCGCCAGCGCCAGTTCGCCGTACAGCTGATAACGGGTCTGCGGGCGTTTTTTACGCTCCATAACTTTGGTCCAGACGCGTTTCAGATAAGCGGCATCGGAGGCCAGTTCAGCCTCGCCAACCCCTTCCGCTGCGGTACGATGATAAACCCGCCCTGCTCGTCGCAATACTCTGCGACACTTTTTTCAGGCGTTCACGTTCTGATTCGCTTTCAATACGTTGGGAAACCCCAACGTGAGAAGCCCCTGGCATAAACACCAGATAGCGAGAAGGCAGCGTGATATCGGTGGTCAGGCGCGCACCTTTAGTGCCAAGCGGATCTTTCACCACCTGCACCATCAGATCTTGCCCCTGACGAACCAGTTCCGAGATGTCGCGCACCGTGAATTGCTTTTGTTCTTCACCCGCCACACATTCGGTGTGCGGCATGATATCGGATGCATGAAGAAACGCGGCTTTATCCAGCCCAATATCTACAAAAGCCGCCTGCATACCCGGAAGTACACGACTTACACGACCCTTGTAGATATTGCCTACTATTCCGCGTCGCGCCTCACGTTCAATATGAATTTCCTGCAGAATACCGCCATCAATATACGCCACTCGCGTTTCCGAAGGCGTTACGTTTACTAACAATTCAGCCGTCATGTTTATCCCTTTTCTCACGCAGTGCGTTAAAATTACTTAATAATTCATACGTTTCAACCAGCGGTAAGCCGACTACGGCGTGATAGCTGCCATTTATCTTCCTGACAAAACAGCCACCCAGCCCCTGAATACCGTATGCACCTGCTTTATCTAACGGTTCACCGCTGGCGACATAGCCCGCGATGTCTTCGTCTGTTAACGTTCTGAAAGTCACATCGGTGACCACCAGGCAATCGAGAATGTGCTGGCTGTCGGCCAACGCCACTGCCGTCATCACCTGATGGGTCTGACCCGATAATTTGCGCAACATCTGCGCCGCATGCTCTGCGTCGCGCGGTTTCTCCAGCACTTCTCCATTCAGGATAACGATAGTATCCGCACCCAGCACCGGGAGATCCTGCGCCGTTTGCGCGACACCCGCCTGTGCTTTCTCGCGCGCCAGACGCACAACATACTGCTGCGCGCTCTCCTGCGGCTGACGCTGCTCCTCAATGCCTGTAACAATACGTTCAAAGGTCACGCCAAGTTGCGCAAGTAACTCCTGACGACGCGGAGAACCGGAAGCTAAATACAGAGAAGTCATAGAAACCTTTATTGCACTGCAAACTGCTGACGGACTTTACGCATCAGCAAGAAAATCCACGGCCAGAGCACCCCATTGACTACACTACTCCAGAACACTTCCGGTCTGAAAGAGACGTTAATCACTAAAAACTCTGCCCAGAAAACAATAATATCCACCACCAGCGAAAGCAACATGACGACCAGCGCCTGCTGCCATAATGCGAGGTTGCGGAAAAGCTGGTATTTCAGCGCCACCAGGTAAGCATGATGCTCATCGCCAATACGCGTACGCCAAGCGTCGAGCCGCTGATCAGATCCAGTATGGCACCCATCACAAAACCTGTGCCCACATTTACGCGATGAGGCAAGGCCAGGATCCAATACAACAAGATGAGTAACACCCAGTTTGGCCGGAAAACAATCAGGTTATCCGGCCAGGGCATGATTTGCAGCAACAGCGCAATGAGGAAAGAGAGCCAGATTACCCAACGTCCCTGGCTACGATAGCTCGCCACTATTGCCCTCCCGGCGCACGCGCAGGCGGTTGAGCACCACTTTGCGGCGGCGTAGCCTTTGTGGAGAGCGATTAGCAGCAGGCTGTGTGGGCGCAGCAGGCGCAGTAGCTGCATTTCCTGTCGTCGGTTGCTGCGGAGTCGGCTGAGCGATCCCCGTTGCCGGTTCAGGTAACTTTGGCCCCATCGCGTCTGGCGAAGGCAATACCTGCGGCATCATCTGCATCAGACGTTCATTAGCAACACGATGCACCTCTTCCGGCGTCATCGGGTTAGCGCCGTTACGATCCGCGCCCCACAGCAGCAGCAGATAACGCAAACGTTGCAGTCCTGCAGTCGGACGCGCCTGAATCACAGTATAAGCGCGCTGGGTATCGAGTTTTACGGAAGAGACAACCGCGACCGGATAGCCTTCCGGGAAACGACCACCCAGACCGGAGGTCACCAGCACATCACCAACACGAATATCCGTATTCGCTGGCAGATGCTCAAGCTGCAAATCATCCGTACAACCGTTACCGGCTGCAATTACGCGGATATCGTTGCGCAGCACCTGGATTGGCAGCGCGTGGGTCGCATCACAAATCAGCAGCACGCGACTGGTCAGTTTAGCGACGGCCACCACCTGACCAACAACACCTTTGTCGCTGATGACCGGCTGGCCTTCATAAACGCCATTAACGCTACCTTTATCGATAACAACTTGATCGCTATAAGGATCGTTAACCGTGGAGATAACCTGAGTCACCATTTTCTGCTCATCCTGACGCAGCGGGGAACCCAGCAGCTCGCGCAGACGCGCGTTCTCCTGTTTGTATTGTCCAAGCATCAGCAGTTCACTGTTTTTCAGCAACAGTTCCTGACGTAACGCCCGGTTTTCAAGTTCTAGTTGGTCACGCGAGGCCAGCGTCTGCGATACGCCATCCAGCAATTCACGAGGAGCATTGGAAACAAAGTAGAAAGGACTGACGGCGGTATCCATATAAGTACGGATTTGACTGACGTCCCCAGGCGGCTGTCGGCAATAATAATGCCGAGCGCCACCAGCACCGCCAGAATAAGGCGAATCTGTAGCGACGGGCCACGGCTAAAAATTGGCTTCATAAGTTATGCGTATTCTCGTATCAGACCAGGCAGGGTAAACAGACATTTCCCCTGCCTGCATCCGATTACTCTTCGCTGAACAGGTCGCCGCCGTGCATGTCGATCATTCCAGCGCTTTGCCGCCACCGCGCGCCACACAGGTCAGCGGGTCTTCAGCAACAACGACTGGAATGCCGGTTTCTTCCATTAACAAACGGTCAAGGTTACGCAGCAGTGCGCCACCACCGGTGAGCACCATGCCGCGCTCGGAGATGTCGGAAGCCAGTTCCGGCGGGCACTGTTCCAGTGCAACCATTACCGCGCTCACAATACCGGTCAGCGGTTCCTGCAGTGCTTCGAGGATTTCGTTGGAGTTCAGGGTAAAACCGCGTGGAACACCTTCTGCCAGGTTACGGCCACGAACTTCGATTTCACGGACTTCATCGCCCGGGTAAGCCGAACCGATTTCGTGCTTGATACGTTCTGCGGTGGCTTCACCGATCAGAGAACCGTAATTACGACGCACATAGTTGATGATAGCTTCGTCGAAACGATCACCACCAATGCGCACGGAAGAGGAGTAAACCACGCCGTTCAAGGAGATAACAGCAACTTCAGTGGTACCACCACCGATATCAACCACCATAGAACCGGTCGCTTCAGAAACCGGCAGGCCAGCACCAATTGCGGCAGCCATCGGTTCTTCAATCAGGAAGACTTCACGGGCACCAGCGCCCTGCGCGGATTCACGAATTGCGCGGCGTTCAACCTGGGTCGCGCCAACCGGTACACAAACCAGAACGCGCGGGCTTGGACGCATAAAGCTGTTGCTGTGCACTTGTTTGATGAAGTGCTGGAGCATTTTTTCAGTCACGAAGAAGTCGGCGATAACGCCGTCTTTCATTGGGCGAATGGCAGCAATATTGCCCGGCGTACGGCCCAGCATCTGCTTCGCGTCATGACCTACTGCAGCTACGCTTTTCGGTGAACCGGCACGATCCTGACGAATGGCCACCACGGAAGCTCATTCAATACGATGCCTTGTCCTTTTACATAAATGAGGGTATTCGCAGTACCCAGGTCAATGGACAAGTCATTGGAAAACATGCCACGAAATTTTTTCAACATACTAAGGGATAATCCTGAAAGCTGGGGCGGAAAAGAAAATCCGCTTACTTTACCAACCACACGCAGCAGCGACAAGGCGCAAAAATCATCTGCTACGGTGAAAATTAGTGCAGTTCGTTTCCTTTGTTACAAATCTCTGCCTGAGTCCAGAAAGGCTTAATGCATCAGCAGCATTCCTCGCCTGTTTGCAACCGCGTAAGGTCATTCATCTGCATATGTGCTGCAACAATCTGGCGAGCAGACAAGCACACTCCCATGAGACGCAGCGCGCGTTATTCTACGTGAAAACAGATTAAACGGCAGGTTAAACCGAGTATCTTTGTGAATATTTTTTCACGTTAGTATCAAGTGGCTGTGAGGACGCGAAAAAATCCCCTTGCCCGCCTGTAACACCGCGCTGAATCAGGGTCTGCCACTCGCTTCGCGAACGCACACCGGTGGCGTAAACTTGGGTGCTGGTCCCGGAGCAGGCTTCCACCAGGCTTTGAACCAGCAGCTGGTTCTCCGTTCGCTTCTCAATGTTTCTGACCAGCCCCGGATGGAGCTTGAGTAACTCAACATTAAGTTCTTTGATCCAACTGGTGCTTACCAGCGTCAAACCAGCCTGGTTGACGGCTACCCGTACCCCTAAAGCATTCACTAAACGAATAACAGGTTGTAAACGACTGATATGTTGACCTACATCGGCCTCTGCAAGTTCAATAATTATGCGTTTTCGTTGTGATTTTTCACATTGCATTAACGTATCGCGCAGCCAACGCTGAAAACGCGGGCGAATCAGCGACTCAACGGTAACCTGAATCGCCAGATTTTCCTCTGGCCAGTAACGCAATAGTGGAATAAGACGGCTGATTTGCAGACGGTCATACTCTTCCGATAAGCCAAACTGCAAGACCATCGGCATATACTCCGCCGAGCTAACCTCTTCATTACCATCGAAGATGCGGCACATGAGTTCGCGATGATGAACCTGACCTTCGCGAGTAACCGCCGGTTTTTGATAAAGGCGCGGGCCGCCGCGACTGAGCATTTGCTCGATAAGCGTACGCCAGCGAACATTACCGCGTCCTTTTTCAGGCAACGAGTCATCGTAAATAGCCCAGCTATTGCCGCCCTGCAATCCCGCATTACGCGTGGCAGACTCTGCATGTTCCATTACCTGCTCGGTATCCTGACCACTACGCCAGGCGCAGATACCAATGTGGATCATATCGTCGCGATCGAGCATTTTATTGTTCGGCAAGGTATCGACGGCTTTGATTAACTGACCGGGCGATGCTCTCTGCCTCTTTTAACGTCCGGTGCGGTAACAGCGCAGCAAAATCACTGCGGTGGTAACGCGCCAGCAGTGCGCCAGGGTAGCGCATCATAAATGTCGACAGCAGATTCGTCAGAGTGAAGAACTGTTCTTCAACCTGGCTGTGCCCCCAGGTATCGCTCAACATATTGAAATCCGGCAGACGAATCATCATCACGATCCCGTGGGTACCTACTTTCTCCTGATCTTCCAGTAACGTTGCTAACTGATTATCGAAAAAGAGTCGGTTATTGAGGCCGGTTTTCACGTCCTGGGCGGCATAAGAGCGGATCAGCGTATCAAGACGGCTGTGTTGTTCGCGTGCGTTCTGAATTTCACGAAGCAGCGTATCTAGCGCACTGCTGGTTCTGGGCGGCCATTCATAGATGGTTCCCAACACATTAGAGCCACGCTCACCGTTTAAGATACGAGTAGCCCGGGTTTCCAGCAATTCTTGCCCGGCAAGTTGCCGTTGTAACCAGCGTACCGCCAGGAAGAGCATAACAATGATAAAGCCAATCGCCCCCGTGAGCGGCGCGGTAGTCATTAAAGAATGGAAATAGTTGCCCATCGGATCCTGATAAACCAGACGCAGCGACATCCCCGGATGCTTTATCAACGGAACACTCAGTTCGCGAAACAGATCGCTGGAGCCAACCGGACGATAACTACCATTTCTGGCCAGGGTATAAACCTGTTTATCACCATGGAGCAGGTCTACACGAACGATATCTGCCGACATCATTAATTCGGTAATTTGTGGCCTTAATGTGCTGAAGTCATTCGACACAAGGTGGGTATCAATCGCCGTCGCCACCGCCTGAACGCGATGACTAAACTTATACTGAATTGCGTTGTAGAAACTTAGCGAACAGCCCAGCAAAGTCACAAAAATTGTTAACCCGGTGAGCAGCGTAACAAAGGCCGAAAATTTCGTCGTTAATCTCATCCTTGTGTTAACTCCGATAGTGAGGAAGCGGGCATACTAGCAAATCAGATTTATCTCGCAATTTATTGCGCTTCATCGGCTTTGCTTTTCCATTAGCGAGTATAGTCTTCAGAAATTATTTTCCAATCCATCATGCACATGAGGACCACTTATGCAGGCGTTACTTTTAGAACAGCAGGACGGCAAAACTCTCGCATCGGTACAGACACTTGACGAAAGTCGCCTGCCGGAGGGCGATGTCACGGTTGATGTTCACTGGTCGAGCCTGAACTATAAAGATGCGCTGGCGATTACCGGTAAGGGAAAAATCATCCGTAATTTTCCGATGATTCCTGGGATCGATTTTGCCGGAACTGTACGCACCAGCGAAGATCCGCGTTTTCATGCCGGTCAGGAGGTGTTACTCACTGGCTGGGGCGTTGGTGAAAACCACTGGGGTGGGCTGGCGGAGCAGGCGCGAGTGAAAGGTGACTGGCTGGTTGCCATGCCGCAAGGGCTGGACGCGCGTAAAGCAATGATTATCGGTACTGCCGGTTTACCGCCATGCTGTGTGTGATGGCGCTGGAAGATGCCGGTGTTCGCCCGCAGGACGGGGAGATTGTCGTGACGGGTGCCAGTGGTGGCGTCGGCAGTACGCCGTGGCGCTGCTGCATAAGTTGGGTTATCAGGTCGTTGCCGTTTCCGGTCGCGAAAGTACCCATGAATACCTGAAAAGTTTAGGTGCCAGTCGTATTCTCCCTCGTGATGAGTTTGCCGAATCCCGTCCTCTGGAAAAACAAGTCTGGGCTGGGGCAATTGACACTGTTGGCGACAAAGTGCTGGCAAAAGTGCTGGCGCAAATGAATTACGGCGGCTGCGTGGCGGCCTGTGGTCTGGCGGGTGGTTTTACTCTGCCAACCACGGTCATGCCATTTATTCTGCGTAATGTCCGTTTGCAAGGGGTGGATTCAGTAATGACGCCACCAGAACGCCGCGCACAAGCCTGGCAGCGACTGGTCGCCGATTTACCGGAATCATTCTATACCCAGGCGGCAAAAGAGATATCTCTGTCAGAGGCACCGAACTTTGCCGAGGCCATCATTAATAACCAGATCCAGGGTCGCACGCTGGTGAAGGTTAACTAACCATTTAGCAAGGAATAATAAGAGAGGGAACTCATTTTGACATCATTATTCAATCGGTTAACGGGAAAAGCGGTTAGCCGGACAGCTTTCGTCGAACACCTTGGTCAGGAAGTTGTACAACATCATCCAAACTGGAAAGTCATGATTTCGACTGACCACAAATTGATGCGCATTGATACTCCTCTAAACAGCCATTATTGATATGCCTCCGTCGCCTGTTAGGTTTATGGTGCTTTGCCTGGGCGACACTACGCTTAACCTATTACTGATTTCTGGTCCCATTGGGTGAATAATCTGATTTTATTTGACTACAAATTAACCAACTCGAACCTATTTAATGCTGAGAATTGTCAGTCGGTTGATTTTGCGTGCTTTAGCATTCACATCTATCCAGACGATGCAGTGAAAATTGGGTAATCCCCAGCAACCGCTGCGTAATGTCGTCTATCTTGTCGCGATCCTGGCATCCCTACATTATTTGTGGTCTGTGAAGATTATCTCATTGCAGCCCCTCATCTTCGCAGGGCTGGCTTTACAGCTTTTCACCTTACGTTATAAGAAGTTCCGTCGATGATGGCGCTAATTTCGTGAATTGTGCGGCTTGTTGCAAATTACACGGTGTTGAAGGTTATTTACATGTTAGCTGTTGATTATCTTCCCTGATAAGACCAGTATTTAGCTGCCAATTGCTACGAAATCGTTATAATGTGCGACCTCGTCCTCCCTGACACAGTTTTTGCGCTGCGGAAAAGGTGACATTGGCGCAACGAAGGTATATTTTGTTTTTTGCCGGAGGATAGCAGCAGATCGCTGCACAATGTCCGTCAAGTCTAACATTGACACTCTGGGGCAAAATAGACCGGCGTCCCGGCCTGCTGGAATTTATCGCTATGCATACAGCTGTCGGGGCATACGCTTTACAGACGGCGGTGAAACGCCTGTCACAATCACACTAAACAAAGAGTACGGAACCCACTCATGGATATTCGTAAGATTAAAAAACTGATCGAGCTGGTTGAAGAATCAGGCATCTCCGAACTGGAAATCTCCGAAGGCGAAGAGTCAGTACGCATCAGCCGTGCAGCTCCTGCCGCAAGTTTCCCTGTGATGCAACAAGCTTACGCTGCACCAATGATGCAGCAGCCAGCTCAATCTAACGCAGCCGCTCCGGCGACCGTTCCTTCCATGGAAGCGCCAGCAGCAGCGGAAATCAGTGGTCACATCGTACGCTCCCCGATGGTTGGTACTTTCTACCGCACCCCAAGCCCGGACGCAAAAGCGTTCATCGAAGTGGGTCAGAAAGTCAACGTGGGCGATACCCTGTGCATCGTTGAAGCCATGAAAATGATGAACCAGATCGAAGCGGACAAATCCGGTACCGTGAAAGCAATTCTGGTCGAAAGTGGACAACCGGTAGAATTTGACGAGCCGCTGGTCGTCATCGAGTAACGAGGCGAACATGCTGGATAAAATTGTTATTGCCAACCGCGGCGAGATTGCATTGCGTATTCTTCGTGCCTGTAAAGAACTGGGCATCAAGACTGTCGCTGTGCACTCCAGCGCGGATCGCGATCTAAAACACGTATTACTGGCAGATGAAACGGTCTGTATTGGCCCTGCTCCGTCAGTAAAAAGTTATCTGAACATCCCGGCAATCATAAGCGCCGCTGAAATCACCGGCGCAGTAGCAATCCATCCGGGTTACGGCTTCCTCTCCGAGAACGCCAACTTTGCCGAGCAGGTTGAACGCTCCGGCTTTATCTTCATTGGCCCGAAAGCAGACACTATTCGCCTGATGGGTGACAAAGTGTCGGCAATCGCGGCGATGAAAAAGCGGGCGTTCCTTGCGTACCAGGTTCTGACGGCCCGCTGGGCGACGATATGGATAAAAACCGTGCCATTGCTAAACGCATAGGTTATCCGGTGATTATCAAAGCTCCGGCGGCGGCGGCGGTCGTGGTATGCGTGTAGTGCGCGGCGACGCTGAACTGGCACAATCCATCTCCATGACCCGTGCGGAAGCGAAAGCCGCATTCAATAACGATATGGTTACATGGAGAAATACCTGGAAAATCCTCGCCACGTCGAGATTCAGGTACTGGCTGACGGTCAGGGCAACGCTATCTATCTGGCGGAACGTGACTGCTCTATGCAGCGTCGTCACCAGAAAGTGGTCGAAGAAGCACCAGCACCGGGAATTACACCGGAACTGCGTCGCTACATCGGCGAACGTTGTGCTAAAGCGTGTGTTGATATCGGCTATCGCGGTGCAGGTACTTCGAGTTCCTGTTCGAAAACGGCGAGTTCTATTTCATCGAAATGAACACCCGTATTCAGGTAGAACACCCGGTTACAGAAATGATCACCGGCGTTGACCTGATCAAAGAACAGCTGCGTATCGCTGCCGGTCAACCGCTGTCGATCAAGCAAGAAGAAGTTCACGTTCGCGGCCATGCGGTGGAATGTCGTATCAACGCCGAAGATCCGAACACCTTCCTGCCAAGCCCAGGCAAAATCACCGTTTCCACGCACCTGGCGGTTTTGGAGTGCGTTGGGAGTCTCATATCTACGCGGGCTACACCGTACCGCCGTACTATGACTCAATGATCGGTAAGCTGATTTGCTACGGTGAAAACCGTGACGTGGCGATTGCTCGCATGAAGAATGCGCTGCAGGAGCTGATCATCGACGGTATCAAAACCAACGTTGATCTGCAGATCCGCATCATGAATGACGAGAACTTCCAGCATGGTGGCACTAACATCCACTATCTGGAGAAAAAACTCGGTCTTCAGGAAAAATAAGACTGCAAAAGCGTCAAAAGGCCGGATTTTCCGGCCTTTTTTATTACTGGGGATCGACAACCCCCATAAGGTACAATCCTCGCTTTCTTCACCCATCAGGGACAAAAAATGGACACTCGTTTTGTTCAGGCCCATAAAGAGGCGCGCTGGGCGCTGGGGCTGACCCTTTTGTATCTGGCAGTTTGGTTAGTAGCCGCTTACTTACCTGGCGTTGCCCCCGGTTTTACCGGCTTTCCGCGCTGGTTTGAGATGGCCTGCATCCTGACGCCGCTACTGTTTATTGGACTGTGCTGGGCGATGGTGAAATTTATCTATCGCGATATCCCACTGGAGGATGACGATGCAGCTTGAAGTAATTCTACCGCTGGTCGCCTATCTGGTGGTGGTGTTCGGTATCTCTGTTTATGCGATGCGTAAACGGAGCACCGGCACCTTCCTTAATGAGTATTTCCTCGGCAGCCGCTCTATGGGCGGTATTGTGCTGGCGATGACGCTCACCGCGACCTATATCAGTGCCAGTTCGTTTATCGGCGGGCCAGGAGCTGCTTATAAATACGGGCTGGGCTGGGTATTGCTGGCGATGATTCAGCTTCCTGCAGTCTGGCTTTCACTCGGTATTCTCGGCAAGAAGTTTGCGATTCTTGCGCGCCGCTACAATGCAGTGACGCTGAACGATATGCTGTTTGCCCGCTACCAGAGTCGTCTTCTGGTGTGGCTGGCGAGTTTGAGTTTGCTGGTTGCGTTCGTTGGTGCGATGACCGTGCAGTTTATCGGCGGTGCGCGCCTGCTGGAAACCGCGGCGGGTATTCCTTATGAACCGGGCTGCTGATTTTTGGTATCAGCATTGCGTTATATACCGCCTTTGGTGGCTTTCGCGCAGCGTGCTGAACGACACCATGCAAGGGCTTGTGATGCTGATTGGCACCGTTGTGCTGCTTATTGGCGTGGTACATGCCGCTGGCGGCTTAAGCAACGCAGTACAGACCTTGCAAACCATCGATCCGCAACTGGTTACGCCACAAGGCGCTGACGATATTCTGTCGCCTGCCTTTATGACGTCGTTCTGGGTACTGGTGTGCTTTGGCGTGATTGGCCTGCCGCATACTGCGGTGCGCTGTATCTCTTATAAAGACAGCAAAGCAGTACACCGGGGATCATCATCGGTACGATTGTAGTCGCAATCCTGATGTTCGGTATGCACCTGGCCGGAGCGTTAGGTCGTGCAGTGATCCCCGATCTCACCGTACCGGATCTGGTGATCCCGACGTTAATGGTAAAAGTGCTGCCACCGTTTGCTGCCGGAATCTTCCTGGCTGCACCTATGGCTGCGATCATGTCGACGATCAATGCCCAGTTGCTGCAAAGTTCCGCTACGATCATTAAAGATCTCTATCTGAATATCCGTCCGGATCAAATGCAAAACGAGACGCGTCTGAAGCGGATGTCGGCGGTAATTACGTTAGTTCTCGGCGCGTTGCTGCTGCTTGCCGCCTGGAAGCCGCCAGAAATGATCATCTGGCTGAATTTGCTGGCCTTCGGTGGGCTGGAAGCCGTTTTCCTGTGGCCGCTGGTGCTGGGTCTTTACTGGGAACGCGCCAACGCCAAAGGCGCGCTAAGTGCGATGATCGTTGGCGGCGTGCTGTATGCCGTACTCGCGACGCTGAATATTCAGTACCTGGGCTTCCACCCTATTGTGCCCTCGTTACTACTAAGTTTGCTGGCTTTCCTGGTCGGAAACCGTTTCGGTACATCCGTCCCGCAAGCTACCGTTTTGACTACTGATAAATAAAGAGTTTTGCCATGCCTTGGATCCAACTGAAACTGAACACCACCGGCGCGAACGCGGAAGATCTTAGCGATGCGCTGATGGAAGCGGGTGCCGTTTCTATCACTTTTCAGGATACCCACGATACGCCAGTATTTGAGCCGCTGCCGGGCGAAACGCGCCTGTGGGGCGACACCGATGTGATTGGTCTGTTCGACGCTGAAACCGATATGAACGACGTGGTGGCGATTCTGGAAAACCATCCGCTGCTCGGCGCAGGCTTCGCGCATAAAATCGAACAACTAGAAGATAAAGACTGGGAGCGCGAATGGATGGATAATTTCCACCCGATGCGCTTTGGTGAACGACTGTGGATCTGCCCTAGCTGGCGTGATGTGCCGGACGAAAACGCCGTCAACGTGATGTTAGATCCAGGGCTGGCGTTTGGTACGGGTACCCATCCAACCACCTCTCTGTGCCTGCAATGGCTCGACAGCCTCGATTTAACCGGTAAAACAGTCATCGACTTTGGCTGTGGTTCCGGCATTCTGGCGATCGCGGCGCTGAAACTGGGTGCAGCAAAAGCCATTGGTATTGATATCGATCCGCAGGCGATTCAGGCCAGCCGCGACAACGCCGAACGTAATGGCGTTTCTGACCGTCTGGAACTCTACTTACCGAAAGATCAGCCAGAAGAAATGAAGCCGACGTGGTGGTCGCTAACATCCTTGCAGGCCCATTACGTGAACTGGCACCGTTAATCAGCGTCCTGCCGGTTTCAGGCGGTTTGCTGGGCCTTTCCGGTATTCTGGCAAGCCAGGCAGAGAGCGTTTGTGAAGCTTATGCCGATAGCTTCGCACTGGACCCGGTCGTGGAAAAAGAAGAGTGGTGCCGTATTACCGGTCGTAAGAATTAACCTTCGCATCGCCGTAGGGTGACGCGGGGCGAAGTGCGAGCAAGCTCACAAAAGGCACGTAAATTTGCCGGTTATTTACGCAAATTTGCGTGCCAAAATTTTCATTCATAAAGAAAAATTGAGAACTTACTCAAATTTCTTTGAGTGTAAATTTTAGTCACTATTTTCTAATATGATGATTTTTATGAGTAATTATCGCACCACGCTCATTTTAAATGCAATTCTTTGATCCATCTCAGAGGATTGGTCAAAGTTTGGCCTTTCATCTCGTGCAAAAAATGCGTAATATACGCGCCTTGCAGTCACAGTATGGTCATTTCTTAACTCATGCGCATCGGACAATATCAGCTCAGAAATCGCCTGATCGCAGCGCCCATGGCTGGCATTACAGACAGACCTTTTCGGACGTTGTGCTACGAGATGGGAGCCGGATTGACAGTATCCGAGATGATGTCTTCTAACCCACAGGTTTGGGAAAGCGACAAATCTCGTTTACGGATGGTGCACATTGATGAACCCGGTATTCGCACCGTGCAAATTGCTGGTAGCGATCCGAAAGAAATGGCAGATGCAGCACGTATTAACGTGGAAAGCGGTGCCAGATTATTGATATCAATATGGGTTGCCCGGCTAAAAAAGTGAATCGCAAGCTCGCAGGTTCAGCCTCTTGCAGTACCCGGATGTCGTTAAATCGATCCTTACCGAGGTCGTCAATGCAGTGGACGTTCCTGTTACCCTGAAGATTCGCACCGGCTGGGCACCGGAACACCGTAACTGCGAAGAGATTGCCCAACTGGCTGAAGACTGTGGCATTCAGGCTCTGACCATTCATGGCCGTACACGCGCCTGTTTGTTCAATGGAGAAGCTGAGTACGACAGTATTCGGGCAGTTAAGCAGAAAGTTTCCATTCCGGTTATCGCGAATGGCGACATTACTGACCCGCTTAAAGCCAGAGCTGTGCTCGACTATACAGGGGCAGATGCCCTGATGATAGGCCGCGCAGCTCAGGGAAGACCCTGGATCTTTCGGGAAATCCAGCATTATCTGGACACTGGGGAGTTGCTGCCCCCGCTGCCTTTGGCAGAGGTTAAGCGCTTGCTTTGCGCGCACGTTCGGGAACTGCATGACTTTTATGGTCCGGCAAAAGGTACCGAATTGCACGTAAACACGTTTCCTGGTATCTCCAGGAACACGCTCCAAATGACCAGTTTCGGCGCACATTCAACGCCATTGAGGATGCCAGCGAACAGCTGGAGGCGTTGGAGGCATACTTCGAAAATTTTGCGTAAACAGAAATAAAGAGCTGACAGAACTATGTTCGAACAACGCGTAAATTCTGACGTACTGACCGTTTCTACCGTTAACTCTCAGGATCAGGTAACCCAAAAACCCCTGCGTGACTCGGTTAAACAGGCACTGAAGAACTATTTTGCTCAACTGAATGGTCAGGATGTGAATGACCTCTATGAGCTGGTACTGGCTGAAGTAGAACAGCCCCTGTTGGACATGGTGATGCAATACACCCGTGGTAACCAGACCCGTGCTGCGCTGATGATGGGCATCAACCGTGGTACGCTGCGTAAAAAATTGAAAAAATACGGCATGAACTAATTCAGGTTAGCTAAATGCTTGATTAAAAAGGCGCTACTCGGCATGGGGAAGCGCCTTTTTTTATAGGTGTCACAAAGGGAGTGACCATGAGAACAGGATGTGAACCGACCCGGTTTGGTAATGAAGCTAAGACCATTATTCACGGTGATGCGCTTGCCGAACTTAAAAAGATCCCCGCCGAAAGTGTCGATCTGATCTTTGCCGACCCACCATATAACATCGGTAAAAATTTTGATGGTCTGATCGAAGCCTGGAAAGAAGATCTGTTTATCGACTGGCTGTTTGAAGTGATTGCAGAGTGCCACCGCGTTCTGAAAAAGCAGGGCAGCATGTACATCATGAACAGCACGGAAAACATGCCCTTTATCGATCTCCAGTGCCGCAAGCTTTTTACCATCAAAAGTCGCATCGTCTGGTCATATGACAGTTCTGGAGTACAGGCGAAAAAACACTACGGCTCCATGTACGAACCCATCCTGATGATGGTGAAAGACGCAAAGAACTACACATTCAACGGTGATGCTATTCTGGTAGAAGCCAAAACCGGATCGCAGCGCGCGTTGATCGATTATCGCAAAAATCCTCCACAGCCATACAATCATCAAAAAAGTACCGGGTAACGTCTGGGATTTTCCGCGCGTGCGTTATTTGATGGATGAATATGAGAACCACCCGACGCAAAAACCGGAAGCCTTACTGAAACGCATTATTCTCGCCTCTTCCAACCCAGGCGATATCGTTCTCGACCCGTTTGCCGGTAGCTTTACTACCGGTGCCGTAGCCGTCTCCAGCGGGCGAAAATTCATTGGTATTGAGATCAACAGCGAGTACATCAAAATGGGGCTTCGACGGCTGGATGTCGCGTCGCATTACTCTGCGGAAGAACTGGCGAAAGTGAAAAAAAGAAAGACCGGCAACCTGTCAAAACGAAGCCGGTTAAGCGAAGTTGACCCCGATCTCATTGCAAAGTAAAGGAAGTGTAAGCCTGGTTTTCAGATTATTCATTTCGTGTATATTTCCTGCCAGACTTGGTTAAACATACACAGGCTCAGGTAATGATTCGCAAGTATTGGTGGCTCGTCGTTTTCGCTGTCTTCGTTTTTCTGTTTGATACTTTACTGATGCAGTGGATTGAACTGCTGGCAACAGAAACAGACAAATGCCGCAATATGAACTCAGTTAATCCACTAAAACTGGTTAACTGTGACGAACTGAATTTTCAGGACAGAATGTGAATTTACATGACACTTAATTCATTCGTTTGATGAATTAATTTCGTTATGTTTTCATCTGGCATGAACATTCTTAATACGTTATCGACCAGAGCGGGGGCTTGTTTATAAAGATCATCACCCGCCATATTCATTAACCAGTTTTGAACAATTCCGCTGAAGGCACCATTAATAATAATCATCACAACATCTAAATCGAGGTTATTTGCTACACAACCTTGTTGCTGACACGCCTGCAATACTTCGCGGAGAGTCTGCGGATTGAAGCCCATCTTTTCGCGTATCACTCCCTCGGCCAGCATCTCATCATTAAATTCACATTTGTGATATAAGATTTTCAGCAACGCCTGCTGGCGGGGAATTTTGGCAATATATTGCAAGCCGACAATCAATTTTTCACGCAATTGTTGAAACGGGTCATGCTCTAATCCAGCCGTCAAGTGTTCCTGGATTAACTCCCGCAATGAAGGCTGTTGCAACCACATCTCATTAAACAGTTGAGTCTTGTTTTCGAAGTGCCAGTAGATAGCGCCACGCGTAACGTTAGCAGCGTCGGCAATGTCGTTGAGTGTCGTCTTGCTTACGCCATGCTGCGCAAACTGGGCGATGGCAGTTTCAATCAGTTCTTGCCGGGTCTTCAGAGCTTCGGCTTTGGTTCTTTTTGCCATGATTAATTATTCAGGAAATAAATATATTCGACACAGAGTGAGAAAATAGCGAAGGTTAATCTATCACCTAATGTGTATTTATACGAGAGACTAATATTGAGTTGCTATAAATCGTCAAATAAATAATATATATTATTTACCTAAAATACATTCGCCACATGAATATATATTTCAATTTACGAGGTTTTAATTCTGCCTCTTTCAACCCGCGTCAAAATAAAACAGTAGAATATTAATCTTTTTTTTGTGTTTATGTGCCTTGAGACGCCAGTATTCATAACTATTCCTTACATCGACGAATGATAATTTGTAGGATAGCAAACTGTATTTTTCTTTCTGCGAGTTAACGCGTTGCCTTTCTGGGTAAATAACGCGCTTTTGGTTTTTTGAGGAATAGTAATGACGAAACATGCCAGGTTTTTCCTCCTGCCCTCCTTTATTCTGATCTCCGCGGCTTTAATCGCCGGTTGTAACGATAAGGGAGAAGAGAAAGCTCACGTCGGTGAACCGCAGGTTACCGTTCATATTGTGAAAACGGCCCCGTTAGAAGTTAAGACTGAATTACCAGGCCGCACCAATGCTTACCGTATAGCCGAAGTTCGCCCACAGGTTAGCGGGATCGTACTGAATCGTAATTTCACTGAAGCAGCGATGTACAAGCAGGCCAGTCCCTGTACCAGATCGATCCCGCGACCTATCAGGCAAATTATGACAGCGCGAAAGGCGAACTGGCGAAAAGTGAAGCCGCCGCCGCCATCGCGCATTTGACGGTAAAACGTTACGTTCCGCTCGTGGGTACGAAATACATCAGCCAGCAGGAGTACGACCAGGCCATTGCTGATGCTCGCCAGGCCGATGCCGCCGTGATTGCCGCAAAAGCCACAGTCGAAAGCGCTCGCATCAATCTCGCTTATACCAAAGTGACTGCGCCAATTAGCGGACGTATCGGCAAATCGACCGTGACCGAAGGCGCTCTTGTCACTAATGGGCAAACGACTGAACTGGCGACTGTCCAGCAGCTCGATCCTATCTACGTTGATGTGACCCAATCCAGCAACGATTTTATGAGGCTGAAGCAATCCGTAGAGCAAGGAAATTTGCATAAGGAAAACGCCACCAGCAACGTAGAGTTGGTCATGGAAAACGGTCAAACCTATCCCCTGAAAGGTACGCTGCAATTCTCTGATGTGACCGTTGATGAAAGCACCGGCTCCATAACCCTACGTGCCGTCTTCCCTAACCCGCAACATACGCTTTTGCCGGGTATGTTTGTGCGCGCACGGATTGATGAAGGCGTCCAACCTGACGCCATTCTTATCCCGCAACAAGGCGTTAGCCGCACACCGCGTGGTGATGCAACCGTGCTGATTGTTAACGATAAAAGTCAGGTGGAAGCGCGCCCTGTCGTTGCCAGTCAGGCGATTGGCGATAAATGGTTGATTAGCGAAGGTCTGAAATCTGGCGATCAAGTCATTGTCAGCGGCCTGCAAAAAGCGCGTCCGGGAGAGCAGGTTAAAGCCACTACCGATACCCCCGCAGATACTGCATCGAAGTAAGGTAATCTGACATGGCAAACTTTTTTATTCGACGACCGATATTTGCATGGGTGCTGGCCATTATTCTGATGATGGCGGGCGCACTGGCGATCCTACAATTACCCGTCGCTCAGTATCCAACCATTGCACCGCCTGCGGTTTCTGTTTCAGCAAACTATCCGGGCGCTGATGCGCAGACCGTGCAGGATACGGTGACGCAGGTTATCGAACAGAATATGAACGGTATCGATAACCTGATGTATATGTCCTCCACCAGCGATTCCGCCGGTAGCGTGACAATTACCCTTACCTTCCAGTCCGGGACCGATCCTGATATCGAGCAAGTGCAGGTGCAGAACAAACTCCAGCTCGCCACGCCGTTGCTGCCGCAGGAGGTTCAGCAGCAGGGGATCAGTGTTGAAAAGTCCAGTAGCAGCTATTTGATGGTGGCGGGCTTTGTCTCTGATAACCCAGACACCACACAGGACGATATCTCGGACTATGTGGCCTCTAACGTTAAAGATACGCTTAGCCGTCTGAATGGCGTCGGTGACGTACAGCTTTTCGGCGCACAGTATGCGATGCGTATCTGGCTGGACGCCGATCTGCTAAACAAATATAAACTGACACCGGTTGATGTGATTAACCAGTTGAAGGTACAGAACGATCAGATCGCTGCCGGACAGTTGGGCGGAACGCCAGCGTTACCAGGGCAACAGTTGAACGCCTCAATTATTGCTCAGACGCGGTTAAAAAATCCGGAAGAATTCGGCAAAGTAACCCTGCGCGTAAACAGTGACGGCTCGGTGGTACGCCTGAAAGATGTCGCACGAGTTGAACTTGGCGGTGAAAACTATAACGTTATCGCTCGTATCAACGGAAAACCGGCGGCGGGCCTGGGGATTAAGCTGGCAACCGGCGCGAATGCTCTCGATACCGCGAAAGCCATTAAGGCAAAACTGGCGGAATTACAGCCATTCTTCCCGCAGAATGAAGGTTCTCTACCCTTATGACACCACGCCATTCGTCCAGCTTTCTATTCACGAAGTGGTAAAAACGCTGTTCGAAGCCATTATGCTGGTGTTCCTGGTGATGTATCTGTCTTGCAGAATATGCGAGCAACGCTGATCCCCACCATTGCGGTACCCGTGGTGTTATTAGGGACGTTTGCCATCCTCGCCGCTTTTGGTTACTCCATCAACACACTAACGATGTTCGGATGGTGCTTGCCATCGGGCTGCTCGTCGATGATGCGATAGTGGTGGTGGAGAACGTCGAGCGCGTGATGATGGAGGATAAGCTCCCGCCAAAAGAAGCGACGGAAAAATCGATGTCGCAAATTCAGGGCGCACTGGTGGGTATCGCGATGGTGCTGTCAGCGGTATTTATTCCGATGGCATTCTTCGGCGGTTCTACTGGGGCAATTTATCGCCAGTTCTCTATCACCATCGTTTCGGCAATGGCGCTTTCTGTTCTGGTGGCATTGATTCTTACCCCTGCGTTATGTGCAACACTGCTCAAACCCACCTCAGCTGAGCATCACGAAAATAAGGGTGGTTTCTTCGGCTGGTTTAATACCACCTTCGATCATAGCGTTAACCACTACACCAACAGCGTCGGCAAAATCCTCGGTTCCACAGGACGATATTTACTGATCTATGCGCTGATTGTTGCAGGAATGGTGGTGTTGTTTTTACGTCTTCCGTCTTCCTTCTTACCTGAAGAGGATCAGGGTGTCTTTCTGACCATGATTCAGTTACCCGCTGGCGCGACGCAAGAGCGGACGCAAAAAGTGTTGGATCAAGTGACGGATTACTATCTGAAGAACGAGAAAGCGAACGTTGAAAGTGTCTTTACGGTTAACGCTTTAGCTTCAGCGGCCAGGCACAAAACGCCGGTATGGCCTTCGTCAGTCTGAAACCGTGGGAAGAGCGTAATAGTGATGAAACAGTGCGGAAGCGGTAATCCATCGTGCCAAAATGGAATTGGGCAAGATCCGCGACGGTTTTGTCATTCCATTCAATATGCCAGCCATTGTTGAACTGGGCACGGCAACGGGTTTCGACTTTGAGTTAATTGATCAGGCTGGGCTGGGTCACGATGCCCTGACCCAGGCCCGTAACCAGTTGCTTGGCATGGCGGCGCAACATCCTGCCAGCTTAGTCAGCGTGCGTCCTAATGGCCTGGAAGACACCGCGCAGTTTAAACTGGAAGTTGACCAGGAAAAGGCGCAGGCATTAGGTGTTTCACTTTCTGACATCAATCAGACCATTTCAACGGCGTTGGGTGGGACTTACGTTAACGACTTCATCGACCGTGGTCGCGTGAAAAAGGTGTATGTTCAGGCGGATGCCAAATTCCGTATGCTGCCAGAAGATGTCGATAAACTTTATGTCCGCAGCGCCAACGGCGAAATGGTGCCATTCTCGGCCTTTACCACTTCACATTGGGTGTATGGCTCTCCGCGACTGGAACGCTACAACGGTCTGCCGTCAATGGAGATTCAGGGGGAAGCCGCGCCAGGAACCAGTTCCGGCGATGCCATGGCGTTGATGGAAAACCTTGCGTCAAAATTACCTGCGGGCATTGGTTATGACTGGACGGGTATGTCGTATCAGGAACGCTTATCGGGAAACCAGGCTCCCGCTCTGGTAGCAATTTCCTTTGTGGTTGTTTTCCTGTGCCTTGCTGCACTCTATGAAAGCTGGTCAATTCCTGTCTCGGTTATGTTGGTAGTGCCGTTAGGGATTGTCGGCGTGCTACTGGCGGCAACACTCTTTAATCAAAAAAATGACGTCTACTTTATGGTGGGCTTGCTAACGACAATTGGCTTGTCGGCCAAAAACGCTATTTTGATTGTTGAGTTCGCTAAAGATCTCATGGAGAAAGAGGGTAAAGGTGTTGTTGAAGCGACACTGATGGCAGTACGTATGCGTCTGCGTCCTATCCTGATGACCTCTCTCGCCTTTATTCTCGCGTATTACCGCTAGCTATCAGTAACGGTGCCGGCAGTGGCGCGCAGAACGCTGTGGGTATCGGGGTAATGGGAGGAATGGTCTCTGCAACGTTGCTGGCAATCTTCTTCGTACCGGTGTTCTTTGTGGTGATCCGCCGTTGCTTTAAAGGATAAATCAGAAACATAAAGGCGCTTTCGGGTGCCTTTATTATTTCCAGTGAAACCCATAAAAATTAATAAGATATTCTTCTGCTCACTCTTTAAAAGCTTTCTATAGTTCCCGCTCCCTTCACTATTTTTACAATTCACATAATTTGTCATTATTCATTCCGCAAGATTTATAACCTCCGGTGATAAAATGGCATTCAGCTCGTTAATAAGAGAGTTAACTTATTAAGCGTTAGCGTTTATTACTGAGGTAACACCATGAAAAGATTAATTCCTGTGGCATTGCTCACCGCATTGCTGGCGGGCTGTGCTCACGATTCGCCCTGCGTTCCGGTTTATGACGATCAGGGTCGTCTGGTTCACACCAATACCTGTATGAAAGGCACGACTCAGGATAACTGGGAAACGGCTGGGGCTATTGCTGGCGGGGCAGCGGCTGTTGCTGGCCTGACGATGGGGATCATCGCTCTGTCGAAATAACTGAACAGGGCGCGGAGTTTCGCGCTCTGTTTAACGATACAGTATCTTTACATAAGATAAAATATTGCTATATTCTGCTGGCTAATTCTCTGCTGATTTAGCATGTTATATCGCGTTATTTCGCTGCTTTCGAAATAACGCATCAATTTAACTTTCACACTTCCCACCAGAAATATACTCACGCTAACAATCATTATTCTGCTTAGTAAAACACGCGTAAATATTTTGCGCCAAAATGTGGCGCATGTTTCATTTTCGCACCATTGCGGGGCGCTGTTTTTATTATTTCCTGTCTACACTCAGCTTATTGCGACGCGAAATCGGGCGCAAAAGCTGGCACTACTTTTGCTTATAAGAGGATGGCCACAGACAGGTAAAAGACGTTTCCCAAACGTCCTATAACGATAATTTTCGCCTCACAGGAAGCATTATGAAAAAGATGATGATAGCCACACTGGCTGCCGCCAGCGTGGCTGCTTGCCGTTGCAAATCAGGCGCATGCTGCGCGACGCTTGATGCCGTTCAGAAAAAAGGTTTTGTGCAATGCGGGATCAGTGATGGATTACCTGGGTTCTCTTATGCCGATGCAGACGGTAAGTTTTCAGGTATTGATGTTGATGTTTGTCGTGGTGTTGCCGCTGCTGTATTTGGTGACGACACGAAAGTGAAATATACCCCACTCACAGCAAAAGAACGCTTCACGCTTTACAGTCAGGGGAAGTGGATTTGCTCTCCCGTAATACGACCTGGACTTCATCTCGCGATGCCGGGATGGGAATGGCATTACCGGCGTCACTTATTACGACGGCATTGGCTTCCTGACGCACGATAAAGCGGGGCTAAAAAGCGCGAAAGAACTGGATGGCGCTACCGTCTGTATTCAGGCGGGTACTGATACCGAACTCAACGTTGCCGACTATTTCAAGGCAAACAATATGAAGTACACACCGGTGACTTTCGATCGCTCTGACGAATCAGCGAAGGCACTGGAATCTGGTCGCTGCGATACGCTGGCCTCGGATCAGTCGCAACTGTATGCCCTGCGCATCAAATTAAGCAACCCAGCTGAATGGATTGTCTTACCGGAGGTTATCTCTAAAGAACCGCTTGGGCCGGCAGTTCGTCGTGGCGATGATGAATGGTTCTCGATTGTACGCTGGACGCTTTTCGCCATGCTGAATGCTGAAGAGATGGGCATCAATTCCCAAAACGTCGATGAAAAAGCGGCTAATCCAGCAACGCCTGATATGGCACATCTGCTGGGTAAAGAAGGCGATTACGGCAAGGATCTGAAGCTGGATAATAAATGGGCCTATAACATCATCAAACAGGTGGGTAACTACTCGGAAATTTCGAGCGTAACGTAGGTTCAGAAAGCCCGCTGAAAATTAAACGTGGGCAAAATAATCTCTGGAATAACGGCGGTATTCAGTACGCGCCGCCCGTGCGTTAAGTCGGTGTGAGGTAACGGGCGTCGCTACGGCGGCGCTCTCTTCAGCGTTATGCTTTCCGAGGTTTCTATGTCTCATCGCCGCTCAACCGTTAAAGGCTCACTCTCTTTTGCCAACCTACGGTTCGCGCCTGGTTATTCCAGATCCTTGCCGTTGTTGCTGTTGTCGGCATTGTTGGTTGGTTATTTCACAACACTGTAACGAATCTCAATAATCGTGGCATTACTTCAGGTTTTGCCTTTCTGGATCGCGGCGCTGGCTTCGGTATTGTCCAGCATTTGATCGATTACCAGCAGGGCGACACCTACGGACGCGTTTTTATTGTCGGCTTACTCAATACGCTACTGGTTTCTGCATTGTGTATTGTTGTTCGCTTCTGTTTTAGGCTTCTTTTATCGGTCTGGCGAGACTTTCGGATAACTGGCTGCTACGAAAACTATCCACAATTTATATTGAGATCTTCCGTAATATTCCCCCGCTGCTGCAAATCTTCTTCTGGTACTTTGCCGTGTTGCGCAATTTGCCCGGACCACGCCAGGCTGTGAGCGCGTTTGATCTGGCCTTTTTGAGCAATCGTGGGCTTTATATTCCGTCACCGCAGCTGGGAGACGGATTTATTGCGTTTATCCTGGCTGTTGTTATGGCTATAGTCCTTTCTGTTGGGCTATTCCGCTTTAATAAAACATACCAGATAAAGACCGGACAACTGCGCCGCACCTGGCCGATCGCCGCAGTGTTGATCATTGGTTTGCCTTTACTGGCGCAATGGCTTTTTGGCGCAGCACTACACTGGGATGTCCCAGCTACGAGGCTTTAACTTCCGCGGCGGGATGGTTTTAATTCCTGAACTGGCAGCCTTAACGCTGGCACTTTCGGTTTATACATCTGCATTTATCGCCGAGATTATCCGCGCTGGGATCCAGGCAGTGCCTTATGGTCAACATGAAGCGGCTCGGTCACTGGGATTACCCAACCCGGTTACGCTACGCCAGGTCATTATTCCCCAGGCACTGCGAGTGATTATTCCGCCGTTAACCAGCCAGTATCTCAACATCGTCAAAAACTCCTCTCTTGCCGCCGCTATTGGCTATCCCGATATGGTTTCGCTGTTTGCTGGCACCGTGCTGAACCAGACGGGGCAAGCCATCGAGACGATAGCCATGACCATGTCGGTCTATCTGATTATCAGCCTGACTATCTCGCTGCTGATGAATATCTATAACCGCCGCATCGCGATCGTTGAACGCTAAGGAGTCATGATGACAAAAGTATTGCTGTCTCAGCCCTCGCGCCCAGCGAGCCATAACTCAAGCCGCGCGATGGTGTGGGTGCGAAAAAATCTGTTCTCCAGCTGGAGCAATAGCCTGCTGACTATTGGCTGCATATGGTTGATGTGGGAACTGATCCCACCGTTGCTGAACTGGGCATTTTTGCAGGCTAATTGGGTTGGCTCAACGCGTGCCGACTGCACAAAAGCCGGTGCCTGTTGGGTCTTCATCCACGAACGATTTGGTCAGTTTATGTATGGACTTTACCCACACGACCAACGCTGGCGAATTAACCTGGCATTACTGATTGGCCTTGTGTCAATCGCACCAATGTTCTGGAAAATACTCCCGCATCGCGGTCGCTATATTGCGGTCTGGGCGGTGATTTACCCACTGATTGTCTGGTGGCTGATGTATGGCGGTTTTTTTGGTCTGGAGCGGGTTGAAACCCGGCAATGGGGCGGGCTGACGCTAACTTTAATTATTGCATCCGTTGGGATTGCGGGGGCGCTACCGTGGGGGATCTTACTGGCGTTAGGTCGCCGCTCCCATATGCCGATTGTGCGTATCTTATCGGTCATTTTTATCGAGTTCTGGCGCGGCGTACCGCTGATTACCGTATTGTTTATGTCTTCGGTCATGCTGCCTTTGTTTATGGCAGAAGGCACCAATATCGACAAACTGATCCGCGCGCTGGTTGGCGTGATCCTGTTTCAGTCAGCATATGTTGCGGAAGTCGTGCGAGGCGGATTACAGGCGCTGCCTAAAGGGCAATATGAAGCGGCAGAGTCGCTGGCGTTGGGTTACTGGAAAACTCAGGGGCTGGTTATTCTGCCACAGGCGTTGAAGCTGGTAATTCCTGGCTGGTAAATACCATCATCGCACTCTTCAAAGATACCAGCCTGGTGATCATTATCGGGTTGTTCGATCTTTTCAGTAGCGTTCAGCAGGCAACCGTTGATCCCACCTGGTTGGGTATGTCGACGGAAGGGTATGTTTTCGCCGCGCTGATCTACTGGATCTTCTGTTTCAGCATGTCGCGCTATAGCCAGCATCTGGAAAAACGTTTTAACACCGGGCGTACACCGCATTGAGGACACTATGAGCCAAATTTTACTGCAACCTGCTAACGCGATGATTACGCTGGAAAACGTCAATAAATGGTATGGACAATTCCATGTTTTGAAAAATATAAATTTAACCGTGCAACCGGGAGAACGGATCGTTCTGTGTGGCCCTTCAGGTTCCGGTAAATCGACAACCATTCGTTGTATTAATCATCTGGAAGAACATCAACAGGGACGGATCGTGGTAGATGGCATCGAACTTAATGAAGATATCCGCAATATTGAGCGCGTCCGGCAGGAAGTGGGAATGGTCTTTCAGCATTTCAATCTCTTCCCTCATCTGACCGTTCTACAGAACTGTACCCTGGCACCGATTTGGGTACGCAAGATGCCAAAGAAAGAGGCTGAAGCTCTGGCGATGCATTACCTTGAGCGGGTGAGAATTGCCGAACATGCGCATAAGTTTCCCGGACAAATTTCTGGTGGTCAGCAGCAACGCGTTGCCATTGCGCGTTCGCTGTGTATGAAGCCGAAAATTATGTTGTTTGATGAGCCAACGTCGGCGCTCGATCCGGAGATGGTGAAAGAGGTGCTGGATACGATGATTGGGCTGGCGCAGTCGGGTATGACAATGTTGTGTGTAACACATGAGATGGGGTTTGCACGTACCGTCGCTGACCGGGTAATTTTTATGGATCGTGGGGAGATAGTGGAACAAGCTGCACCTGATGAATTTTTTGCGCATCCTAAATCAGAGCGTACGAGGGCATTTTTATCGCAGGTAATCCATTAATTGAATGTTAGTTCGAAAAGCAAAAAGGCCATCCTTTCGGATGGCCTTTCGCTTGATTTGATGTCTGGCAGTTTATGGCGGGCGTCCTGCCCGCCACCCTCCGGGCCGTTGCTTCGCAACGTTCAAATCCGCTCCCGGCGGATTTGTCCTGGTTGGGAGAGTGTTCACCGACAAACAACAGATAAAACAAAAGGCCCAGTCTTCCGACTGAGCCTTTTTGTTTTATTTGATGTCTGGCAGTTCCCTACTCTCGCATGGGGAGACCCCACACTACCATCGGCGCTACGGCGTTTCACTTCTGAGTTCGGCATGGGGTCAGGTGGGACCACCGCGCTACTGCCGCCAGACAAATTCTTTTCTAATCTGCCGAACTTTAACCTAAAAAGTGGTGCTGATACCCAGAGTCGAACTGGGGACCTCACCCTTACCAAGGGTGCGCTCTACCAACTGAGCCATATCAGCACGCTAAATTTGATGCCTGGCAG